>OLQB01001362.1_pt1 | contig 17480 bp, 16 predicted proteins | sample 1672681 | NCBI WGS metagenome assembly OLQB01 (sample SAMEA3136713, study PRJEB25190) | human gut metagenome | reverse complement strand
CTTTAGCTCAGTTGGTTAGAGCAGACGGCTCATAACCGTCCGGTCCCGGGTTCGAGTCCCCGAAGGCCCACCACATAGGGGTATAGCTCAGTTGGTAGAGCAGCGGTCTCCAAAACCGCGTGTCGAGAGTTCGAGCCTTTCTGCCCCTGCCAAAATGACCACCCGATCGGGTGGTCATTTTTTCATATAAAAATGGGTACACCCATGTAACATACATGGTACTTCTATGTAGGGAACATGGCGTTTCACTGAAAGGTTGCGTGATAGTTGCTGGCGCAACCGTGATCGGTTTGTTATACTGGTGGCAGAAAAGGAGGGCATCACTATGAAAACGACGATCATTCTCTTTCTGCTGTCCGTTCCGGTATGGGCGGTGCTGGCATACGTGGTGTTTCTGATCATCAAGGCGCTGCGGAAATACATTCGGTCCGAGCCGCTGCGGCAGGAAAAGGCGGAACAGGCCAAAACATTGGGAGAGACATTGAAGCGCCGTCGGACGGCGTGCAAAATGACGCAGGAGTTTGTGGCGGAGGCGCTGGGTGTCAGCCGGCAGGCGGTATCCAAGTGGGAATCCGGGCAGTCGGATCCCAGCACGACCAATCTGCTGGCGCTGGCGAAGCTCTTTGGCGTGAGGCCGGAGGAGCTGCTGCAAGAGGCAGAGTGACCGTGTAGAAAAAGAGCAGGCCATCTCGTAAGAGACGGCTTGCGGGAGGCTATGCCACATTCCAGCGGGCGGTATCCTCGGTGTCGATGCCGGTGTCGGTCAGTGTTTCGATAAGGTCGGAGACGAGCGTCTCCTTATCCTCGATGGTGTCGGCGTCACCGGTGGGAGAGAGCAGGGAGGGGTCCAGCGTCACGCCGGTGCGCTGGACCAGGTCGGCGCTGCCGATAGTGGGCAGGCGATAGTCGCCGTGTGCCTCTGCCAGATCGGCGCAGGCCGGGGAGAGAACGAACTCCTGCCACAGCTGGGCGGCAGCGGTATGGCTGGCGCCGGATAAAATGGCGCTGGCGGTGACCTGACCGAAGGTGCCGGAGGCGGGAATTACCAGATGCAGGTCGCCGGAGGTGTCAGCGGACAGGGCGGAGAGCCCATCGTGGAGCCAACCCACGGCGATGACGCACTCGCCGGTGGACAGGCACTTGACGAAGGTGTCATCCGCGGCGGTATAGAACTGCACGCTGGTATCCAGCGCTGTCAGATAGTCCAGCCCCTTGTCGCGGCCCAGCCGCAGGGCGGCGCTGTACGCGGTCAGACGGCCGATCTCCGTGCTGCGGTAGGTGGGCAGCCACACCAGCTCCTGGTATACCGGATCGGTCAGGTCTGCCCAGTCCTTGGGGGCGGAGATGGTCATGCGCCGGAGCACGTCGCTGTTGACGGCGAAAACGACCGCGTCGACAGATACGCCGTACCAATAGCCGTCCGCATCGCCGTAGGCGGCGTTGGTCAGGTCAGCGGCGTGGACGGGCGTATAGGTCAGCAGCTTGCCGTCAGCGGCCAGGGTGCGGCAGGTATCCGCGCTGCCGCCGAACCACACGTCGCCCCGGGCGCTGCCCGCCTGGGCGGCGGTAATGGCGCGGTAAGTGGTCTTGATGTCGAACAGCTCTTCAAACTTTTCGCACAGGGCCGTCATATACGCCTCGTCGCCGGTGCCGCACACGGTCAGGCGGCCCTCCTCGCGGGCGGTGTCGATCAGCGTCTCCAAGCCGGAGAAGGCGGCGGGGTAGGTGGGCGTATCGTCCGTATCCTGCGCGCCGCAGGCGCACAGGGACAGTGCCAGCAGCAGGGCCAGCGCTGCGGTGAGCATACGTTTCATAGGGGGACCTCCTTGCGGCCGCCGAAAAAGGGGGCGGCCAGACTCCCTAACATTATAGCGGAGACTGCCGTGGCTGTCAAATTCCGTCGAGAGGTGGGGGACAAAGTATCACATTTGACGATGTGCCCAAAACCTGAAAGCTTATCTATGCACTATGCACAAAAAGAACAGCGCCAGGTATAAAAAAATATTGTGTCGAAAGGGGGTTGTTTTGTGTAATGCGCCGTGTTATACTGGCAATCACGTTCGGATGTTTCTATGTGATATGTATTGTATAGGAGGGTGCGGGCATGAAGACTGCAACACGCCGGAGGGCTCTCACTGTGGAGATGACCTCCGGTTCACTTTGGAAAAATATCCTGCTGTTCAGCTTGCCGCTGATGATGACCCAGGTGCTGGAGGTGCTGTTCAACCTCAGCGATGTGGCCATCGCCGGCAAGTATGCGTACAACACCTATGTGGCCCTGGGCTCTGTGGGCTCCACCACCACGCTGGTCACACTGTTCACGGGACTGCTGATCGGTCTGGGCGGCGGCGTCAATGTGGCCGTGGCCCGCGGGCTGGGCATGGGCAACGACGAGGACGTGGAGCACACCACCCACTCCTCCTTCCTGATCTGTCTGGCGATGGGCGTGCTGACGTGCCTCGTGTGTGTGTTTTTCGCCGAGCCTATGCTGCGGCTGCTGCACACCAAGGAGGAATTTCTCCCCGGCGCGGTGCTGTACCTGAAGCTCTATGCCCTGGGCCTGCCGGCCATGGGCATCTACAACTGCGGCAACGGTATCCTCAGCGCCACCGGCGACACCAAGCGCCCCCTGCTGTATCTGACGGTGGCGGGCGTGCTGAATGTGATACTGAACCTGGTGTTCGTTATCGGCTGCGGCATGGCGGCCGAGGGCGTGGCTATCGCCAGCGCCATCGCACAGTGGGTGTCTGCGCTGCTCATTATCATCCACCTGCTGCACCGCAAGGACGCCTGCCGCCTGGATATCCGCAAGCTGCGGCTGCACCACCTGGCCTCCAAGCGTGTGCTGCTGATCGGCATCCCCTCCGGATTGCAGAACGCTATATTCGCCGTGGCTAACCTGTTCGTGCAGGCGGGCCTGAACTCCTTTGACGAGATCACTGTCTCCGGCGCGGCGGCTGCCGCCAATGCCGATACGCTGGTGTTCAACATGATGGCCGCGTTCTACACCGCCTGCGCCAGCTTTGTCAGCCGCAACTGGGGCGCGGGGCGGAAGGAGCGTATCCTTAAGAGCTACTACATCAGTATGCTGTACGCCGCCGTTGTGGGCGTGCTGGTCGGCGTGCTGCTGACTGTCTTCGGCCGGGAGTTCCTGGGCCTGTTTGCCGACAAGCCCGAGGTCATCGACGCCGGCGTGGACCGCCTGCGGATCATGGCCTTCTCCTACTGGATCGGCCCCCTGATGGACGCCAGCATCGCCGCCTCCCGCGGCCTGGGCCGCAGCGTGGCCCCCACCATTATGGTCATTCTGGGCTCCTGCGTGTTCCGGGTCATCTGGATCTACACCATCTTTGCCTACTTCCACACGATCACGTCCCTGTATCTGCTGTATATGTTCTCCTGGATACTCACCGGCGTGGCGGAGTATATCTACTTCCGCATCACTTACAAGCGCAATGTGCTCACTGCCCGCGCCACATGGTAACAAAAAAAGACCGTGCCGAGAGGCACGGTCTTTTCCTATTGCGGCGTTACTGCACGGCGGTGAACAGGGCGGCCATGTCGGCGGTAACATCCTCGGTGAAGCTGCACAGCGTCACGCTGAAGGAGTAATTGCCCGCCTTCAGGCATACCAGCAGCTCATACGTGGCGATGTCGCCGTTCATGGCGGATACGGCCACGGCGGGAACGTTCTTCTGACCGGCAAAATCCACGGTGGTCAGCTGGGCCGTCACGTCCGTGAAGCCATAGCTCTCCAGCGCAGCGGGGACCTGCTCTACGGACAGCTCGGCCACATCCTGGGGCGTCACGGTGCTGCCGCCCAACAGACCCATGTTGGTGAATACGACGTTGATGGTCATCAGACCGTCCGTGGAGGCGGCGTACATATCCTGCACGCTGCTGCTGCTCTCCAAGCGGGCCTTCAGCTCCTCGTCGCTGGTGCTCTCGCGGACGAAGCCGTTGAGCTCGTCGATCTGCTCATCGGTGTAGAAATACCAGCTGTCATCCAGGGTGCAGCTGATGCCGGCGAAGCGGTTGGTGTAGGTGCCGCCGCTGACAGTGCCCATATCGGGAACGGCATCGCCGGTCACGCCGGGGGTCACGGCGCCGCCGGCCTGGTCATCCTTCTGGCTGCCGCAGGCGGCCATGGACAGGGTCATCAGCAGCGCCAGTGTCAGGGCTGCAAGCTTCTTTATCATGGTGTTACCTCCTGTGCGGGGAATAGCGATCCCCTTAAACTCACGCTATTTTACCAGATACGACGAAAAATTACAAGGGCAGACCGACGCTTTTCACCCCTGGGCCGAAAAATCAAAGTCCTTTGCCATTTCCCGACGGAAATCGCGCCTTTAGCCGTTTACAATAACGGAAAAAGGAGGGACGAGCCATGAAACATCTGCTCCCGGCGGTACAGCGCACCGCCCTGCGTATTCCCTGGGCGGCTGTGGGCGGCTGTGCCGCCGCGCTGCTGCTGACGGCCGCCGCCCCCGGCGGGCAGTACGCTCCCTGGGCACTGGCGGCGGTGGCGGCAGTCGGCGTGGGTTGGCAGGGTCTGCTGGCGGTGGTCTGTGCGGGGCTGGGCGCCCTGCTGTTTATGGACTTTCAGCCGGGGCTGCGGCATACCGCCGCGGCGCTGCTGATCTTCTGTGCCAACACGGCGCTGTGCAATACGCGGCTGTACCGGCGGCCCCGCTTCCGGCCTATGGCCGCTGTGTGCGCCGCCGGGCTGACCCAGCTGCCGTATCTCATACAGCGGGGCGGACGGCAGTGGGCCCTGTGTATGGCGTCGCTGGCGCTGTTGTATGGTGCGGCGGCGCTGCTGCCCGATCTGCTGCCGGAGTCGGCGGCGGAGCAGGCGGACAAGCGCCGGGCCTGGTTTTTGCTGCTGCTGGGGGTATGTGCCGTGCCGGCGGGCTGGACGGTGATGGGATTTTCACCGGCGGCTGTGCTGACAGCTGTGCTGCTGCTGTATTTTGTGGGCCGCGGGCCGGTGCCCGACGCGGCGGCCGCCGGTGCGCTGGCGGGGCTGACGCTGGACCTGTGCGGCACGGGAGAGCTGTATCTGGCGGTGGTGCTGTGCGCCGCCGCATCCGCTGCCGCAGGGCTGCGGAGAGGACAAAGACTGCCGGCGGCTGCGGCCTTCTGCACCGCGGGTGTGCTGGCGGCCCTGCTGCTGGGGGAGGTCCGCCCTCTGGCGGTGCTGTGCCAGCTGCTGACCGCTGCCGGTGTGTGGCTGCTGCTGCCGGAAAAGGAGGGGATGCTGCTGACGGCCGCCGGAGAGGTGGCTCCGGAGGCCGCGGCACCTGCGGCGGCCTTCCGGGCGGTGTATGACAGCCTGGAGGACCACGCGCCGCTGCTGCGGCCGGAAAACCCCGCCGTGCTGTTTGACCGGGCGGCGGAGCAGGTCTGCCGGGACTGTCCCCTGCGGAGCGACTGCTGGCAGACCCATTATACCGATACGTACAATGCCTTCAACGATGCCTGCCCGGCGCTTCTGCGGCGGGGACAGGCGCTGGCGGAGGATTTCCCGCCGTACTTTGCGGCCCGCTGCGTGCGCTTTCCCAAGCTGCTGACGGCGCTGGACGGACAGCTCCATGATTTCCTCCAGCGCCGGCTGCACCACGGGCGGCTGGACGCGGCCTATCGTCTGGCCAGGGAGCAGTACCGGCAGGTGGCCGAGGTGCTGTCACGGACCGCCCCGGCGGAGCGCCTCCGCCGCGCACACCTGACCTGCCGCACCGCTGCCCTGCTGCGGCCCAAGACCGGCGAAAAGCACTGCGGCGATCAGTGCGCCGTTTTTGATGCCGGAGGGCTGACTTGTCTGGCGCTGTCCGACGGTATGGGCAGCGGCGAGAGCGCCCACTGCGAGGCCGCTATGACCATCCGCCTCCTGCGGCAGTTTTTGCAGGCGGGTATCGAACCTCTCCCGGCGCTGAAGACCCTGAACACCGCTGCCATGCTCCGCTGTCAGGGGGGCGCCGGCTTTACCACCATCGATCTGGCCTGCCTGGATCGGGCCGAGGGCGTGCTGACACTGTACAAGTACGGCGCCGCGCCGTCCTATATCAAGCGGCAGGGCGCCGTGGCCCGCTATCGCGCACAGGCGCTGCCCGCGGGACTGGAGCGCGCCGACGGCGACGTGCCGCCACAGCGGATCGCGGTGTCGCCGGGCACCTGGCTGGTGCAAGTGTCCGACGGTGTGGCCGGCGAGGACGACGAGTGGCTCCAGGACCTGCTGGCCGGATGGGACGGCACCTCGCCCCGGGCGCTGGCGGAGGAGCTTCTCCGTCAGTCCGTTCAGCGGACGGGCGGCGCGGACGACTGCGCCGTGCTGGTGCTGGCCATCGACGGCAAGGCGGACCCGCACCGCGTCTGAGCGACAAAAAACGGCGGGAAATTTTGCCCGCCGCACCGTATAACTTTCCGCCGCCGCGGCGATACTATGGCTGTAACAAACAGCGCCCGTCACGGCTGAAGGAGGCATCGGTTTTGGTAAAAGGCGTTTCCCGCCGCGTGATCGTCGTGGACTCTCCCGACCCGCGGATATTCGAGCAGGCTATTTTCATCCTTCCCACGGACGGCGGCGGCGTCAGCTCCCGTCAGCTGGTGGACGAGGCGGTGCGGATCGCCCGCAGCTATGCACGGGGCCAGACCGGCGCCCGCCGCCGGTGGCGTCCGCCTGCATGGCTGTGGGCGGTATGGGGCGCGTGTGCCTGCGGCCTGGTGTGGCTGCTGGCTGCGCTGCTTTGATCGTCGCGGCCCCGTGGCCTGCGGATGCTGTATCAGCTTACTTCCAGCGGTTTCCGCTGTTTCTGCCCTTTTTATCGCGGCGGCTGTGAGCAGTCACCGCCGCAAGGGTCCTGTTTTTTCTCCTCACTTGGGGCGGACGCGCGGCGTCCGCCCTCCTTTTTTACCCGGCGGTATCGTATGCCCTGCGCCGCAAAAAAGAGACGCGCTGCATGGCGCGTCTCTTTTTTTGTGATTACCCACAGGTTTTGTTGTCTGCACTCCCGCACATCGCAAGGAAGGGGGAGTGTGAGGGGGGAACCTTTGACGGGTTCCCCCACTCGCGTTCAATCACCCGCCCGCAGGCGGTCACTTTTGCGTAGCAAAAGTGCTGCTCCAAAAAAGAAAGACACCCACATGGGTGTCTTTCTTTTTTGGAGCAGGGTACGGGAGTCGAACCCGCCTTAACGGCTTGGGAAGCCGCTGTAATACCGATATACCAACCCTGCGATTTACTTACCGGGTTATTGTAGCATACCGGCGGCGGTTTTGCAACCGAAAATTGTGTCGAAAGGGCATGAACGTCTTGTCCCGCCGCATACCCATAGAAAAAAGCCTGGAGGGGACGCTATGAAACGAAAACTGACAGCGCTGCTGGCGGCGCTGTGCATTACCGCTGTGCTGCCGGTACACGCCGGGGCGGTGGACCTGCCGCTGACCTCCCGCGCCGCGGTGCTGATGGAAAAGACCACGGGACAGATGCTGTTCGCCCAAAACGAGCATGAGAAGCTGGAGCCGGCCAGCGTCACCAAGATCATGACACTGCTGCTGACCATGGACGCCATCGACAGCGGCGCGCTGGCCTATGACGATGTGGTGACGGTGTCGGCCAACGCCGCCGGCATGGGCGGCAGCCAGGTCTTTCTGGCGGAGGGCGAGCAGATCACCGTGGAGGAGCTGCTGAAATGCGTGTGCGTGTCCTCCGGCAACGACGCGGCGGTGGCGCTGGCGGAGAAGGTCGCCGGTGTGACGGAGCTGTTCGTGGAGCAGATGAACAACCGCGCCAGAGGGCTGGGGATGGACGATACCCATTTTGCCAATCCCACCGGTCTGACGGCGGCGGGCCACGTTACCAGCGCCTATGACATTGCCCTTATGAGCCGCGAGCTGCTGACAAAGCACCCGGACATCCGCAATTTCACCACCATATGGACGGACAGCATCCGAAACGGCACCTTTGATCTGGCCAATACAAACAAGCTCATCCGCTGGTACGACGGCGCCACGGGGCTGAAGACCGGCTACACCGCCTCCGCAGGCTACTGCATCAGCGCCACGGCGGAGCGCGAGGGCATGGAGCTGATCGCGGTGGTCATGAAGGGGGAGACGTCCGACAAGCGGAATACCGACGCCAAGGCGCTGCTGAATTACGGCTTCTCCGCCTATACGCTGGTCTCCGCCGCGCCGGAGGAGCCGCTGCCCGCCCTGCCGATGACCATGGGGGAGGCGGAGCAGGTGGGCCTGACGCTGCCGGAGACGGGCGTTACCGCTGTGGTGGAGAAGGCGCAGGCATCGTCGCTGGAGTATCGGGTGGACCTGCCGGAGACGCTGGCGGCCCCGATACAGCAGGGCCAGCAGGTGGGCACGCTGACCCTGTGCAGCGGCGATACGGAGGTGCTGACGGTGCCCATTCTGGCGGCGGAGAGCGTTCCGGGGCGCAGCTGGGGACGGATGTTCACCGATCTTTTGAAGCAGGCGGTGTTCCTGGCGTAGCGGAAAGGGGAAAAGCGGGGGAAAGTCCCGTTTTTCCCCTTGTATTTTCCCCGGAAACGTTGTACGATAGGGCAAATAGTTGCATTGCACCGACGAGGAGGTTTTAACATGATACAGGTCGATCTGCAAAATATCCGCAGCTTTATCCCACTGCCCTACGAGGCCGCGCTGTCCCCCCGCCTGCGTATCGCCCATGACCATCTGCAAAATGGTGATGGCGCCGGCGGCGAATTTACCGGCTGGGTGCGTCTGCCGGAGGACTATGACAAGGCGGAATTTGCCCGCATCAAGGCGGCGGCGAAGAAAATACAGTCCGACTCCCAGGCGCTGGTGGTCATCGGTATCGGCGGTTCCTACCTGGGCGCCCGGGGCGTCATCGAATGCCTGCGCTCGCCCAATTACAACCTGAAAAAGAAGAATACGCCCAACATCTACTTTATCGGCAACGGCCTCAGCTCCGACGCGCTGACCGAGGTGATGGAGCTGGTGGACGGCGTGGACTTCTCCGTGAACGTTATCTCCAAGTCCGGTACCACCACGGAGCCCGCCGTGGCCTTCCGCTTTTTCCGTGAGCTGCTGGAGAAGAAGTACGGCCCGGAGGAGGCCGCCCGGCGCATCTATGCCACCACCGACGCCCGCAAGGGGGCCCTGAAGGGCCTGGCCGACGATAAGGGCTACGAGGAGTTCGTGGTGCCGGACAACATCGGCGGACGGTACAGTGTGCTCACGGCCGTGGGTCTGCTGCCCATTGCTGTGGCCGGCATCGATATCGACGCGCTGATGGCCGGCGCGGCGGATATGATGCGCGAATGTGCCCTGGCGGACATGAACGCCAACCCCGCCTGGCAGTATGCCGGCGCCCGGTATGAGCTGTACCGCACCGGGAAGAAGATCGAGCTGCTGGCGGCCTATGAGCCCTGCTTCCGCTTTATGTCCGAGTGGTGGAAGCAGCTGTACGGCGAGAGCGAGGGCAAGGAGAACAAGGGTCTGTTCCCCGCCAGTGTGGAGTTTACCGCCGACCTGCACTCCATGGGCCAGTACATCCAGGAGGGTGAGCGCCACCTGTTCGAGACGGTGGTGCGCTTCGGCCCCTCTCAAAACGAAAACCTCGTGCCCTATGACGAGGGCAACGGCGACGGCCTGAACTTCCTGGCGGGCAAGAGCATGGACTTTATCCGCCAGCAGGCCATGGACGGTACGCTGCTGGCTCATGTGGAGGGCGGCGTGCCCAACGTGACGCTGCGGACCGGCTCCGTCAATGAGCAGACCCTGGGCGGGCTGATCTACTTCTTTGAGTACGCCTGCGGCCTGTCCGGCTACCTGCTGGACGTGAACCCCTTTGACCAGCCCGGCGTGGAGGCCTATAAGAAAAATATGTTCGCCCTGCTGGGCAAGCCGGGGTATGAGGACCTGCGGCAGACGCTGCTGGGGAAGCTGGAAAAGTAAAAGTGCCCAAAAATAAGTTTACTTTTTCTGCATTGCTATTTTTCCACCGGTATGGTATGCTGTACTCAGGTGGAAACCACCAATGACAAAGGAGTGATTTCTTATGGTTAGACTGATCATGGGTGCCAACGGTGCCGGTAAGACCAAGCAGCTCATCGAGCTCATCCACACCAGTGTGGAGTCCGAGACCGGAAGTGTCGTGTGCATCGAGCCTAAGGGCGATATGACCTACGACGTCAGCTACAACGTCCGTCTGGTCAACGCCGGCGAGTATAATGTGGATTCTTTTGACTGCCTGCGCGGATTCCTGTGCGGTATGTACGCGGGCAATTACGATATTTCCCATGTGTTCGTGGATAATCTCTGCAAGATCGCCGGCAGCAACGACCTGCAGGCGGTAGAGACGTTCCTTCACTGGCTGGACCGCTTCAGCGAGGAGAATGGCGTGAAGTTCACCGTCACCATCAGCGCGGACGAGGACACCGCCACCGAGGGCATGAAGCAGTACATCTGAAATGCAGAATAAATGAGAGCACCCCCAGGGTGCTCTCATTTTTTTGCTTTCCCGCCGAGGAGACAGTACGCGGGCAGCCGCCCTACCCCATCAGATACAGCACCAGCCCGTACACCACGCTGGCAGCGGTGCCGAACACGATCACCGGCCCGGCCACAGTGAACATCTTGACCGCCGTGCCGGTGACGATGCCCTCTGCCCGGAAGTCGATGGCCGGCGAGGCTACGGCGTTGGCGAAGCCGGTGATGGGCACCAGCGTGCCCGCCCCGGCGTACCGCGCCAGCCGGTGGTACAGCCCCAGCGCCGTCAGCAGCACCGACAGGAACACCAGCGTTACCGAGGTGGCGGAGGCCGCCTCCTGCTGCGTCAGCCCCAGCGCCTGCCAGCCGTTGGCGATCAGCTGTCCCAGTGTGCAGATCCCACCGCCGACGACAAAGGCCAGCGCCGTGTCCTTGCCGATGGGTGAGCTGGGCGACAGCTGCCGTACCAGCGCGTCATATTCCTTAGGTGTCACGCCATCACATCCTTTCGCCGGTAATATGTGTCGCTTCCGCCGCGGCTATACTTGTCAAAACCTATGAAAGCGGCTATAATAATACGGTGATCTCAGGAAAGGAGGGCGTCAGTTATGTACGACCCTGCCCATCCCTTCGGGCGCAAGGCGGTCCAGCTGGCCGTGATCGACCCGGTGAGCTGCACTGGCTGCGGCTGGTGCGCCATGTTCTGCCCCATGAAGTGCATCGACCTGCGGCCGGATGGCTATTACCAGGTCCGTCAGGACGACTGTATCGGCTGCCGCAGCTGCAAGGTCAACTGCTTTTACGGCGCTGTGACCATACTGCCGCCTCAGGTACGCTGATATGCAGAAAGAAAAAGCCCCTCTCGGGCTCTATATCCACATCCCCTTCTGCCGCCAGAAATGCGCCTACTGCGACTTTTACTCTTTGCCCCGCAGCGAGGAGAAGATGGACGCCTATACCGCCGCCCTGCTGCGCCATATCGAGGAGGTCGCGCCCCGCACTGCTGCCCATCGGGTGGACACGGTGTACTTCGGCGGCGGTACCCCCAGCTATCTGGGACCGGACCGCCTGACAAAGCTGCTGCGGACCCTCCGTAAGCGCTGCCCTGTGGCCCGCGACGCCGAGATCACGTTGGAGGCCAACCCGGACTCCGCCTGTGACGTCAAGGCCCTGCGTGCGCTGCGTCGGGCGGGCTTCAACAGGATATCTCTGGGCGTTCAGTCGGCGGATGACGGCCTGCTTCGCGCCATCGGCCGCATCCATACCTTTGCCCAGGTGCAGGAGGCCGTGGCCGCCGTGCGGAAGGCCGGGTTCAAAAACCTCAGTATGGACCTGATCTATGGCCTGCCGGGCCAGACCATGCAGCAGTGGGAGGACACCCTCGCCGCCGTCATCGCTCTGGCCCCGGAGCACGTCTCCTGCTACGGCCTGAAGCTGGAACCCGGCACGCCCCTGTATGACCGCCGGGACAGCGAGTGCTTCCCGGACGACGATGCCCAGGCGGATATGTATCTCTACGCCGTCACCGTTTTGGCGCAGAACGGCTATGAACAGTACGAGATATCCAACTTCGCCAAGCCGGGCTTTGCCTCCCGCCACAATTTGAAATACTGGCACATGGAGGAGTACGCCGGCTTCGGCCCCGGCGCCCACTCCGACTTCGGCGGTGTGCGCTACGCCTACGTCCGGGACCTGGACAGCTACATAAGCGGTCGCCTGATCCTGTCGGAGTCCGAGTCCGACGCCACGCTGACCCGGGATTACGAGTACGTCATGCTGTCCCTCCGCACGGCGGAGGGCATCGACCGCCGGTATTTCGAGACGACCTACCGCCAGCGATTCCAGCCCATGGAGGATCTGTTCGTGCAGTATGAGTGCACGGGTCTGGCCGCCCGAACGGAGAACGGCTGGCGCCTGACGCCCCGCGGCTTTCTGGTGTCCAACAGCATCATCGTGGCCCTGGAGGAGGCGCTGGCTACCCAGAAAATACGCCGGGAGCAGGCCCTGGCCCAGCGGGATTATCGGATAATTTAACTGAAAAAGGCGGCTGTGTGCCGCCTTTTTCCGCTTTCCTCTTGACATTTTTTCAAAACCGTGCTACATTGTCAGCAATATCGAAAGTTGCGATGAAGGGGACAGGCCGTGCCTCATGTCCACGCGAAGAGAGCCGCCGTTTGGTGCAAGGCGGACGGGACAGGGACACCGAACATCACCCCGGAGCATCCGCCTGAAAGCTCGCCGAGTAAGCGCGGACGGCAAGGGAGCCGTTACCTTCTCCCCGCCCCATTCCGTGGGGGATGAGTGGCCGCCCCGGCGGCAACGAGAGTGGTACCGCAGAGGACGTTTTTCCGCGCCTTTGTCTCTTGAACGAGACAAAGGCGCTTTTTATTTTTTTTTCAAAACTATTTTCTTTATTATTTAGTTTTGTTTTAAGTCTAATTTTTGACATAACATCTTCCTCTTTACGCAAGTAATTATAACATAATATATATCTTTTTAAAAGAAAAAATGTGAATAATTCACATTTTGTTAACATTTATCTAAATCCTCCTCCTGAAGATCCTTCAGCAGAGCTTCCTCCACTACTATAACTACTACCACCGCTCCCAGAACTTCTACTAGAACCACTATAATCGTGATCTTCTGAACTTCTAGAATTAGCAATTTCATATCCTTGTACCATTCCAGTATAACCAAGATCTGCCATATTTATTACAGCTAAAGTTGCAAAATCTGAGTTTAAAAGACTTTCCTGATTAAAATTAGGATATATTTTACTAAATTGTTCTGCTACCTTATCAGCTATTCCCATTAATTGAGCAAATATTAAATATTCCTCCCATGTTTTAACTTCAAAGTATTCACGTTCTGGCATAATACTAAAATCAAGTAAAAACTTTTTTAAACCTTTTAGCTGAGCAGCCTCCTCTTTTAACTTTGGATTAACATTTTTAATTGTGATATTTTTACTAGTACCAAACATTCCTTGTGTTGTTTCTTGTGTTAGAGTAATTAGACCTTCTTTTTCTAAATTTAATTCTACCTGATCATCAATTGAACTAAACCATGAACTAACTTCACTATAATTTTTTTTACTCCATTTTTTAAATTCTTTAGCCTCAAGAATTTTATTAGGTCCAGCTGCTGTTATTAATATTTTTAACAAACCATTTTCTATTTCATTATCAACATTTGTAATTTTAGTGAGATCTATCGCATAATTATTATCCTTGAAACTTAAAATTCCTTTTTCCATTTTTAAAACTGTTATATAACCATTTTTTATCCATTTCAATAAAATTGCCCCTATAATTCCTTGTTTTACTTTTTCTTCAGGAATAACAGAGTATTTTAAACAAACCCAATATGCTCTTTCTAAATCTTTATTACTAGGTATTTCTCTATAGTAATTTACATCTTCAGGTAACACATTACCATCCAAGCCAAAATCAAGATCACCAGATCGTTTTCTTGATCCTAATATAAACTCAGTTAATTTTTCAGATTTTTTATTAAATTTATTTATGAAAATCATAAGTAATACTATCCAAAGAATAGGATTAAAAAATATAGCTGCAACTAACAAAAGAAATATATCTTTTATTTCAAATGGTTTTTCTATATCTTTAACATCACTCATAGCTGAGTCATATACATCATCAAATGATTCAGAAGTTATATTTGAAATATTAAATATATTATGTTCAAATCTAACAAGTCCTACTATATATTGTGATTCAGTTAAATTTTTAGCTGTTAATACAATTTTTCCATCTTTAAAATTAATTTCCCCATTATTTCCAAAGTCCCATATTTTAGCATTATCTAAAGAAAAAGGTTCATCAGAATGTATAGTTATTTTTACACTATCTACCGCTTTTATTGAACTTAAAAAATTAAAATATATTCCTTGATTATCAGTATATTGTTTTACTAAATTACTTATATTATATTTCAATGTATAAGTTCTATTTCCATATTGTGAAATTCCCCAACAAAGTTCAATACCATCATCATTATAATTAATTCCATTTTTATAAGCTTTATCACTAAAACTACCAGAAATATCCCAGTCAGATAAAAATTCATAATTTCTTCCTAAATCATCACTAACAGTAAAATTTGATATGGAATAAGATTTTGTAGCATAACCTCTATATATTTCTGTTCCCTCATTTGAAGTAGTTTTCCAAGTTTCAGTAACTGAAGCATCTCCATTTTTTTCAACAAAAACATCCATATCAATATTTTTAATTGAATTTGCTTTTACCTGTGGTATAAAAAGAAAAAAAGTAAATAAAATTAAATATTTTGCTTTATTATATTCTTTCATAATTATTCACTTTCTATTTTCTAAAAAAGACTTATTAAACTATTAATACTATTAATAGAATCGGATAAAATAAGACATAAAACTAAAATAATAGCCCCAATACAAGATAAATGGTAATATATTTTCCCATTTTCATTTTCAAAAACAACTTGTTCATTTATACCAAATAGGAAAATGATAAAGGAGTAAAATATTCCAACAAACAAAACAAACGCTCCTAAAATTGCCGATATTTTAGTTAAAAGAGGAAATAAAATCATCGTTGATATTACCATTGGCATTAATGATAAGGAAGTTATTCCTAATATATGATACATTTTTGTATTTTTTTTCATAATCATAGCTCCAACAAAATATATTACAGCTATACCAACTATTGCTATTGCTACATAAAAATAATTTTTAACGATTAAATCAAAGAAATTTAATTCTTTCAAATTACTAAAATCCCATTTTGTCTTGGTAGAAAAATCTGACCAGTCGTACGAAGTAGTACGTGCAGCTGATATTATTCCTTGTATTAAAGTTAAAATTGTTGTTATAGCACATACTAGTGCTGTTGCAATAATTGATTGTTTCATTTTTAAATTGTTAATTTTTTCCTTAGTTGTTGTTATAGGTTTTATAAATAAACCAATCATAGATGAAAGAACTCCCACATTTTCATCTGTATTATTATTAACAATTTCTCGATTATTACTCATATTATTTCCTTCAATATTCATTGAATTAACAAATTGATTTGGAATAGCACTCTCCATATTTGAATTATTATTCATAATTCCTTCATTACTAGTCATCACGTTGCTACTTTCTACATTTAATTGATTTGGAATAGTACTTCCCATATTTGAATTATTATTCATAATTCCTTCATTACTAGTCATCATGTTACTACTTTCCACATTTAATTGATTTGGAATAGTACTATCTATATTTTGATTATTAATCATACTTTCTGCATTATTTGGTGCAAAATTAATCGTTTCTATTTGACTTTCTACTAAATCGCTTCCACATTTCACACAAAACTTTGAACCATCTATATTTTCAAATCCACATTTTTTACATAACATACTAACACTCCTATCTATTTTAATTTTATCAAAAAAAAGTTCATATATAAAGAACTTTTTTTATCACTATACATTAATTTACATTTTTAAAATTGAATCTTTTCTTCAATATAATCTTTTACTTCATCAAGTGGTAATGTTATTTGTTCCATTGTATCACGATTTCTAATCGTAACTGTATTGTTGTTTAAGGTTTCATCATCTACCGTTAATACAAATGGTGTTCCCATAATATCTTGACGACGATAACGTTTTCCAATATTTCCAGATTCATCATAATTTACCATAAAATTTTTACTTAATTGTTTATATATTTCCATAGCTTTTTCTTGATGATATTTTTTAATAAGTGGTAAAACGGCTAACTTATATGGTGCAATAGCAGGATGAAATTTCATTATCTCACGTGTTGTTTTATCTTCTAATTCTTCTTCATGATAAGCATCACACAATATTGCGAGTGTCAATCTATCTGCTCCACAAGAAGATTCAATAACATATGGAATGTATTTTTCATTTGTTTCAGGATCTAAATATTCCATACTTTTTCCTGAAAATTCTTGATGTCTTTTTAAATCATAATCAGTCCTATTATGATTACCATAAATTTCTCCCCATCCCATTGGGAATAAATATTCAACGTCACAAGCTTCCTTTGCATAATGGGCTAATTTTTCATGATCTTTAAAACGTAATTTTTGATCATTAAGTCCCAAATCAACAAAGAAATCATGAGCAAATTTTTTATAATAATTATAATAATCACTATCAGTTCCTTCTTTACAAAAGAATTGATGTTCCATTTGTTCAAATTCAATTGTTCTAAAAGTAAAATTACCAGGTGTTATTTCATTTCTAAAAGCTTTTCCTATTTGACCAATTCCAAAAGGAATCTTAGGACGCATAGTTCTATATACATTTAAAAAGTTTACAAACTCCCCTTGAGCCGTTTCAGGTCTTAAATAAATTTTACTTAAACTATCTTTTGTAACACCACGATTAGTTTCAAACATTAAATTAAACTGTCTAATATCTGTGTAATTACTTTTTCCACATTTTGGACAAGGTATTTTCTTTTCTTTAATAAAATTAACCATTTCTTCTTCACTCATAGCATCAGCATTAATATCAGGATAATTATCCTCTATTAACTTATCTGCTCTATGTCTTGCCTTACATTCTTTACAGTCAAGTAATGGATCAGTAAATGAACCAACATGTCCACTAGCTTCCCAAACACGTGGATTCATCAAAATAGCAGCATCTACACCATAACTATAAGGACTTTCTTGAACAAATCTTTTCCACCACATTTTTTTTATATTATTTTTAAGTTCAACTCCAAGTGGACCATAATCCCATGTATTAGCAAGTCCATCATATATTTCACTTCCTTGAAATATAAATCCATATTTCTTACATAAATTTACTAAATCTTGCATTGTTAATTCTTTCATAATTTATTCCTCTTTCTAATAAAAAAATCTCCTAGATTGTAAGGACGAGTATTCCCGCGGTTCCACCTTACTTATTCTAGAAGAATCAGCTCTTTTCATATTGCTCGTGGTTTTCCACACCAGTCATCACATCTA
>OLQB01001361.1_pt1 | contig 17485 bp, 19 predicted proteins | sample 1672681 | NCBI WGS metagenome assembly OLQB01 (sample SAMEA3136713, study PRJEB25190) | human gut metagenome | reverse complement strand
GCCTTTTTATTTGCTTCCTGCCAGGTCAGCCCTTCCTTACGATAGTTTGAGGCAAGCCAACTGAGCCAACCTGTGTATCGAGTAGCATACCCTTCGGGTTCCGAGTAGGCGATTATGACCATTCTTTGCTTATCAACGGTGATCTGAAAATCCATGCCGATGCCGCTCCTGGGAATAGAGGGAGTTGGATGCCTCGTGAATACAGCCACATCCGCCGTGATTTCGGATTCTGTTTCATTCACAATTTGTTTGACATATGCCTCCTCAATGGTTACATTGACAAAATTATTAGAGATAAGAATAGTCGCTAACAAGCGTTCGGAATCATTCAGCAGGGCGCTGATACGTCTGTCCGAAGTATGTTTTCCTTCCTCTATCTCACTTAAATCAACAGGTGAAAGGGAAAAGAAAGCTATTTCCGAAGCAGACACAAAGCCTGAGGCATACAACAATAAAACAGCTAATAAGATAGCTATGATGGCTCCTATGGTAGGAGCCGTTACGGTTACACCGTCAAATAAATCCGCCAAGCGGCATAAATACGAGTCAGGGTCCAAGGAATCTGGTTTTAGTTAAACATCAAGTTCTCTTACTTAAAAAGGTAAATCGTCTGTCAGGCTATTATCCGAAGTTTGCTGTTGTTGCGGAGCTACTTGTGCAGACATCTGCTGCCGGGATACCGCTTGTGCCTGCACATATCCCGTACCCGGTTGCTGTGAGGCGTTACGCGGGGTCAACATCTCCATATTATCAGCAAAAATCTCGACAATGGTGCGTTTTATACCATTCTGATCATCGTATGAACGGCTACGGATTTTTCCTTCTATGTAGAGTTTGTCGCCCTTACGGACATATTTTTCCGCAGTTTGAGCCAGCCCTCTCCATAACACGATATTATGCCATTCCGTACGTTCGGGAACCTGTGTTCCATTCTGCAACGTATAGGCACGATCGGTGGTAGCCAACGAGAAAGTGGCAACGGCAATGCCGGTATCCAAATATCTCACATCAGGGTCCTTTCCTACATTTCCAATCAAAATGACTTTATTTACTGACATTCTATTATTCCTTTTTAATTATTAGGCTCCAAAATTAGCGAAAAAAACTGATTCACCAAACGCGATACGGCAAATTTATGCAAATCTTCCACGCTTATTCTCTGATACTTCGCAAAAGAAGCCGAATTCTCAGGGAGAATCACTTCATAAAAATTTGCGTAAATCACCCGGTGGGACAACACGTGCTTCACCCCTTTCCGCACCAGCCGCACTATGGGCTCCTCTCCCCCGGACAGCATCCCGCGAAACTGTGGCGATGCATACAGTTCCTCTTCCGTCCATTCACGATCTGTTTCTACCAAAGGCGGTTCATACAAATTTTTCCATATATCATTTCCGCTGCGCTTATGTATAAAGGTATACGCGCCCATGCGTACATATATATAATTAAAATAACGATTGGTCACCTTGATTTTATGTTGCTTCACAGGCAAAAAGCTGGCAATCCCCTTCAGGCGCGCCACACAAGAATCGCTTAGCGGACAAAACAGGCAGTCGGGCGCCACCGGAGTACACTGCAAAGCTCCAAAATCCATGATAGCCTGGTTATAGAGACCGGGACACTCACAGTCCAGCAACTCATCGGCAATCCGGACAAACAGTTTCTTTCCTTCCGTCGAATCAATGGGAGTATCAATGCCCAACCAGCGGGACAGTACCCGGTACACATTACCATCCACCACAGCGTATGGCATATCGTAAGCAAATGAACAAATAGCCGCCGCCGTATATTCCCCCACTCCTTTCAAAGCACGCACCCCAGTGTATGTTACAGGAAATCCTCCTGCCTCTGCCATCCTTCTGGCCGCAGCATGCAAATTTCTCGCACGGGAATAATACCCCAGTCCCTGCCAATATTTCATCACCTCATCCTCATCGGCTGCCGCCAGTGCGAACACATCAGGAAAACGGGCCACAAAACGTTGATAGTAATCATATCCCTGAACCACACGAGTTTGTTGTAGAATAATCTCCGAGATCCATATCAAATAAGGATTTTTTGTCCTTCTCCACGGCAAATCACGTCCGTTTTCCCTGTACCAATCTATCAATTTTCTGCTAAAATTCTCCATATCAGTATTATATAAAAGTACATTCTATGCAATATTTCCGCAAAAGTAAACCAAGAAAATGGAAGAAGATGCTTTTTTTAGGAAATTTATTCTGAATATATTTCTTAAAGAGGGAGAAAAGCTATATATTTGCAGTCCAAAAAATTAAGATATAAGTATAACAATAATTATTTAGCGAAATGACTAAAGCAGATATCGTAAACGAAATTACGAAAAATACCGGTATTGACAAGGTGACAGTGTTAACCACACTTGAGGCTTTCATGGATACAGTAAAGGATTCATTGTCTAAAGAGGAAAATGTGTACCTGCGTGGTTTTGGAAGTTTTGTAGTAAAGAAAAGAGCTCAGAAGACTGCTCGCAATATTTCAAAGAACACTACAATCATTATTCCGGAGCACAATATTCCGGCATTTAAACCAGCTAAGACATTTACATTATCAGTAAAGAAATAATAAACAAGAGTATTAACCCATAAAATTTGAAGCTATGCCAAGCGGAAAGAAGAAAAAAAGACACAAAATGTCTACTCACAAGCGTAAAAAAAGACTAAGAAAGAACAGACATAAAAGCAAAAAATAATTTGTAGTCTGTCTGTGACGACAAATAAAGAACAAACCTTGCAAAGCAACAAAAGTCTTTCAGGTTTGTTCTTTGTTTAATGAGGAAAGTGAACAATTTAAGAATACAAAAGTGACAAGCGAACTAGTAGTAGACGTACAACCCAAAGAGATTTCCATCGCACTCCTTGAAGATAAAGCGTTGGTGGAATTTCAGAAAGAAGGGAGAAGTGCTTCCTTCAATGTGGGAAATATGTATTTGGGACGGGTAAAGAAACTAATGCCTGGCCTTAATGCCTGTTTCGTGGATGTCGGCTTTGAAAAAGATGCTTTTCTTCATTATCTAGACCTAGGTCCTCAATTTCATTCTTATCAGAAGTATCTGAAGCAAGTTTTAAGCGACCGTAAAAAACTTTTTTCCATCACAAAAGCTACTATGCTGCCTGATATTGAAAAGGAAGGGACGGTTTCAACCACCCTCCAACAAGGTCAGGAAGTTATTGTGCAGATTGTAAAGGAACCTATCTCGACCAAGGGCCCCAGACTAACCTGCGAATTGTCATTCGCCGGACGTTATTTGGTATTAATCCCTTTCAACGATAAGGTTTCGGTATCACAAAAAATTAAATCGAGCGAAGAACGCGCCCGTCTGAAACAGTTATTGCAAAGCATCAAACCGAAAAACTTCGGAGTGATTGTACGCACCGTAGCGGAAGGCAAAAGGGTGGCCGAGCTTGATGCAGAGCTTAAAGTCTTGCTGAAACATTGGGAAGAAACAATCACTAAAGTACAGAAGGCTCCCAAACTGCCGGCATTAGTATACGAAGAGACCAGCCGCACGGTAGCCATGTTGCGCGATCTTTTCAATCCGTCTTATGAGAACATCTATGTGAACGATGAAACGGTGTTCCATGAGATTAAGGATTATGTATCACTTATCGCCCCTGAACGGGCCGAAATCGTAAAACTGTACAAAGGTCAGCTTCCCATATTCGACAACTTCGGTATTACCAAACAAATCAAATCCTCTTTCGGAAAAACCATTTCGTATAAGAGTGGAGCTTACCTGATTATTGAACACACAGAAGCGCTTCATGTAGTGGATGTCAATAGCGGAAACCGCTCCAAATCTGCCAACGGGCAGGAGGCTAACGCACTGGATGTAAACCTGGGTGCCGCCGACGAACTGGCACGCCAGTTAAGATTGCGTGATATGGGTGGCATTATCGTGGTTGACTTCATTGACATGAATCTAGCAGAGAACCGGCAGAAACTGTACGAACGTATGTGCCAAAACATGCAGAAAGACAGAGCAAAACATAACATTCTGCCCCTCAGTAAATTTGGATTGATGCAAATTACCCGCCAACGCGTGCGTCCTGCCATGGATGTCAACACCAATGAAACCTGCCCCACCTGCTTCGGGAAAGGTAGCATAAAGCCATCCATCCTTTTCACGGATACTTTGGAGAGTAAGATTGATTACCTAGTCAACAAATTGAAGATAAAGAGATTTACGCTGTACATCCATCCGTACATCGCAGCATACGTGAACCAGGGACTGGTTTCCCTGAAGCGCAAATGGCAAATGAAGTACGGATTCGGAATAAAGATTATCCCCGACCAAAGTCTGGCCTTCCTGCAATATCGGTTCACCGATGTTCACGGTGAGGAGATAGACATGAAAGAGGAAATTGAAATCAAGTAAAAGAAAAGGGAGTGATCGTGAGTCACTCCCTTTCTTTATTTCACTACTTTGGTATTCAAGGCTTGATTTCGAAATTCCACAAACTCGAACAACTTGTCACATTCTGCCGATTATAACTTGCCCAACCATCAACAAAACTGGCAAAACAACAGACCATCTGCTGCCTCTACTTTATTTGCCTTGCTTATAGTCTTTCACTATTCCCTCCGCAATCCAATTTGCCAATGCCTGACGGTTATTCTTCAGAACCAGCCGCTGTTGGTCACGCTTGTTCCGGATATTTCCCAATTCCAGAAACACCGCTACAGGAGTCGTATTACGCAATACATACAAATTACGTTCACTCACCGTCCCGCGAAAACCACGGTTGGGCTGATGCTTGTCATATTTCTTATCAAAGGTACGGTGCAAGTTATTGGCCAACCGCCTACCCTTCGTACTTTTAGGAGCGTTATAAAAAAACACATCTGTCTGCTGTCCCTTACTGCGACTGTCCACATGAATAAATACAGCTCGTTTGTAATTGCTCTTATCCTTCCGATATAGTTTATTCACCCAGTCACAACGTTGCTTCAAACGAGCCACCTGATTCAAGGGAATAGGATCTCCCATGCAAGTTTCACGTTTACTGTTTGCCAGGACATGACCGTCACGAATACCATCTTTCTTATCTTGAATGATAATATGCACCTTCGCACCGCGTGACAACAACTCACGTGCCAACCGCAGAATAATATCGTATGCATACTCATCCTCATGCAACTGACGCCCCTGATAGATACCGATGGCCCCAGGATCAGGACCTCCGTGCCCACTCACCAAATAAAAACAAGCTCCGCTTAATTCATTAGATGTAATCTGATAGGTGGCATACTCCTTTCCAAATAAAGACTCCTTGCCGGTACGAGGCTTTTTCTTCGCCAGAAGCGGTGATAGAACAAAAAATAAAAACGTGACAAATAGTACCGATCCTCTCATTATCTGTTATTTTTCTCCCAACATTTCATCTATCTTCTTGCACAAAGAAGAAAATTCCTCTTCATTGTACAAACGGGTCAGCATGACAATCTTGCCCGCTTTGTCAATCAACACATTACGGGTGATACCCGCCTTACGATCCGCATATCTGGCAAAAATATCAGCCCCCGGATCAAGGGCCAACGGATAGGTCACGCCGGTACGTTTGGCAAAAGCCACTACAGTTTCCAAAGGTTCGTCCCGATCCACTCCAAAGAGAGCAAACGCTTTATTATCCTTATGTTTCAACCAGATATCTTTTTCAATAAAAGGCATCTCCTTTCGGCAAACTCCACACCAACTGGCAGTGAACTGAAGCATCACTACCTTGCCACGCAAATCAGAGAGTTTTACTTTCTGTCCGTCTGTCAGCTCCATTTCAAAATCGGGAGCCATATCCCCTACCTTTACTATATAACCAGCATTATCAGGAGTAACCTGTTGTGCCTTCACCGGCTGGTTCAGCAAACATGCGCAAACCAGCAACATCAGACTCATAAACTTCTTCATCGTTATTCTCTATTTTTATATATTCGCTACAAAGATAGGCTATTCCATCATTTTTTCGTAATTTTGCCACCCAAAATAACTACCAACTTATCAAGAAGATGAATATTTTTTGGGATACAATCACTCATTATAATGCGGGTACGTGGATTTATCAAGTTATTATTACCCTTATCGGCATTATTTTAACCTGTTCTCTATTCAAAAAACCTACAAAAAAAATAAAGGTAGCAATGAAGTTATACCTTATATTCTTGAATGTATGGATAGCTGCCGTGTATTACATGATTTATTGTGAACCAAGAAGTTATAACAGTGCTTTGGCAGGATTTTGGGGGATCATGGCCATCTTCTGGATTTATGACCTGAAAGTAAACTACACCCCTTTTGATCGGACTCACAAACATACCGCACTAGCCGTCCTGCTTTGTATGTTGCCACTGGCCTATCCACTCTTCTCCATTATAAGGGGGATGAGCTTTCCCATGATGACCTCACCTGTAATGCCTTGTTCGGTAGCGGTTTTCACCATCGGACTGCTGCTGGCATTTTCCAAACGAGTCAATATCTTTCTCGTCATGTTTCTCTGCCACTGGGCGCTGATCGGTTTCACCAAAACTTACTTTTTCCATATTCCCGAAGATTTTCTGCTGGCAAGTTCGGCTGTACCAGGACTTTATCTGTTCTTTAAAGAATACACAGCTTCCCATCTGCATACTTCTACCCTTTTCCGTGCCCGTATGATTAATCTCGCCTTAATTATTGCTTGCGGTGCAATCGGTGTACTGTTCATGATATCTATGGTATGCGAACTGGCTCAAGAACAGGCTTTATCGAAATAAAAACACGTCTTAATGAGGTACTTTGCAAAATCTTTCGTATTTTTGCCAACAAATTGAGTTAATGTTTTAACAGGATGAACGTATTAGAACTAAGTGAACAGGAGATTATCAGACGAAACAGTCTGAATGAATTGCGCGCTATGGGCATCGAGCCATACCCCGCAGCTGAGTATGTAACCAATGCATTTTCTACAGATATAAAAGCTGAGTTCAAAGATAATGAGGAACCTCGCAAAGTATCGGTAGCCGGACGTATGATGAGCCGCCGTGTGATGGGTAAAGCTTCATTCATCGAATTACAAGACTCAAAAGGCCGTATCCAGGTATATATCACTCGTGACGACATCTGTCCGGATGAAAATAAAGAATTGTACAACACAGTGTTCAAACGTCTGCTGGACCTTGGTGACTTCGTCGGTATAGAAGGATTCGTATTCAGAACCCAGATGGGTGAAATCAGTATCCACGCTAAAAAACTGACCGTACTGTCCAAGTCTATCAAACCACTTCCTATTGTAAAATATAAGGATGGGGTCGCTTACGATAAGTTTGAAGATCCCGAACTGCGTTACCGCCAGCGTTATGTAGATTTAGCCGTAAACGAGGAGATAAAAGACATCTTCATCAAACGCAGCAAGGTATTCAGCTCTATGCGTGAATATTTCAACTCAAAAGGTTATATGGAAGTAGAAACTCCGATTCTGCAATCCATTGCCGGCGGAGCAGCCGCACGTCCGTTCATTACTCATCACAACGCACTGGACATGCCGCTGTATATGCGCATCGCCAGCGAATTGTACCTGAAAAGACTTATCGTAGGTGGTTTCGAAGGTGTGTATGAAATAGGCAAGAACTTCCGTAACGAAGGAATGGACCGCACACACAATCCGGAATTCACCTGCATGGAGATATATGTTGCCTACAAAGACTATAACTGGATGATGGAGTTTACAGAAAAGATGATTGAAAAAATCTGTCTGGATGTAAATGGAACCACTCAGGTAAAGGTAGGCGACAACATTATTGATTTCAAAGCCCCGTACAAGCGTGTCACTATGCTGGATTCCATCAAGGAACACACCGGCTATGACCTGACAGGCATGAACGAAGAACAGATACGCGAAGTTTGTCAGAAACTGAACATGGAAATTGACGATACAATGGGTAAAGGCAAGCTGATTGATGAAATCTTCGGAGAATTCTGTGAAGGTACTTACATCCAGCCTACTTTCATCACCGACTATCCGAAAGAAATGTCTCCGCTGACAAAAATACACCGCAGCAATCCGGATTTGACAGAGCGCTTCGAACTGATGGTAAACGGCAAGGAACTGTGTAACGCATACTCTGAACTGAATGACCCGATTGATCAGTTGGAACGCTTCGAAGAACAAATGAGACTGAGCGAAAAGGGAGATGACGAAGCGATGATTATTGACAAGGACTTTGTCCGTGCGTTGGAATATGGTATGCCCCCCACTTCGGGGATGGGTATCGGTATGGACCGTCTGACGATGCTGATGACCGGGCAGTCTACCATTCAGGAAGTATTGTTCTTCCCCCAGATGCGTCCCGAAAAGGTTACTCCGAAAGACACTCCCGCCAAATTTATGGAATTGGGAATTTCAGAAGACTGGGTTCCTGTCATTCAGAAAGCAGGCTATAACCTGGTGAGCGATATGAAAGAAGTGAATCCGCAGAAGTTACACATGGACATTTGCGGAATCAACAAAAAATATAAATTGGAACTGACCAATCCTACGGTGGACGAAGTTGCCGGATGGATTGCGAAAATTGAGAATTGAGAATTTAAAGATTGAGAATTATTCCAATTGTCAATTATCCATCATAAATAATAAGCATGAAATTGCCCGGTAAAATAGCGATAATGGGTGGTGGCAGCTGGGCCACGGCTATTGCAAAAATAGTCTTGGCTCAGGCTGAATCAATCAACTGGTATATGCGCCGCGACGACAGAATCGAAGAATTCAAGCGTTTGGGACATAATCCGGCTTATCTGACAAGTGTGCGCTTTGAAATAAAGAACATCAACTTTTCATCAGATATTAACAAGGTGGTAAAGGAATCGGATACTCTGATATTTGTTACCCCCTCTCCTTATCTGAAAAGCCACCTGAAAAAGCTGAAAACCAAAATAAAGGACAAGTTCATTGTCACTGCTATCAAAGGTATTGTCCCTGACGAGAACCTGATTGTTTCCGATTATTTTCATCAGGTATACGGTGTTCCCGAAGAGAATATAGCCGTCATTGCAGGTCCGTGCCACGCAGAAGAAGTAGCCTTGGAGCGTCTTTCCTATCTGACTATCGGATGTAAAGACATTGACAAGGCGAAGATATTCGCCCGGCAGCTGGCCGGACATTACATAAAAACTTCTGTAAGCCCGGATGTGGCAGGTATAGAATATGCTTCTGTGTTGAAGAATATTTATGCCATCGCCGCCGGAATTTGCAGCGGTCTGAAATATGGCGACAATTTTCAGGCTGTATTGATTTCAAATGCCATTCAAGAGATGAACCGCTTCCTGAATACCGTACATCCCGTAGAGCGTTCTATTGATGATTCCGCTTATCTGGGTGACTTGTTGGTTACCTCCTATTCCAATTTCAGCCGGAACCGCGTATTCGGAACCATGATTGGTAAAGGTTATTCCGTAAAAAGCGCACAGATAGAAATGGAAATGATTGCCGAAGGATACTACGGAACGAAATGTATCAAGGAGCTAAACAAGCACTTGCACGTGAACATGCCTATCGTAGATGCCGTTTATAATATTTTATATGAGCGCATCTCGCCCATGATTGAGATTAAATTATTAACTGATTCATTCAGATAAAATATCAGATACAATGAAGAATATTAGTTTAAACATCGACAAAGTAGCCGGTTTTGCTTCTAAGGAAACAATCGCTGCTTACGAACCTCAGGTGAAAGCCTGCATGGAAACATTGGAAAACGGTACAGGTAAAGGTAATGACTTCTTGGGTTGGTTGCACTTGCCATCGTCTATAACAGCCGAACATTTGGCGCACTGCTTTAGCCAGGGTAGGATTGGTCACTCCGAAAGGCGGCCGGAACCATTGGACCGGTTGCCCGGTCACTTTTTCCAATTCCTGTTGGCAGGTAATTAAATCATGGCACATCCGTTTGAAGGTATAGAGAGGGAAAAAGCCGGAATGGGAGAAGGAATGATTCCCGATACGATGTCCTTCTTTGATGATTTGCCGGAGCAGCTCTTCATTGCCTTTTATCTTGTTTCCGATGCAAAAAAAGCAGGCCGGTATGTGTTTTTCTCTTAACACTTTCAGCACTTTTGGAGTCTGTATCGGATCGGGTCCGTCATCAAAAGTGATGGCTATGATTTTCTCTTCGGTCTTTTTACGACAGAAGATGCGCATGTAAATACAGGCACGGATGCTGTAAGAAGCGTAAAAGAAAAAGGCCATGACGCTTACTATGATGACTACAGAAACTAGGATGTGCATCGCTTGATTAAGATGATTGAGTGATTGATACCTTGATATTGGTTATAAATCAATGCGTAACGGGATGAAGCTTCTTCTTTCAAGGCTTTTGCCGCCATCCAGAGAGCATAGGATGAGGCAGTCTGATATTCTCCGCATTGCTCTTTAAAGCTGCTATGCAGGGCATGAGGAAACAGACTGTGTTCCAGCTCTGTATAAACGGCATCTGTTGCTTCCTGCCCGTTCTTGCCACTGATAAACCAGTCAATGTCTTCGGGTGCAAGCTCGTGAGATTTTAGAAAATGATGCATCCTGTTACTGATTTCCGGAGCATTCATCCGGGTGATAAAAGTGTCCACCCCTTTCAGTTCAGCAAAAGTCTGTTCCTCTTTTTGTGCGCTTAACAGGAAAAATTGTGCTCCCTCACCGGCTGTCGTTCCTTTCAACAGTCCTAAACGCTGCTGGATGATGTAGCTGGTAGGGGTTATTTCATCCATACCACCTGCCAGTACATGCTGTTTGCCTTCGGCAATACTCATGATGCCATCTGTCAGAGCACTTTCAAAACTTAAACCACGGTGTACATACGTCACATTATAAGCATGTATTTTGAGTAGCAAAGCTATCTGTGCACCGATCGTATTAAAGGTGGACTGAATGAAAGCGGTGGGATTGAGCATCTGTTCCCGGTTATCCATCAAGGCGTTCATAAACTTTTCCGTATCGGCCAGACAACCCAGTCCCGTAGCAGTGATAATGGCATCTACCTTTTCCGACGGGATATCTTTCAGACATTCCAGTCCGCAAGCTACTCCCATCTTGATCATGCGGCTCATGCGCCTCCGCAGATTGGCGTTGGTGATCATTTCTTTATAATCAGGTTCCTGTGCGGAGAAATAAGGCTTTTCATTGCTGCTTTCCGCATGGATAGAGGCGATACGGTTGATATATACTGGGCACATACGCTATCTGTTTAGAGTGGAAAATACGAGAGATGAGTTGTTGCCGCCAAATCCGAAGGAGTTGGATAATACATGCCGTATGGGAAGCCCCGACCGGAAAATCGTTTCAGGAATGAGACCGCTTTCTTCATCGGACAGATGGAAGTTCAGATTAGGGTAAATCAGTCCGTGACGGATGGAGAGTACGGAATATACGGCTTCTATTCCTTCCGAGGCTCCCAGGGTGTGACCGATGAAAGCCTTGACCGAACTGAAAGGTGGAATACGGGTATCGAAGATACGCCGGATGGCTTTCCCTTCGGAAGCGTCGTTACTGGGAGTACCTGTGCCATGTACATTGATATAGTCTATGGCTCCGGCTGTCAGTCCGGCAGAGGCTATGGCCTGACTCATGGAAAGGAAAGGTCCGTTTCCGTCGGGGGAACTTCCTGTCTGATGGTAGGCTTCGTTGGCATTGGCGTAACCGCTGAGTTCACAATAAGGAGCCTTTGTAAGGGATTTCTCCGATTGAAGAACAAGGTATCCGGCTCCTTCTCCGAGGTTTAATCCGGCACGTGTGCGGTCGAAAGGACGGCAGTGCTCTTTGTCCAGTATCATCAATGAATTGAAACCGTTGAGCGTGAAACGGCATAAGGCATCCGTTCCACCTACGAGGACGGTGTCCAGATAACCGTGTCGAATCAGGCGTGCCCCTAACATAATGGCATTTGCAGCCGAAGAACAGGCGGTGCTGAGGGTGGTCACCATTCCTTTCACTCCTAAATAAGCGGCTATCATTTCGGTACTGGCTCCACAGTCATGGGAGATAATATCACGTAATCTTCCTTTTCGGTTATCCTCCCGGAAAGAGGCATAAAACCGCTCGCTTGCATCCATTCCTCCGATGGAAGTGGAAGAAATGAGTCCGATACGGGGAGAAGCGAAATCGAGTTCCGCATCACGGGCTGCCTCTTGAGCTGCCAACAAGCCTAGCAGGGCTGTACGTGAATACGTTTTGCCGGATGGAAGGAACAGGATTTGCTTTAATTCTTCATTGCTTTGTTTCACTTCGGACACGGGTACGTCAAGCACGGTGGGGAAAAGGGTGATTTTCCCCATACCGTGTTTCCCGGCTTTTAAGGAATCCAGGTTTTCTTCCACTCCTTTCCCTATGCCCGAAATCACTCCCAGACCGGTGACATAGATCTTCCTCATTGCTGATGGGCGGTGATGTAGTCTGCCAGGGTACGCACCGAATAGAATATTTCCTTTCCTTTGGCAGGATTCTCTATTTTAATGCCATAATTCCTTTCCAGAATCAGGATAATCTCTAATGCGTCAATCGAGTCAAGACCCAATCCGTCGTCTCCGAATAAAGGTGCTTCACTATCAATGTCCTCCGGAGTGATTTCTTCCAGATTCAATGCTTCTATTAATTCAACTTTCAGTTTATCAATCAATTCTTCCATATTCTTTATTGTTTTTCAATCAGTTTAAATACTGCTTTATAGGTGTTTTTCAATAATTCACACCATCCGATGATACAATAGTTCAGTTTCCCTTTTTGCATGACTATACGTGCGTATCTTTCCAGTTTTTCCGGCTGATAGGCTTCAGTGATGAAAAAGGTGTTTTCCCCTTGTATCTTGTGGCGGATGCAAATCTCGCCGGACACTACATTGGGTAGTGTGTAAACAAATACAGCCGGACTGGCTGCCCGGTCTCCGTCCTGGTCTATCAGTTGCTGGTGTCTGATATCCGTATGTAGGGATGAAGTGGCGTTGGCAAGTAACATTCCCATTTCCAGTGGAGCGAATGTCTTACCTTCCAGCAAGTATTCGGCGGCCACATATCCCAATTTGCAAAGGTCATCCATTTTATAGAATTTCATATTGTTTCCGCCTGATTTTTTATAGGTATCACGTATAAATATGCCGAAATCCGGTTCTTCAGAATGAAAAATAAGTTCGTTGTTTATGAAGACAGAACTGTTTTCAATACGAACCTCCCGTGTACATCGGATTTCGGGCAAGGTGTTGTCCTCATCCTTGAACGGAGCATATTCCGGTAAAGACAAGACAATGGCTGCGTTACACCCACCGAATCCCGAAGCGGTTTTTACACAATGTTTCATCGGAATGTGTTGGTGAGTTGCATAGACCGGTATAGGCATAGGCACACCCGGTGTTTCGTAACCCGGAGTGCCGAACAGGATGCCTTGTTTCAGTTCGTGCATACAGACAATGCTTTCAATGATTCCCGATGCTCCCAAGGTATGGCCGAAATAGGGCTTCAAACTATGGACGGGCACTTGTTCCAGATGAGCCAGTGTGAGGGCTTTGGATTCCATTTCGTCATTGTATACGGTAGCTGTGCCGTGAGCATTCACAAAACTGATATCCTGAGGGGCTGTTCCTGCTTCCTGCATGGCTTGGCGGATGGCGAAATAGAGTCCGTCTCCCGTGCGGGAAGGACCGGAGATGTGGTTGGCATCGTTACTGACGGCTCCTCCCGAAAGGATAACATGTTCTTCTGTTCCTTCTGAACTGAGCAATACGGCTCCGCAGGCCTCTCCCAAGTTCAATCCGTCACGGCTGCTGTCATACGGACGGCATGGGCGGGAGCTGAGAGACCGGAAAGACCCGAAACCGCTGGTGATGAAATGAGAGAGAAGGTCACCTCCCGCTACGATTACCCGGCGGTAGATACCGTTCTCTATCATGCGTTTTCCTGCTATGAGGGCTGACACTCCTGAAATGCAGGCATTGGAAATGACATGCATCCGTTCCTCGGCATGGAAATAACCGGCAATGTTTTCTGCCATTTTCCAAAGAAAGACCGCTTCATCGGGATGTTCCGTATGACGGGTCAGTAAGTCGATGTTCCCTTTTGTGGTAGAGAGGATGAGTCCGCAGGTTTTATCTTCCAAAGTTTGTCCGGACTGACGGATGAGTTCGTTGATGGTCAGTATGAACAGTTGTTCCATCCGGGGATAGCCACTTACTCCTATGGCCTCCGCCTGTTGTTGCAATCTCTCTTGCGAGAGAGTGGCTGCCAATAGGGGAGTGTCCGCAATCCGTTTGTCCGTCTGCAGGGTGATACCGCTGTGATAGCTCCGGATGGCTTCCAGATTTTCCTGTGTGCCGAAACCCAGCGCGCTGATCAGGGTATCATGGGTGATATAGGTAGTCAGATGATGTTCCATTTCTTTTTCCACTCTATGTAAAAGGCAGGATTAACCAATTCCAGTTCTCTATTTGTATTCAGGAATACCTGTGTAGTGGTTCCTGTTGCCACAATGTTTTGGTCCGATGCCCGGTAGATGGTGTATTCAAAAAGGATTTTGGCAGCATCACTATGAATATACCGTGTCTCGACAATGGCTTCCTCACCGAATGACAGCGGCTGTTTGAACTGGCAGCTCAGGTCTACGATAGGAACTAAATAGCCTTCCCGGTAGATGCTCATATAGTCCAAGCCATATCGCTTTCCGAAAGCTTCACGTCCATCTTCGAAATAACGCACATATTCACCATGCCATACTATCTGCATGGAATCTATTTCACTGAAGCGGACCTTGATGGTGGTCCGGTCTGTCAGTGCTGCCTGCTGTGGACTTGTTTTTCGTTTCATTCTTTTTTCAGATATATTTTCATCCGGCATTCGGCCAGAAGTTCATCGTTTTCTTTCACCTCGGCGGTAATCAGTGTGATATCGAATATTTCCTGCACAATGGTTATTCCGGTATATAATTCTGCTCCGGCAGAAGGAAGACGGAATATTTTCATTTTTTCTACAGAGCCGATAAAGCCTAGTGGTACAGGCTCTTCTCGCAGCATATAGATATATCCTACCCGTGCCGCTGCTGATTGGGCGATGTGTTCTATGATTCCTGTTTCCTGTAATACGCCGTCCCGGCAAAACAGATTATCGGGGGTGACGGTCAGCCCTGACCAGGATGTATTTTCTTCTATCCCATAGAAACGGTCTATCATGACCATGGGCGGACGTTGTGGAATCAGCCGGAACAGTTCGTCTCCCCGACAAATGATTTCTTTTCTGTTCATTTCAGTCTGCATTGCAGGATACTGTGTCCCAGTCCTATGTTATCATGAATCTCTTCCACTTCCAGTCCGGCATTTTTAATACAGCGGATCAGGTCATCCGAATGGAACATCTTGCTGTTGCCGTTGGCCATGGCTGTGAAGTAAAGGCTGATTTGAGTCAGGCAGTAAGAGCCCGTTTCGTATGGCTGCCGGTCCCACAGCGTTTCCATGATGTAGACTTTACTGTCTTTGCTGGCGGACTGTGCCACACGACTTAGAATACTGGTTGCTTCCTCTTCCGAAAAGCAGTCCAGAAACTGGCTCATCCATACGGTGTCAAAGCCTGAAGGAAAGGGCACGGTCCGATCCAGCAGATTGGCGCCGTGGCCATGGATGCGTTCTGCACCGGGCACGTCGGCAGTTTGTTTTCTCATCATTTCCAGTTGTTGAGGCAAATCCACAATGGTTACTTCTACTTCTTGATTATATTGGACGCATCGGGTTGCCCATCTGCCGGTGTTTCCACCAATATCGAGCAGTCGTTTCGGTGAGTGAAGAAATACAATTTCTAATGCCTGGCTGAACGAGTTGTCCGAGTAGAAATGGTCAAAGCCAAACCAGCTTTTCTGTACCTGTTCCGGCAGTTGGGAAAGTCCTTCGTAAATGGTAGGCCATCCGCCGAATACTTTCAATCCTTCCGGCTGACCATTTAAAAGAGCCTCTTCCAGATAGAAAAGTCCTTGATAGTTCACATCGTGATTGAATTCCATATTGACACGTGCCATTTTATCATTCAGCAGAAACCAGCCTGCCTTGGCCAGTACATAACGGTCTTCTTCCAACAGGATGGTTCCGATGGTCAGCGATGCTTCCAGTAATACTTGTGCTGCATAGCGTGTCAGTCCGGTCTGCACACTGATTTCTTGCAGCGTGTATCCTTTCCGTTTGTCGGCCAGCAATTGGAATATTCCGAATTTCAACATCAGACGTGAAACTTGGAATACCACGGGACCGAAAGCGATCTCTTGCGCCAGTCTTTGTGCCTCTACAGCTGTCAATTGCTCTTTTGTATATCTTTTATGCATCATAATCCAGATTTGTATTTATGCCCAGAACGGGTAGTAATTGAACCATTGTTCCGGATACTGCCGGATGATTTTTTCCAGCGTTTGTGTATATTGCTCCAATAATGCTTGTTCGACCCGCTTCTCTTTGGTATGTACCACCGCCTCGGCAATAAAGAAATGGAAACGATAGTTTTTTTTCGCTTCACGCATGGCAAAATAGAATACGACAGGTACTCTCATTTTGGAAGCCAGCAGGAAAGGACCCATCGGAAATTCGGCTTCTTTTCCCATGAACGGACTGCTGAGTAATTTCTCTTTATTCAGATAGCGGTCACCTTGAAAGCAGACATATTCTTTGCGCTCCAGTGCCTCTGTAATACGGAATACATGGGTCAGATTGTCTTCATTCACGGGAATTATTTTATAATCGCGTGTGGAGGCATTCTTTTCCAGAATCTCTTTTATCCGTTCGTGTTCGGCATCAAACATGACAATATTGATTTTTTTGCCGTATTCATCGAAAAAAGGAGCACCTATTTCCCAATTACCTACATGGGCACCTATCATAATTACGCCGGTGTTTCCATTCAGTACGTTCAAAAATGCCTGATAGTTCTCGAACTCGAAATGATATTTGTCTGCCATCCCATTGCCGATGGCTACTTTGTCAATCAATATCTGCCCCAGCCGGTAGTAATTTTTCAATAACAGTCCGGCGGCTTTGGCACGTCCGTATTTCAGTCTGTTCCGTGCGTATTGCCAGGTACTGGCGGTAGCTTTCGGTGCGAAAGGTATAAAATAGAGGACGACCAATGACAGAAAGCCGTAAGCCGCAGTGATACCCAGACAGCGAATCATGTAGATGAAGAACATGTATCCGAATGTACCTCCTCTTGTTTTACCTTTCCATGTTTCGGGCATCAGTCTTCTTTTTGTATGTGCGAAATTACCAGATTATAGAAATCCTGGAAGGTTTTGATACCGGCAAAGTCTTTGGCTGTCACGGTGAAACCGAAATTCCTGTCAATCAGTACTACCATATCTACCAAATCAAGGCTATCCAATTCCAAGGTTTGCATCAAAGGGGCGTCCGGCTGAATCAATTCTACATCAATCTCAAATTCTTCGGCCAGGGTGGTTCTGATCTTTTCGATGATTTCTTCGTTGGTCATAAATTTATA
>OLQB01001360.1_pt1 | contig 17485 bp, 11 predicted proteins | sample 1672681 | NCBI WGS metagenome assembly OLQB01 (sample SAMEA3136713, study PRJEB25190) | human gut metagenome | reverse complement strand
GGCCGTCAAACTTAAGAACCCTTGGGCCGAAGGCCCATCCATCTTAAGAACCTTTTTCTCTGCCCCCTGAGCGAAGCGATGCAACCCTTCTACACAACCTGCCGCCGGCAGGCGGCCACAACCCTCGGGGCGAAGCCCCGTCAACCTCCACCCTCTGAACCCTCACACCGAAGGTGTGTCCAATGAACCCTCTGAACCCGGGACGCTATGCGTCCCTATAAAGGAGATATTATGATTACACGTTTTATGAAATACTACAAACCCTATATGAAAATCCTGGTGTGGGTCATTATCGGTACCTTTGCCATGGCGGGACTGGACCTGATTTTCCCGATTGTGGTAAGGAATCTGATTAACCAGGTGCTGCCGGATAAGGATATGCACCGTCTCCTTTTGGGCTCGGCAGTGCTTCTGGTGCTCTACATTATCAATTTCATCATTCAGTTCCTGGTGCAGTACTACGGTCATGTGATGAGCGCCTCCATTGAGCACGATATGCGGCGGGATCTTTTTTCCCATATTGAAAAGCTGTCTTTCCATTATTTCGACAATGAAAAGACAGGGCAGCTTCTGTCCCGCATTACCAGCGATATTACGGAAATCAGCGAGCTCTCTTTCCGCGGGCCCAATGATCTTCTTCTCTGCGGTGTCATCATGGCAGGCACGCTGGTGGTGATGCTGGTGATGAACTGGAAGCTGGCCCTTTTGATCGGTGCCCTGCTGGTGGCTAAAGCTGTGCACACTGTGAAAATCAACAGGCAGATGAAGGGGGCTTTCCGGAAGAACCGCCGCATGGCAGGGGAAGTGGCGGCCCGGGCGGAGGAAAGTCTTTCCGGCATCCGCCTGGTGAAGGCTTTTGCCCGGGAAGCCTTCGAGCTTTCCCGGTTTGAAGAAAAATCCCTGGAGCTTAGAAATACGAAATTTGCTTCCTACCGTCTGGTGGGCTATTTCTCTGGAAGCATTAATTTCTTCACCAACTTCATTAATGTCGTCGTTATCCTGGCCGGCGGCTGGATGATTACGAAGGGGGAGCTCCGGCTTTCCGATTTCGTGGCCTTCCTCCTCTATGTGAATATCTTTATGCGTCCCGTGTTCCGACTGACTATTCTGGCGGAGGTGTACCAGCGGGGCATGGCAGGGTTCCACCGCTTCGAGGAAATCATGCATACGGCGCCCTCTATTACAGACCCGCCCCATCCCTTGGCCCTGACCCAAGTGAAGGGAGATATTGATTTCCATGACCTGTCCTTCGGCTATGAACCGGACCGGCTCATTCTTCACCATCTGAACTTTGCCATTCCTGCAGGAAAGACGGTGGCCTTTGTGGGGGAAACGGGGGCCGGCAAAAGCACACTGGTGAGCCTGCTCCTGCGTTTCTATGAACCTACGGAAGGAACCATTACCCTGGATGGTCACAATCTCGATGAATTTGCCCAGCAGGACCTTCGCCGCAAAATCGGTATCGTCCAGCAGGACGTATTCCTCTTCGGAGATACCATTGCTGAAAACATTGCCTATGGCAGGGAAGGAGCTTCCATGGATGAAATCCGGCAGGCTGCGAAACTGGCGGCTGCTGATGAATTTATCGAATCCCTGCCCAACGGCTATGATACCAAAGTAGGGGAAAGGGGCGTCAAACTCTCAGGCGGTCAGAAACAGCGCATCGCCATTGCCCGGGTGTTCCTCAAGAATCCTCCGGTAGTCATCTTCGACGAAGCTACCTCCGCTCTGGATACCCAGACAGAAAAAATGGTACAGGCCACCCTGGACGACCTGGCCAGAAACAGAACCACCATCATCATAGCCCACCGCCTCTCCACTGTGAGAAATGCGGACTGCATCTACGTCCTCGACCATGGTTGCCTCCTGGAATCCGGCAATCATGAGGAACTGATTCGTAAAAAAGGCAAGTACTACGAGTTGTATGAAGCCCAGAAGAAAAAGAAAACCAGTGAAACAGAGGAATGAAGACGATAGGGGCTCTTCCATTGTCACCTGTGGGATGTTGAAAGGGTTCTCAGGTCAGCTGCCTTTAGGCCGCTGAGGATTGACGAAAAGGCGCTTCTTAACTGATAGAAGGCGCCTTTTCATATACCATTCTTGTCCAGTTCGCTAGTGCATCCACTGCTGTCACTGACTCACTGGATTTTCGGGTCGCTGATGCTCCCCTACAAATCCAGTTCGCTAGTGCAAAATGTGTTCGCTGTGCATCGCTTCGCTCAGGGGATGGCAGCGGCTTCGCCGCTGAGGGTGGTGGATTGCCGCTGGCGCGGCAATAAGTATAAAGTCAGCGTTACGGGACTTGCATTTGTGTCACTATGGCGCCCCGTCATTTCGAGCGGAGGTACAAGCCGGTATGGTTCCATAGTTTCATGGAGCCAGTGAAAGGGAGCCCTCAAATCTCACTGCAGAATGCTGCCTTGCGGCAGTCAGTTCAGCATAGAGTATCATTTCTGCGCTTGCCCTCGTACACCCTTTCCCGCTGCGCGGGCCTTCCCCTCAAGGGGAAACAAGGGTTAGCGGCGGAGCTTGCTATGTGCTGCTTGAGTCCCGCCAAGCATTCTGCTGAATTTGCCACCCCCCTTTGGTGCCTTACGGCACCACCTTTCTCCACGGGAAAGCGTCTCACTTGGTTCTCAGGTCGCTATCACTCCCCTACGAACCAAGTTCACTTGCCACCCCGCTGTGCGGGGAAAGTCCCGCGGAGCGGGCAAGGGGGAACGCTTTTCCCACGCGCTGTGCACATTCTGCAGAGAATGTGCAAGTCAGTCGAAGTTGGCCCATAGCCTGCCCATAAAAGGGCCTTCCTTTTAATCGACTGACCGTTAGGCGCGGTTGTATGCTTTTCCCTCGCCCGCAAGGGCGGTTGTATGGTTTTATCATAATGGCGCCCTTCATTATTTAAGGGCGCCCACCAAGGCCGATACCCGACAGCCGACAGCCGATAGCCCCACTCCCAAATAAACATTCCTTTGACCTTTGAGTCCAGTTTATGTAAAATATCATTGTAATAATAAGAGGTGGACCATGATAACTCACGATACTAAAGCTCATATGTTTGAAATCAATTACCCGGAAGGCCGGGCCTATCTGGAATATACAGAAGATAACGGAACCGTAACCGTTATCCATACGATTGTGCCCGAAGCACTGGGCGGAAGAGGTATTGCGGCAAGTCTGGCCGAAGCTTTCTACCGCTGGGCTTCCGAAAACCGCCACCCTGTCAAATCAGACTGCTCCTACATGACAGCCTGGATGAAACGAAATAAAATCACGACTTAGGCTCTTTAGACATTCTTAAGCAGCCTTCCAAAGGCTGCTTTTTTAATGACAGATAAGGAAGCACCGATTCTTGCAAATTGATTTCATAAAAAACAAATCAAATCCAAAATCCTTGCTTCCCTGGAACGGAAAAAACTATGTACAGCTCATCACTTTTCCAAAGCCCCGGTACTTTCAGGGAAACGCAGAATACACTCGATATGATAACCACCCATTTTATTGAACTCCTTCGTTTAAAATCAAAAGAACTCTATGACCACTCCGTAAGGGTCGCCAACTATGCCGGCGCCACCGCCGTCTACATGAGACTTCCGGCCAATGAAATCACCCTGATCCGCTATGCCGGTCTCCTTCACGATATCGGACTTTTGGCCATTCCCAATCACATTCTGACCAAGGTCCCCTATCTTTCCAGAAGAGAACTTTCCCTCTATAAAAAGCATCCGGAACTGGGGGCCAACATGCTGGAATCGGTGCCGGGCTGTCAGGACCTTCTCCCTTATATCCGCTGCCACCACGAACGATGGGACGGCACGGGATATCCGAAGCATTTGAAGAATGTAAATATCCCCCTGGGAGCCAGAATCATCTCCGTAACCAGCTACTACGATGACATGGTGTACTCCTCCCCGGACTTCAAAACAAAGGACATGAATGAAATATCCCGGGATATCATGACCGGCTCCGGCATCCTCTTTGACCCCGAAGTGGTATCGGCCTTCCTGAAAGTGCTCTTCCACAGCAATACGATTCCCACATAAAAACGCCTGCCAAAGCAGGCGCTTTTTTATTGTCTGACACGCCCCGGGAGCGTGTATTTCTCAGCTTCTTTTGCTTCTTTCCCTATTTCCTCAAATATCCCCTTCTTCTCAAAGCCGTATCTCCAGAAGGCAAGACCGGCAAGGTGATATTCTTTTTCCAATGCTGCCTTGGCTCTGAGGGAATGTTCTTCTTCCAGGTAGGTACGATGAAGAATTCCCCCCTGTCTCCAGGTGAGGGTGTACTGGCGGGCATCGGGCTGCCAGACAGGTTTGAAGCCATGCCGGTTTATGAGAGCCTCCTGGTCCTTCATGGCAAGGACTTTGGATTTCATGTATCCCGGATTTCCTTCGTAGATTCTTGTGTAGAGGGGAAGGCCGAGAATCAGTTTTTCCGGAGGAACCATGGTGATCAGTTTTTGTATGTTTTTATCCAGCCAGCCGTAGGAGGAGACGGATCCGGCGTAGGGACTGGTTCTGGGGGTTTCATCGTAGCCCATAATGATTTCATAGTCGCAGAATTCTGAAAGTTTCTCCCGGTCATAGCAGAGACTCCAGGTAGGAGAGCCGGCGTTGTAAACCGTAATGTCCACAGTGAGCTTCTTTCCTGATTCATGAAGGGGAAGAGCGAAATTTTTCATGAATTCTGTGAAAAGGTCTCTGTCTTTGGGATCCATATTTTCAAAATCCACATTATACCCGTAAAGGCCGTATACTTCAGAGAGGGCAGCCATACGGGAAATGAATTCTTCCTGCTTTTCCCGGTTATGTATGAAAAGGGATGTGGTTTTGACATCAAAATCATTGTGGATGAGAGGCATCACTTTCATATCCGCCTGCCGGGCCCTTTTGAGGTAGTCAAAGTTCCAGCTGTATCTATTTTCTTCCACGTCCTTATAGCTTCCCATGGTGGGCGAAAGGATTGGGGTTCCGGAAAGGGATGAAAAATCGGAATTTTCGCTGCGGAAGGAGTAGTTGATGTCCCAGAGAACCAGAGGCCTTTCAGGGGCCTCCTTTTTCGTTTCTTTTACCTTCCTGCCCTTCACCTTTTTGATGGTCAGTTCTTTTTTCTCCGGCTTATAGGTATAGGAAAGGCCTGCTTCCCTGCTGAAGAAGGAAAAATCCACATACCTGTTTCCCTCCAGTTCCTTATAGGGAATTTCCACCTTTTCTTCTTTTTTCATGGCCGCCGGAGTGAGTTCTACATAAAGTTTATCCTTCTCCCAGGAAAGCTTCCACTTTCCCCCTTTGGTAAGAACCACCGGTGCCGTATACAAGGTGCCATCCACTTCATAGGCGTTGAAATTTTTGAAATCGCTGCCCTTCATTTTGACAGGCACCGGGCCATCGGCCATGACTGCCGCCGGAAAGGCCAGGGCCAGGAGGACGGCTGCTGTTAATTTTCTAAGCAATGTTTTCCCCTTTCATTACAAGCAGCAGGCTGCAAATTTTCGGACAACCCTGACCAGGGTCTTCGTGTCCAGCAGATGGTATATATCATCTTCCTTCTCTAACGTGAAAGGTTCCTTTTCCAGAAAAGAAATGAATTTCCTCAGAATTCCGGAAGCCTTCTTTCCCTGATCCAGTGGCCTTTCTTTCCGGCCCAGCACTTTCTCCATAAGAAAAATCATGACAGCCGGGCGGAAATAATAATCAATGAAGGTATTTTCTATCCAGTAGTCATGGGCAGTGTGACGGAAGCGGGCACAGCCTTTGGCAAAGGAAAGATACAATGGAAGGCCGTCAGACAGGCCGCCCCAGAAGTCGCTGAACCCATAGTCGAAGGCACCATCTTCCTGGGCCATGATATAGGTCAAAGCGTTTCCTTCTACGATGTGCACCTTTTCCTTATGAGGAAACTGAGGCAGCAGTTCTTTCTTAAAGAGGGCAATCATGTGCGGATTGAGCTCCACCACCGTCACCGATTCCACATCTTCCTTTTCAGAAGCCATGAAGGTGTAGTAGCCAAGACCAAGGCCATAGGTGATGACCTTTCCCTTCGCCTTTTCCAAAGGCTCCTTCATGGATTCGATTTCACTTAAAACCACGCTCATCCAGACGCCGCCGTTTTCCAGAAGCACCGGAAATACGACCCGGCTGTCAAAGAAGGCGGCTTTACCGTAGGCAAAGGGATCCTCCTTTTGGAATCCCTCGTGCCAGGTCTGAATCAGCTCTCCCGGCAGGTAATCATTCACAGTCAGGGTAATATGGCCCTCCCTGGTCTTTCCGCTGACCTTCACCTGCCGATAGTAGGGATTATCCAGAATATCAGAAGCTTTGTGCATGGTAATATGGGAGAAAAGATAATCATAGAGGGCATCCCCTATTTCCTCTTCCTTCATGAAAAGGGAAAGCTCCGAATAGGGTCTCATGTCTTCTCCCCCCTGGGCCAGCTCATAAGCCATTTCGCCAATATCGTCGGAAAATCCGATATCCACATAGGAAGAAACGGGCGCTTTCTCCCCTTTGGCAGCAAGGCTTCTGAAATCCACATCCCCCACATAGAGATGATCCGACACCTCGCCAAGAAGCATATCCTGGGCCGATACAGAAAGAAGATAGGTCTTCCAGAGATCCAGAACTCTTTCCTTCAAGGCTGTGCTGTTTTTTATTTGCATAGGTTAGTCCTTTCTTTCTTCACATGGCTCCGCTGGCTATGGTAAGGCCGGTCACTGAAGCGGCCCCTGCCCTTTTCAGCTCATGGGCGGCGGATTCCATGGTGGCACCGGTCGTGTAGACATCGTCCCAAAGGAGTACGACTTTGATACAATGTAACGGTACCTTGAAAAATGCACACCCCAGTGTGCAAACCTAAAATATAAGTACTCTGTTAATTTCTCATCCATATTTCATAAACAGCACGCCTGCAATCCATAAAATAATAATTACGGCATTCCAAAACCACAGATGATTATCCGATACATATCCTTCAGGACAGATAAATCGCTCCTCCACAAATTCACGTCCGCTGATGGTATTATTAACCTTTTCCAAACGAAATAAACTCCATGTATCGGTCTTCACTTCATACTCCAGCGCATACACAGCTCCCGCCTCCACAACAACTTTCGGCAACTTTTCCACCGTGTAATGGAACCAGCAAAATTCACAAGGCCCGGACCGTACAGGCCAATCCGCACGAACCTCCATACTGTGTTCACCGGGTTCCACGTATATTGCCTGTTTCCAGGGCCACCTATAAAGAAAAGATTTTGCCTTCTTCCCATCCACTTTAAGAATCCGTACTGAAGAAGCGCAATTAAATCCCTGCCATAATTTTGCCCGTAACTGGATGACTGCACTGTCCCTGCACTGCTTTGCCAGACTCTCTCTCTGCCAGACTTTATAACGCCAATGGATAAAAAGTATCAGTATACTAGCCAATATAATCGCTACTATAAAAATAATATGGTACATCGAAGATAAATGCATAGTTCCCCCTTTATTCACAATAGACAGGCGTATTTTCGGTTTTTCTGTACCTTGCCTTATTTATACGCTAAGCCTGTCGAGAGGGAATCCATCTAACATGCTGCGTAGCATCATCTTATTAAAAGCCGAAATTTCACATTTCTTCCGCAGCAGCTATACGATGCAAAAGATCTCTTGCCAATTCTTTTGCTTTATGAAAGGCCCTTTTGTCAAGAATAATTAACACATAGCTGTCACTTTCCACATCCATAGCCGCCAAAATATAATCCTTCCATTGGGTATTAAGTGTTTTGCTCCATCTCGGAATGTCTTCCTTCTCGTCCAATACGGTTTCATTAATTTCAAGATCCAAATCTGCGCCCAATTTTTGTATGGCATGAAAGAAAACATCTTTCCCGCTTTTCCAATCAAGGGTTAATGTCTTTTCCCTAAACAATAACTCTTCACAAAGCCTGTACCATGCGGTTTCGACATCTTCCATATTTTTCAGCTTTACCCTTTTTAGAAATGTCTCAGTATGTTTGGAATCCCCTATCAGCAACTCCGATAATTTAGTAAAGGAATTCTTGATTTTTTCGCTATCATTCTCCAAAACTTCTGTGTATTTCTCTTTTTCCGGCAGCTCTGATTCTTTCACAAAGGACCTCATTATCTGCACAGTCTCATCATAGCTTAAATCCTTGGCACAGTATTTTTTGCCAAAGATTTCCATATTTAAATTCACCAAATCCTTACTTTTCCCGACAACAGCCTTCATAGAAGTGCAGCCTTTTACTGCATATGGCGGGCGTATCTCTGTATACATAATATATCCATCCTGCATATTTTTTAGTGAATTGTTAATTCCATCAATATGAAAACCTTTACGGTCATAATTGGAGCTTTTCATATGCCATTCTTCATAGATATTAAAAATTGTTTTTTGAATCCAATTGTAGATACTCATAAAGTTCTCCTCCTCTATGCCGATTCAGATCCTGATTTATATACAACGCCTTTAAAATACCGCCGATGGTTTTTCTTGTCATTGCAATTTTACAGAGACAACTACAGTATCTATTATCCCTTATGATCCAAGCAAAACGTGGTAACATGAAGTCCCCTCTAACGGATCGTTCCTTTCCAGCCCCTCAAACCAAGCATGAGTGCCCAAATCTTTTCCGGTCATCTGATTATGAATTTTCATCAGCAGTTCTTCGTTTGTAAAGTATTTTCCATTATCAGCATACAGAAGCGCAGCAATATCGGTCTGAAACAATCCATCTATTTTGCATTCCTCATCTAACGTCGAAGCATCCGTAACATACTCATTGGCAAGCAGCGCTTCTTTTCCAGGAATGAAAGCTTCATAAATAACATATATTTTTTCTGCCTTGACAGCCATCCCCCCGGGATGCCAATTCTTATGATTATCCTCTATGTATTCCACCACGTCATGAGAAAAAGTATTTGTCGACACATATATTATTTCATTGAACATCCAATACACATTCTTCAATAATTCCTTTGGTACCCTCTCAAAGGAGGCGATTTTTTCCCAATTACCGGTATCCGGGACACGCTTCCTGTCCATATAGTTCTGCATGGCATAGAGTACCTGCTCTTTTGTCTGCCCATCCTGTGCATAGACAACACTGCTGTTATTTTCCTTCCTGCTTACTTCCAGGGTAAACCGGTTTCCTTCTTCATGAGCAGTCTGCATGAAAAGGCTATCCATTACTTCAAACGGCGGCGATATAATCAAAAACTGGATCTTATCATCCTGTAAAAGCTCCATTCCCTGTTTCACATCCGCAAAGGTAATCCCCCGTGTCATTTTCAAATCTGTTTCCATGCGCCATTGATGAGACATCTTCCCCGCTGCCCTTCTGACCAAGTGCTTTCTGCATCCGACAAAAATCCCGATCATGGGAATCAGTACCGTTGCGATTAAGAGAAGAAGAGCAGGCAGGCTGACTATGATAGCTCCTATGCGCTTAGCCCGTGTTCCGCTATGTTCAAAGTTGCTGTTCAACAGATCAGTTATGCGGTTGAAACCGGGTATAATTTCCGGATACTGTAATGCCGCCCATATGAGGAAGCCTACAACTACTATCTCTATAGCGCCACATAAAATTACCATCTGCACCGCAGCCTGATGACAGACTGTTTTCCTTTCGTCCATGGACAGCTCATCCATTTCAGAAATTCCCCGGCTCCATTTTTTCACTCGTTCTTCTTCTGTCATAGCGGCCTCCGATATGTAGTAACTCTAATCCCGTAGCTTTTGGTTTCTTTTTTCAACCTCTCCATCAATTTATCGATTCTCTTCGACTTTCCAAAAAAACTGTCATTGGCTTACCCTGTTCTCTCTGCCATTATCCCCATTTCAGTGAATAAAGCGCTCCAAACAAGATGAATAACCCAACCGCTATAATGGCAATATGTGCTAAAATCAACAATGTCATTCCTATTTTTCCCCACCATGTCTTGCGATGGGCGTCAAAGAAGTCCCATAGACAAAAATAAGACACCAACATGATTCCCATTCCAGACTCCAGCCACAGGAAGGGAAGGAGGCCCAGATATGGGTGGTCTGCTCCCCATCCAAGCGGCAGAGATTTCAAGATGAGATACGTTATAACTTCTACTCCCGCTAATACAGCATTTATCACATAGAGTATTTTATCCTAGACCTGCCTATCCCATATGCTGATAATCAAATTCAGTACTAAAAGAACGAGCATTGCATACAAGCAACTGGCTGCATTATCTTCTACCATATGCCTCTTCCCCATTTTTTGATTATGACCCTGCCAACAGTGCAGACCGATAAAATGTTATTTCTAGAAACAGTGGAAGCATATAAATCTACCTATCCATCTACTCCCACTGTTTATTACAAAAACAGTAAAATTCCTGCAACACCTTTTTTATTCAGAAATAAATTTATGCACATATGCTGCTAAAGCTCCACCAATGAACGGGCCTACGACGAACACCCATACGCAAGATAAAGCAGCTGGATCTCCACACAAGATAGCCGGGCCAAAGCTCCGTGCAGGATTTACAGAAGTTCCTGTAAAATAAATCCCCAATAAATGAACTAACGTCAACGATAACCCGATGACCAATCCAGCAACCACATTATTTTCTACTTTTGAAGTAACACCCAACACTGCTAAAACAAAGACAAAAGTCAGAATGATTTCTATTGTTAGAGAGGCACCGACATCATTTAAGTAAAGTCCATTAGAGCCTAAGTTTCCTGTCGTACCAATTAACGAAAAAAGAACAACCGCTCCGATGATAGCCCCTAAAAACTGAGCAATTACATATCCAATAAAGTCTCGTCCACTCATCCTCCCTGAAAGAAATACACCAAGAGATACTGCTGGATTTACATGGCAGCCAGAAACATTACCAATGGAGTAGGCCATTGCCACAATAGAAAGGCCAAAAGCAAAAGCCGTTGCAAAATAAGCTGGCATGAACATTCCATTCAAGACTTTGGGCCCCGAGACAGCCGCCGTTCCACAAGCAAACACGACCAAGACAAACGTCCCAATGAACTCCGAAATGTACTTTTTCATAGTTTCTCCTCCTAAATACAATTGAATAGAGAATTGGGGCAATGAAATCAAGCATTGCCCCAATGTCTTATTATCCTACATACTTTTATGATTTCTGGATATGGGATCCATACACATCCCGGAAATCACCTCTGTTTTTATCGTCCTTATCATTGATACGGACACGTTCTACTTTATGACGGTCATTATCCTTACCAGAAATACGATCCACACGGAACCGGTCAATATTTTGAACTTTGACCAGTTCAGGTCCAAATTCATCCACCGACCGGGCCATATTTCCATCAGAAGGTGCCCCATTCTGTAAAGCTCGGTAGATGATTGCAGCATACTCATAGCGAGTCATAGGACGATCTCCCTTAAATTCTCCGTCCGGATATCCCTCCAAATAGCCTTTTTCGGCCAATGTTTTCACATATTGGTAAGCCCAGTGGTTCTCTGGTACATCAGGGAAGTTCATGCTGTGCGTAGACGCAGGGATTGCCTTGGCAGGCTGGCCTGATTCATAAGCAGCTAATTTTTTCGTGAGTGTTTCGATTTGGTTTTTCATGGCCAACATGTCCTTGGCCATGGAGACTCTGGAGCGAGAGATATGGTTCTTTTGTCCAAATTTCCAACTGACTCCTACATTCACCATATTTTCGCCTCCGCTAAAGGAACCGCCCACACTGAACATCGTATCTTCGTTAGGACGATAATACGCTCCAATAGCGACTGCATGAGCATCTTTATAATTCCCATACCCTGCAGCAAAATCCCATTTGTCATCTGGATCGAAATCCAATGGGTGCAATCCTGCCAGAGCCGCGGCACCTGCCCCAACACGGTTCACTCGATCTCCCAATTGACTGATCCGGTTTTCTGCACGGTACAACTGGCTTCCATTTACAGCATCCGTACTAGTCGACGAAATATCTCCAGGAGCTACATTGGTGATCTTATTTCCACCATTATTCAGCCCATCTTTATTGAGCGTAACATCCTGACCTGCGGAACCGTTTTGGATTGTCACCTCTCCCGTCGTTATGGTGGTGTCTCCAACGTTGACAGTGCTAGCATTTACCGTTGTGATATTCCCAGTGTCTGCTGTAACAGTCTTCGTGGTAACCGAATCCAGTCCTTTCAAATCCTTTGAAAGCCGTACTTTCAGGTTATCACTTCCATCAGATACCACTCCAATATTGTCTTCCGTTGACAGTTGAGAAGAATCCGTAATGCCCCCAACTACATTCACTTGCCCGTTGAGTTTTTTACTGATTACATTCCCTACGTCACCGCCATACTTCATTCCGTCGTTCATAGTGGCGACCGTCTGGGTATTCCCATTGTGATCTTCATAGACAATCCGATCAATACCATCCGTGCCATTATAGCCATCCGTGCCGTCTACTCCATTCACACCTTTTACAACATGGATGTCCGCAGAAGCACCATCCTTGCCATTGATGCCAATATGACCATCGGTACCATTGGTTCCGTCTTTGCCTATAGAAGAAATGGTAACCCCATCTTTGCCATCGGCACCTTTCACACCGATAGCCCCATTGATGCCATCGGCGCCATCTTTGCCCTGGCCGCCCACGGTAACCGTATCTGCTTTCAGATTCTTGTCCAATCCAATGACCAGATCTCCATTTGCATCCACTACAGTCTTGATGTTGGAGGCATCATATTCTGCGTCCGCTTTCGTACCATTCCCTTTGATGGTCATGGTGCTGTTCAGTTTTTTGGCCACAGATCCTGTATTCCCAGCAAACTTCAGTCCATCATCTAATGTGGCAACTTCGTGGGTGACATGCCCATCATCTTCGTAAACAATACGGGTCATCCCATTAGCACCATTGGAACCAGCCACGCCGTCCTGACCCTTCGCAGATTTCATGGTAAGCCCATCTTTCCCGTCTTTTCCATTCATTCCGATAGAGCCATCTTTCCCATTGATGGTAACAGCTGAGCCATCTTTGCCCGCCACACCGATGGAACCGTCTATACCATTTTCGCCTTTTTCACCCAGATTCAGATTGTCATTGACATTGACCTTGTAGGGATCTTCCGTTGTGCCTGTGCCTGTAACTGTCGTATTTTTTCCGTCTACCAGTTTGGTGGCATTCTTGGCAATTTCATCTTTCAGCTGGCTGACATTCACCGCATCCGTCTCAGCAGTGCCAGCAGCCACATTGTGGATCTGGTTGCCGCCATTATCCAGTCCTTTTTCTGTCAAAGAAACTGGTGAAGTCCCAGGTGCCGGATTTTTCGGTTTAATCGTAATACCGCCAGCACCAATCGTTGTCTCATTCCCATCTTTATCCGTGATGGTCATGCCGCTTCCCTGGGTCACGGTCTTATTTCCGTACGTATCGGCGGTAGTTACACTGGTTACATTCAAATCATCATTCAGGACCACCTTCATCGTTCCGTTTTCCACTTTCGTAGAAATATTTTTGCCGTCTCCGGTAACTTCAATATCCTCTCCCAGAGATTTGTGGACGATATTTCCATCCTGATCCTTTAATCCGAACCCTTTTTCCGTTAAATCAGTAGACTGTTTCGTCAACTGACTGACGTTGACAGCGTCTGTATCCGCTGTACCAGCAGCTACGTTGGTAATTTTCGTGCCGTTGGCATTGATTCCATCCTTGGTCACAGAAGGTCCGCCAGTTATGGTCACCCCCTGATTATTGACGGTGGTATCGCCGGCCTTTACCGTCTCAGCGTTTACAGTTTTTGACGTAATACTGTTCAGCCCAGTCACATCTTTTGCCAATTTTACGGTCATCGTATTATTAGCTGAATTGGCAACCACCCCGATATTATTATCGCTTAAATTATTGCTGTTAGCACCGCCCAAAAGGGACATAGCCTGGTCGGAACCACGATGGAGCACATTGACATCTGCTTCCGAAGTATTACCAATGGTCGAATTATCTCCGGCAAACCGCAGCGGACGGGTCATGCTGTAGAGCTGGCTTCCATTCACAGCATCCGTACTCTTTTCGCTGACCAGACCGGCCGCAACGTTCTGGATGCGCCGTTCTTTCCCCACGGAACCCACCGTTACAATACCAGCAGGGGTCCCCCCAGCGTATTGATAGGTTCCGTTGCTGCTGTAAGCCTCCTTCCCTTTCGTAGTGGCTCCTGATACAACATAAGCAGAGTTACTGCCCAGATAGACGGAATTCCCCAAAGTTGCTGTTACATGGCTGCCCAAAATCTGGGTATTGGACAAATCCGTATTCTGAGCCGTGGCATCAAGGGTATTCTGGCTGCCAATGATTTGGATATCCGTCAAATCCTTGTTTTTTTGATTTTTGGCCCGGATGGTGTTTTGGGAACCGGCAATCACGATATCAGATACATTGCCCGCATCGCCTGCTGTACTTGTATCCGGATCCCCGGTAACCATATTCTGATTGCCCGTTACAAAGATATTTTCAAAGGCTTTCGGGTTGGCAGAATTATTGGAAAGGGATTCCATTTTCAGTACGTTTTGATTCCCGACAATACGATTGCTGTCCCCTTCCATTCGGTTTTCATTCCCAAAGATTCCCGAATTCGAAGCACTTACATCAGCAGCTGTACCTGTTGCAGCCGTACTGTTCTGGCTGCCCAAAACATATGTATTTGCTCCAGTGACCCTGTTCTTGGTACCGATTGCCCCAGAAGAAACACCTTCTGCCTGTGCATTTGTTCCCACTGCGAGAGCATTTTCTGCCAGTGCCTGAGCCGTATCACCCATAGCGGAAGCACTTTTGCTGTTGCTCTTGGCATCGCTGCCGATGGCGATGGCTTTGTCATCAGAAACGCCAGCAGAATAGCCAATGGCAACCGCTTTATCTACGCTGCTTCCACCATTTTTTATAGAGGAGGTTGCCAAAGTCCCTATAGCCAGAGAATGATTTCCAGCCGCCTGAGCGCCAGCCCCGATTGCCGTGTTATATTGATAACCGCTGATGGCTAAAGTCTGTTTCAGGCTGCCCGTGTTATCCGGATCTTCATAGCCGGCTCCCACAGTGATACTGCCAAGACTCTGCGCTTCTGTATTATTCCCCAGCGCAACACTCCTGTCCCCTAAAGCTTTTGCACTGACGCCAGCTGCCATAGAGTCTTCACCCGTAGCCAAATCGTTGTCATAATTATTCAGATTGGCAGATTTTACAGAGTAGTAATGTGTTTTTGCTGTATCAACGATCTTATTGACCTGAGCTACATTCGCGGCATCAGTCCCCAGTGTCCCTGCCGCAACATTGTGGATTTTCGTTCCCTTATTGTCATTATTACGAAGGGTAATACTGTCTCCCTCTCCAGAAGTGACCGTATCATAATATACCCCACTTGCCGTTGCCGAAGAAACATTGGCATTCACCTGAGCTACCGTAGCGTCGATTGATTTTTTGAGCTGTGCCACGGTCACGGCATCCTGATCCAGTGCCCCGTCAGCAACGTTGGTGATGCGGCGCAAAGCCGATGCATTGCCGACTGAAACAGCCGTCTTAGGGGCTGCTTGGCCTGTCAGATATCCGTTCCCACTGATCATAGCGGCATTCGCTATAGAATCATTACCGATGGCAACATTCCCACCAGAAGCCTGTGCTCCCTGACCTAAAGCTACACTGGCCGCATCTGCAGCCTGGGCGTTAAACCCGACTGCTGTAGATCCATTTCCATTCGCCTGCGCCTGATACCCTACTGCAACGGCATCATCAGCAGCTTTTGTCTCACTGCCTAAAGCCGTAGACTGGATCCGCGATACAGCAGAATCGTTTTTATTGGCATGATAGCCAATGGAAACATTTTTCCCTTCCGATGTGTTTCCGCCAGATCCAATATTGGTCCCAGCTTCAGAACCAATGGCTACATTATGGTCGCTTTTGACATCATTTCCCGTTTTGTAGCCAATTGCAATGTTCTGTTGTCCGTCAATATTGTTGCCAGCACTGTCTCCGATGACTACATGAGATCCCTTCGCCCCTAATACATCCCCTACCATACCGACCCCAGCATTAGGGCCAAGTACGACAGACCGGACGGCAGTTGCACTGGCATCTTTGCCCAAAACCACAGAAGCACTGCTCCCAGCAACAGCTCCGTTTCCAAGAGCAACGGCATCTGACCCACTGGCTTGCGCACTCTTACCCATAGCCAGGGCATCTGCTCCACTCGCTGCTGCCTCTGTTCCAACCGCAATGCTGTCAGTTCCAGAAGCAGCCGCACTTTTGCCTAGAGCCAGTGCATCTTCCGCCTCAGCCTTTGCGCTGTCTCCCATTGCTACAGCACTATGACTGTTTTGCGTCACAGCAGCATTGTTGCCCATCGCAATCGCATGATTCGAAGCAACCGTACGGGCCTTCGTTCCAATTGCCATGCTGTTATTGTTGAGCTGCGAATTGGTACCATCATTATAGACCGTCGCTCCATCCCCCAGGGCAATCGAAGAATTTCCCCGAGCATTGGCTGCATCGCCGATGGATATGCTGGATTTTCCTCCGCCTATGACCACAGTGGAGCTGTCACCATCAGCCGTCATACCGGTAAAAGACCCACTGACAGCTTTTCGGCCAATGGCAATACTGTTATCAGCAGATAAAGCAGAACGAGCATTATCGCCCAGCGCTACAGAATCTTTGCCGTTTGCTTTTGCACTGACACCGATGGCAACAGCATCTTTCCCCACCGCTGCAGCGTCCTCTCCTGTGGAATTGGCACGGAAATACTTTATTCCCGGTTTTGTTTTATCCAAGCCCAAAGCAGAATTCACATTTTTTAGCTCTGTAATATCGGCCGTATTATTGTCGATTTTTCCTGTATTAGCTGTAATCGTATTTTTATTCGCCGCAATATCCGTCTTGTTTTTCTGGATGTCATTGGAATTTTGGTTGATTCCAACCTCATTGTTAGCAATCGCTGTGCTGTTATCCGCAATTTTGTCCGTATTGGCAGTAATAGCTGTTTGGTTATTTTGTACATCTGTTTTTACTGCATCCACTTCTGCACTGGTTGCGACCCCATCAGTGGATATTGTGATTGTCTTTGTTGTGTCGTCTTTAGTTACAGAGATGTTAGTTCCGGCATTCAAAATATCACCGTCATGAACAACTTCAGCGTTACCATAAAGTGCACTTCCAAATACAAACACAGCTGTTAATACGGTACTAGTCAGTACCCCCCCCCGATTTAATAATCGTTCTTATTAAAGAATTGCCCGACGCTTTCCCGCCATTTTTTGCTAATTCTGAAACAACCTGGTACTGCCCTTTTGCGCGATTGAATATAACCTTGTAAATTCTATTCAATCTAATCGCCTCCTTTATTTATATTAAAAATAGCATAAAATAACACTCAGCACCTTTAACAGATTAGTTAAACTTTATACGGTGCACTTTTTCTTATTTTAGCATCATTTTACTTCCTAAACAATGCATTTCCTCTAGATTATTTATTTTT
>OLQB01001345.1_pt1 | contig 17587 bp, 10 predicted proteins | sample 1672681 | NCBI WGS metagenome assembly OLQB01 (sample SAMEA3136713, study PRJEB25190) | human gut metagenome | reverse complement strand
TCCATGTGACTGATCTGGCGCAGGCGCACATTCTGGCGGTGCGCTATCTGGCGGAGGGCGGTGCAAGCGATATCTTCAATCTGGGCAACGGCATCGGCTATTCTGTCCGTGAGGTGATCGAAACCGCACGCAAGGTGACGGGGCATCCCATTCCGGCGGTGGAAACCCCCCGCCGTGCCGGCGATCCGGCTCGTCTGGTGGCATCCAGTGAAAAGGCAAAGCGTGTGCTGGGCTGGAATCCGGTGCACGACAGCTTGGAGGAGATCATTTCCAGCGCATGGAATTGGCACAAGAACCATCCCGACGGATATGCAGAAAAATAATAAATGAGGGGGTAGCGCAATGATTTGTCAGGAAATTCAGAACTTGCTGGCGTATGCGATCCGCACCGGACTGATTCAGCCGGAGGACGAGATCGTGGTTCGGAACCAGCTGATGGACGTGCTGCATGTTGCAGCGTGGGAGGCATCGGAACCGGCGGAGGATTCCCGCAGTGTGGACGAGATTCTGGCGAAACTGGTGGACTATGCCTGTGAACAGGGTCTGATCGAAAACACCAGCGGTATGCGGGATCGGTTTGACACCCGTCTGATGGGCTGCATGACACCCTATCCCAGAGAGGTGCAGCGGACATTTCGGGAGAAATACGACGTTTCTCCCCAGACGGCGACCGACTGGTATTTTGCCTATAACCAGAATGTGAACTACGTCCGTGCCGGCAGAATCGCCAAGGATATCAAGTGGACATATCCCTCGGAATACGGCGTGCTGGACATCACCATCAACCGCTCCAAGCCGGAGAAAGACCCGCGGGACATTGCAGCTGCCCGCACGCAGCAGGCGGTTTCCTATCCCAAGTGTCAGCTCTGTCCGGAGAACGCCGGCTTTGCCGGAACGGCGACCCATCCGGCACGGCAGAATCTGCGGCCGATCAGCATCCGCATTCATGATGAGCCGTGGCAGCTGCAATATTCCCCCTACGGCTACTACAACGAGCACTGCATCGTTCTGAATGGGCATCACACCCCCATGAAGATCGACGGGGCGACCTTCCGCCGGCTGTTGGACTTCATCAGGCAGTTCCCCCACTACTTTGTGGGCAGCAACGCCGATCTCCCCATTGTGGGCGGCTCTATTCTCAGCCACGACCATTTCCAGGGCGGCCATTATACTTTCGCCATGGAGAAGGCTCCGGTGGAGCGGACCATCACCTTCCGGGACTTCGAGGACGTGGAGGCAGGTATTGTCAAGTGGCCCATGTCCGTGATCCGTCTCCGCTGCGAAGATGATCAGCGTCTGGTGGAGCTGGCCGACCGCATCCTCGCCGCCTGGCGGGGCTACACAGACGAGGCGGCCTTTATTTTCGCGGAGACGGATGGCGAGATGCATAACACCATCACGCCCATTGCCCGTATGCGGGAGGGACAGTTCGAGCTGGATCTGGTGCTGCGCAACAACATCACCACGGAGGAGTATCCCCTCGGCGTCTACCATCCCCATCAGGGGCTGCACCACATCAAGAAGGAGAACATCGGCCTCATCGAGGTCATGGGTCTGGCGGTGCTCCCCTCCCGGCTGAAGAACGAGCTGAACGGCGTGGCTCAGGCGCTGGTGCATGGCGACGATCTGCGGGCCGACGAGACGCTGGCCAAGCACGCGGACTGGGCGGAGGAGCTGAAAACCCGCTATACATTCACCGCGGAAAACGCAGAGGAGATCCTGCGGCGGGAGGTCGGCGCGGTGTTCGCCGCGGTTCTGGAGCACGCCGGCGTTTTCAAGTGTACCCCGGAGGGCCGGGAGGCTTTTTTGAGATTTATACATAGTGCTGAAATGTAAGGAGGAGCTATATGGCAAAGAACAGGTATATTGGGGATTATCCCGCTATTGGTATCCGCCCGATCATTGATGGTCGCCGCGGCCCGATGCAGTTACGTGAAAATCTGGAGGATCAAGTCCTGGCGATGGCTTTGGCAGCCAAAAAGCTGTTTGAGGACAACCTGCGCTATTCCAATGGCGATCCGGTTCGCGTGGTCGTCGCAGATAGCTCAATCGGGCGCGTACCGGAATCGGCTGCCTGTGCGGAGAAATTCCGCAGAGAAGGCGTGGCAATTACACTGTCTGTCACACCGTGCTGGTGCTACGGCTCCGAAACTATGGATATGGACCCGATGACGATCAAGGGTGTCTGGGGCTTTAATGGTACGGAACGTCCGGGGGCTGTATACTTGGCCTCTGTTTTGGCCACCCATGCGCAAAAGGGACTTCCTGCGTTTGGGATTTATGGCCATGAGGTGCAGGATCGTGACCAGGTCGCCTGTATTCCTGATGATGTAAAGGAAAAGCTGCTGCGCTTTGGCCGTGCAGCCGTTGCCGCTGCAACCATGCGGGGAAAAAGCTATTTGCAGATCGGCTCGATGTGTATGGGGATCGGAGGCTCGATTATCGACCAGCAATTTATGGAGGAATATCTCGGCCTCCGCGTAGAGTCTGTGGATGAAGTAGAGATCCTTCGCCGCATGGAGGAGGGCATCTATGACCACGCTGCGTATGAAAGAGCATTGGCATGGACAAAGGAGCACTGCAAAGAAGGTCGTGACGATAACCCTGAATTCGTCCAGTTTTTTGGAGAAAAACGCCGCATTAAATTCACTGCGGAGGAAAAGGAAAAGCAGTGGGAATTCACCATTAAGATGTACTGTATCATCAAAGATCTGATGCAGGGAAACCCCAATCTCCCAGATGGATTCGAGGAGGAAAAGTCCGGCCACAATGCCATTGCAGCAGGTTTCCAGGGACAGAGGCAGTGGACGGATCACTGGCCCAACTGTGATTATCCCGAGGCAATACTGAATTCCTCCTTCGATTTTGAGGGGAAGAAAGAACCGATGGTCTTCGCTACTGAAAATGATGTGCTCAATGGACTCAGTATGTTGTTTATGGGCCTGCTGACCAATCGAGCGCAGATTTTTGCCGATGTCCGTACCTATTGGTCGCAGGAAGCCACAAAGCGAGTTACTGGATATGATTTGGAGGGTCGGGCAAAGGACAACGGCGGGATTATCCATCTGCTAAACTCCGGCGCAGCCTGCCTTGATGCCTGCGGTGAATGCTCCGATGAGAATGGGAATGCGGTAATGAAGCACTGGTGGGATGTCACAGATGAGGACATCCGGAAAATGACCGACGCAACAGTCTGGTGCGAGGCGGGACTGGATAATTTCCGCGGCGGAGGCTTTTCCAGTCACTTTGTCACCCGTGCAGAAATGCCTGTCACTATGATTCGCCTTAACCTTGTTAAAGGCCTCGGCCCGGTCCTGCAAATTGCCGAAGGCTGGACCGTCAAGCTCCCCGATGCAGTGACCGAAACGCTTATGGAGCGTACAAATCCCACATGGCCTTGCACATGGTTCACACCGCGCTGCAGCGGTAAGCCCGGCAGCCCATTCCAGGATGCCTACACCGTTATGCAGCATTGGGGCGCAAATCACGGCGCAATCTCTTATGGACACATTGGTGCAGATATCATCACGCTCTGCTCTATGCTGCGTATTCCTATCAGTATGCATAATGTAGAGGAGACTGACATCTTCCGTCCGGCGGCGTGGAACGCCTTCGGCATGGATAAGGAGGGCCAGGATTATCGCGCCTGCGCTGCCTATGGCCCAATGTATAGGAATATCCGATGAAGGATTCGCCGCACCGTCTTCGACTCCATTGCAATTCCAGAAAGGTATCGTGATTCCATGCGTAATTTACTGGCTTTTGATTTAGGTGCAAGTAATGGCCGTGCCATCCTGGGCCGATTCGATGGCACAAGGGTTACTCTGCATGAGCTTCATCGTTTTGAAAACAACTATATCGAAATGAACGGTGTGTTCTATTGGGATCTGCCGTATCTTTACCAACAACTTAAGCTCGGCTTTCTTGCCTTTCGGCAGGCTAATATGGGTGAGCTTGACTGCTTTGGCATCGACGCATGGGGTGTAGATTACGGCTTGCTGGACAAGAACGGACATCTTCTTTCCAACCCAAGAGCCTACCGCTACGCTCGGGATGAGGATATGGCCGAGGTCTGGAAGCAGCTGGACTTTGCTGTTCTCTTCGCCCACACCGGCATAGCCGCCATGAACTTCAACACCATTTTTCAGCTCATGCGGCGCAGGTGCGAGGATGATGCAGCCCTGCAGAACGCTGAAACATTGCTGCTGATGCCAGATCTATTGGGATATTTTCTAACCGGTGAAAAGGCATCGGAATACACGAATGTGACGACCACCATGCTGTATTCTCCGGAGAAGCGAGATTGGGACAGAGAAATCATCTGCAAACTTGGTCTGCCGGAGAAGGTTTTCACAAGGATAGATTATGCAGGGGATCTTCGTGGCAAGCTGCGTTCGGAACTGGCGAAGGAACTTGGAATCAACCAAGCGGCTTTTGCCGCCGTTGGTACGCATGATACGGCCTCGGCTGTAGCTGCTATTCCCGGAAACGGCAACTTTGCTTTCTGCTCCAGCGGAACATGGTCGTTGTTTGGTGTGGAAACAGATCGTCCCGTTCTGGAGAGGACGGTGCGTGATGCAAACTTCTCAAACGAAGGGACGATTCAACGAGGCTTTTGTCCACTTAAAAGCATTATGGGGCTGTGGCTCATTCAAGAGTGCCGCCGTGAATGGCAAAAGGAAGGAACGCTATACTCTTGGGATGAGATCGTGGATCAGGCAAAACAGGCAGAGCCCTTCCGATCTATCATCGACCCGGATTATGGAGAATTCTTCTCCGGTGGGGGGATGTCTGAAAAAATACAAGGGTTTTGCCGAAGAACAAACCAGCAGAGTCCCGAGAGCGTTGGGCAGATGGCGCGTTGTATCTATGAATCCCTTGCACTAAAGTACCGCTGGGCACTGGAACGCCTTGAAGACATCAAGGGACATCGCATTGATAGGCTGCACATCGTTGGCGGTGGTTCGCAAAACCGCTTTCTTAACCAGCTTGCGGCAGATGCCATTGACCGTCCGGTCATTACAGGCCCGGTGGAGGGTGCAGCCCTTGGAAATATCCTTGCTCAAGCCATGGCGCTGGATGACGTCAAGAGTATTGATGAGCTGCGCGATGTTGTTCGGGAATCAGTTGACATGGAGACTTATACGCCGAACCATACATTAGGATGGGAAGCGGCATATAGAAAACTATGTGATTTTTTATAAGGAGCTTTCATCATGAATATTCAATACATCCACCCCGCAGATCAGATTGTAATGTTTATGCAGAGGGTCTACGACAAAAAACTCACCTCCATGTCTGGCGGCAATCTGTCGATTCGAGATAATGAGGGTAACATTTGGATCACGCCTGCCAGTATCGACAAGGGTTCACTTACCAGAAAGGACATCATCTGCGTTCGTCCCAACGGCGATTGCGAAGGCCCTCACGCGCCCTCTTCAGAGCTGCCTTTCCATCGATCGGTCTATAAGCTGCGTCCGGACCTAAACGCTGTTTTGCATGCGCACCCGCCTGCACTCGTTGCATTCTCTGTCGTTCGCAGGCTTCCGGAGCTTAACCTGACTCCAACGGTGCGGTATATGTGCAAGAACATAAAAATGGCGGCTTATGCCATTCCTGGAAGTCAAGCACTCAGCGCAGAAGTGGGAAAAGTGTTTGAACAGGGCTGCAACATCGCTTTGCTGGAAAACCACGGCGTATGCGTGGGCGCAGCGGATATGCTTACAGCATTTCAGCAGTTCGAAACGCTCAATTATGCTGCGGAACTGGAGGCTCTGGCAACTCGCCTTGGAGAGATTCGCCCATTGTCGGAAACTGCACGCCAAATGAGCAAAACAAATGTCTGTTCTGAACTGCGAAACGTATCCCCGCAACCTTGTAGTTCGGAAGAATTGGCAGCCCGGCGCGATTTGATTGCACTGATACGGCGTTCCTATAGGATGGGACTTTTTACGGCGGCTCAAGGAACCTATTCCGCCCGGCTGTCAGACGGGAGCTTTATCATCACACCTCTTCATGCGGATCCTGCCTATTTGGAGGCAGATGACTTGGTACGTATACAGGACGGTGCGAAAGAACCTGGGAAGACCCCGGATGCAGATGTGTTGTTGCACCAGAAGATCTACGCTAAAAATCCCCAAATCGGCGCGATAGCCTTTGCTCAGCCGGTTCATTCCATGGTGTTTGCTGTTACTGATATGCCATTCGATACGCGAACGATTCCGGAAAGCTATATTCTTTTGCGTGATGTAAAGCGGATCCCCTTCGAGGCAGCTTATCAGAATTTGGACGATGTCGCAGCTGCGCTTGATAATGCTCATCCGGTTCTTCTTGTTGAAAACAAATCGGTCATGGTAACGGGGGCTTCGATGCTGCAGGTTTTCGACCGTCTCGAGGTCATGGAAATGACGGCCGCATCTATTCTGAAAGCTCAAGCTCTTGGGACGATAGCCCATATTCCATCGGACGAAATCGCGGCGCTGAAAACCGCATTTCACTTAGAGGACTAATCATCTTCGTTCCCAAGCCCCAAAATCCTTTTTCGCAGAAAACTGCGGCTAAAAACAGTGGAACCGCCGGACACCCGGCGCACACATAGGGGAAAATCACAGAAAAAGGAAAGGAGCGAAATAACAATGACGTGTTGGACCAGACTCTTTAGAAAGAGACTGCTTCCACTTCTGCTGGCGGCTGTCATGTTGACCGGGATGCTGCCCCGGTTGACGGTAGTTGCGCAAGCGGAGGAGCAAGGCAGGAAGATCGACTTGACCGAAAGCAGCGTAAGTCATCATGGAACCACTGCGGACAATACGCGGCCCAAGCGATGGGTCGTGGACGGAGACCGGACACAGGCAAACTATTTCGTGACCGGCAATGATCAAACGCAGACGGCAAACACCGAAAATCCTGCGAACCCCGGCTACTGGCTTCAGCTGGATCTGGGTCAGAAGTACAGCATTACAAAGCTGAACCTGTGCATTTATTACGATGGACGCTACCTGAAGGATCTGGTGGTGCTTGCCTCAAATGAGGCGGAGTTCACCAAGGAGAACAGCCAGGTCGTCTACAACGCGGACAGCAACAACTTCTTCGGCCTCGGAGCCGGGACGGATTCGGAGATGCCTGCCCAAAACAACAACGCAGGCTTTGACATCACGCCGACGCCAGTGGTAGAGGCTCAGTATCTCCGTATTTTCAACAACGGCAACAGCAAGAACGACGGCGCCCATTGGATCGAAGTGGAGGTCTATGGAACTGAGACAACCGGTCAGCCGATGCTCCATAATGTAGCCAACGGTCGCAAGGCCACGGTCAACAAGGACGGCAGTGTGGATCCCAATCGTCCCGCCTCCCTGATGACGGACGGCGACAAGCGCGTCGGTCAGTACACCGAGATCAGCCGCGACAAGGTTCAGGATAAAAACGATCCTTCCTACGCTCAAATCGACCTTGGGGATGTGTATCCCATCAGCCGAGTCAACTTCTGGAACTACTGGGCGGATGGGCGAACTCTCAAGGATCTGAAGATCATTCTCAGCGAGGACCTGCATTTCAACAACGCGACTACGATTTATAGTCAGGATTATACCGCCACCGAGCAGGGCCTTGCGGCCACACCTGAAAATCCTGTCCGTGCCCGCTATATCCGGGTGTGGAACGACGGACACGACAAGGGGAACGGTGGCCACTACATCGAGATCGAGGCATGGAGCACGGAGACCCAGCGGCCCGTGCAGCCGGAGCCCTTCCAGTTGGGCGGAATTCTCAATATCCCGACCTATACCGCCAATGGGAAGGACGGAGAAGGTGTCACCCACCCGGATGTCCTTGACTTTACCCAGATCAAGGGCACTGGCGGCGCAGCGCTGGACACCTGGGGCGGCTATCGCTACTGGATGGCGATGACACCCAACCAGACTGGCAACTCACAGTTTGAAAACCCCTGTCTCGCCGCCTCCAGCGACGGTATCACTTGGGTGGTGCCCACAGGCATCACCAATCCGCTGACCAATGTCCCAAGGGAACCTGACAACACCCACAACTGTGATACCGATATGATCTACGACCCGAACTCGGATCAGCTTTGGGTCTACTATATCTGGGAGCAGGATAGCCCCAGGGGCACCCCCTCCGAGCTGCGCAGGATCAAGGTGGGGTATTCCGAGGGCAACTTCACCGTCGGTCAGTATGAGGTATGCACAAAGAGCAGTTACCAGTACGACATGCAGTCTCCCGCCGTGGTGCGGAGGGGGGCTGGTCAATGGTTGATGTGGTCCAACAACTCCGACCAGAACGACGGCGTTGCCGGCTGGCAGAATCAGAATGCCTTTGTGGAACTGCGCCAGTCACAGGACGGGAAGACCTGGGGGGCTGCCAAGAGCCTGAAGCAATCCCTGATCCTGAAAGGCGAAGGTGGTGTGGAGTACTATATCCCATGGCATTTGGATGTGCAGTGGATGGAGAGTGAGAACGAGTATTGGGGCCTGTTCTGCGCCTATCCGAAGGGCGGGAATACCCAGAGAACCTATCTCCTCTTCGCCACATCCGCCGACGGTGAGATGTGGACCAGCTATCCCAAGCCGCTCATCTCTCCCACTGATGGTGGGTGGTACAACAATTTTGTCTACCGCTCCACCTTTACTTATGAAAACGGCAAACTCCGCGTCTGGTTCTCCGGCGGCGAATCCCAAGGCTGGCGCATCGGCTACACGGAGTTCGACAGCTTCAAGACAACGGTCCTTCCCACTCTTGGAACAGCCTATACGCCGGACGCCCCCACTCCGCCGCAGCCCGGCAACTGGCGGGATGTCACGCCCGGAAGTGGAGACATCCTCTTCGACCCCTATACGGCGGCCAACGACGGCTGGAAGGTGGAAAACGATACGGATGCCGCCTCCTACCGCAAGGGAAGCAAGGCTACCTTCTGCTTCTACGGCACAGCGGTACAGTGGATCGGCCAGCAGGAGGACTGCTTCGGCCCTGCCGTCCTCTATCTGGACGGAAATCCAGTGGCCGAGGGTGACATTAAAAACCAGTACATTTCCAGCGGGAACAATCATGATGTGATTCTGTTCACTGCGGAAAGCTTGGAGAACAAGGCTCATGTGCTGACCATTGAGCCTAAAAACGATGGACTGCGTACGCCTACAGGAGGAGGACCACGGCCCCACGACGGCGTACAGATCACAAAGCTGCAATATAAGGGTCCGGAGAAAGGGCAGGCCCCCGACGGTCTGTATTCCGTTGAGATCGATCAGACGGACATCCCCGTGGGAGGAACCGCCCGGATCACCGCCCTGGCACCCTTCAACTCCGCCAGCTCCGTCAGCTATGAGTCCGCTGACAAGAACATTGCCACGGTCAGCACCGACGGTATTGTCACCGGCGTGGGAGCGGGGCAGACGACAATCACCGTGAAGCACGGAAGCGACAGCAAAGAGGTCGCCGTCACCGTCACGGCCGGTCAGCTCAACACCTGGGTGCGGGTGGACAGCCATGACGGGCGCATCTCCTACACCGGCAGCTGGATCGATGAGAACAGCAGCGGGCATTATCAGGGCAAGGCGAAGGAGGCCAAGGACGCCCCCGGAGCGGCAGCCAGCTTCACCTTCACTGGCACCGGCTTCCGCTGGATCGGTCAAATGGATAGCAACTACGGTCTTGGCCGAGTATATGTGGACGGCAAGCTGGTGGCCATCGGCGATGCAAACGCCCCCAGCGGTAATCCCCTTCAGGCCATGATCCTGGAATTGCGGGGTCTGCCCGAAGGACAGCACACCGTCAAGGTGGAGGCAGAAAGCGGTGCTCCCATCCAGGTGGATGCCTTTGAGTATTACACCGGTACGCTGGATACCACCGTCAGTTCCGTGGTCATCCATCCCTCCGCGCCCATCCTCCTGGAGGTGAACGAGAGCATCGGCGTCCTTGCCACTGCCATGCATGGCGACCGGGTGGCCGTCCTCACCGACCAACTGGAGTACACCGTGGAAGCGGATACTCTGGCAAAGGTGGATGCCTCCGGTGCGCAGCCGATGCTGATTGGTTTGGCGGCGGGGCAGGGCAAGCTCATCGCAAGGCTCAAAAATGACGGTGCGAAGTCCGCAGAACGGGCTGTCACCGTACTGAGCGGGGGCATGCAGGAAACACCGCGTATGCCGGTGGACAAGGAGCATCCCCTTCTGCTTGTCAGCATCTACGCACAGACCAAGAAGCAGGACTGGTGGGAGGCTGGCAAGCCCGCTGGCATCCCCTCCCAGGGCAATTTGAGTGTCACTGGCATCTGGAACAATATTCCGGATGATCTCAAGCCTTACACCGCCATCCAGCTCCACGCCGATGACTTTGTCGGTCACGGCTACGGCGGGTACGGCGACCACGACAGGCTTTGGGCATGGTACAGCTATTTCGTTGATCAGGCAGAAGAATATAATCGGAACGAGCCGGATTCGAAAAAGCACATCAACATCTACCTCACGCTGATGACTGGAGGAACCCCTCTCAGCTATCTCTCTCGTACCATCCCCGATGATGAGTTGGTCGCATTCATCAATGCCCATGAATGTGTCAAGGGCGTCGTCCTCTCGGAGAACTACAACAACGGCGACACGGTAGGCGTGGCAAAGGTGACGGCCAAGTACCTGAAGCTGATGGCACAGCAAGGCTGCTATCTGGTACTGACCGATATTGATAAGCCGGGCTCGAATATGATGGAGAAGTGGTTCAACGACACAGATGAACTGCATAATGCCGCTAAGAAGTACCACAAGTACCTTATCATCAACTCCAAGAGCACCTCCAGCTCCGGCTTTAATACAGTGCGTAGCTTCGCTGTGGGTGCCTGGCTGGCCGGCCTGGCAGATAACTGGGGCGCACTGACCGATGCTTGGGCCTGGTATGAGTCTGGCTATGGACAGCTCTTTAAGCCAAGCAGCAAGCCAAGCTATGAGGATGTGCGCAGGGTCTATACCTTCCCGGAAACTCTCTTTGCCATGAACATGCTCCAGTGCTATGCCAACGGCGCAGTGGTGTTCAACGCCGAGCATCCGTTCTACTGCACCGGCGTGGACGACAAACCCTCCTGGGTTCTCAAGGAGTCCATTCTGCCGGCCTTCCGCTATATCGTCCAACATCCCGCAGCGGACAAAGACACCGTAGCAAACCAGATCAAAGCGGGCATTTTCACCAATGGCGGGTATCTGCCCCAGAACTACGCAGCAGGTCTTTACGGAAACCACACCGACACCAATATTCTTCAGTCCACTGGGCGCTATCGGGTGCTTCCTCTCTTCACGAAGTATGTGCAGAGCGCCGACCTTGCTACGATCAGCCAGACCCTGTCCGTCAGTGATTTCAGTGGGAAGTCGGAGCAGCAGAAACAGGATATGCTGGCCGCCAACTACCCGGCCCGCTACCAGGGCACGGCCTTCGCCGAGGAACTCCTGGGCGGCGGTCATCGCTGGCTGGTGATGAACAGTTCCTTCAACGAGAATACGAATCAGTCCGCTAATATCACCCCCATGCAGGGCAGCTTTGCCACCAAACTGGAGTTCACCCTGACGCCCCACACCTACCTGATCTCCAGCGAGACGGCGGATGCTCTCGAGATCGAACTCAATAACTTCCGTGCTGACAAGGACGAGCTTTGGGTATCCGGAAAGAGCCTGAACAATATTGACTGGGCAACCGTATCCCCGGACGGTTCCTGGAACGGAGACAATCAGCGCCATGTAACGGAGTATATGGCCTACCACATCGAAAATCCCCAGCTTAATAAGCGGGACGGGGAGCGGCATGATCTCCGGGACACCGTTATCAAGGTGACCTCTGACAATCCGCTGACTGCCTCTGTGGAGCGGTTGGGCGAGGGCAGCAAAAAGCAGGATGCCTTCTATACGGAAAAGTACGAGGCTGGAGTCTACACCCTGACCATCACGCACAACGGTCAGGTTCGTGTTGCCATCCGAGCCAAGGCCACCGCTCCCGCGCTGCCGGATATTGCCGTCAGTCAGAAATACACCGTGACCACCGGCGAGAAGGCAATCGGCTCGGTGATGCCCGCTGACGCAGGCACACTGACCTACACCAAGGGCACCGAGAGCAAGACCGGCTCTGTGACAGTCACGAGTTGGGCTGTGGATCCCACCGGCAAGGTGACCTACACCCTCTCCAACGGCGCGGCTGGTAATACCGTCACCCTGCCCGTGATCATCGGCTCCGACAACTATGCGGATGCCACCGTCAATGTTGTCATCACCCTCACGGCCAAGGACGACCAGACGGCTCTGACCCTCACCGGCGGGACCACCGTGGTCTATGGTGAGACCCTGCAGCTGGGTACCAGCGGCGGCTCCGGCACCGGGGATGTAACCTACGCTGTGACCAATGGCACCGGCCAAGCGACCATTGATGCCAGCGGCAAGCTGACTCCCGTCAAGGTCGGTACCGTAAAGGTAAAGGCCACCAAGGCAGAGGATGCGAACTACAATGCCATCACCAGCGCAGAGGTGGAGATTCACATCACACGGGCGACCCCCACCGGCGCACCCAAGTACACTGCTATCACCACCAGCGGCAAGACGCTGGCGGACGCCGGCTTGACCACTGCCGGCAGCAACCTCTCCGTCCCCGGAACAGTCAAGTGGGTGGATGATACGGGTGCGGATCTGCCCGCCACCACCACCGTGGAGGCCAACAAGCTCTACAAGTGGGTCTTTACCCCCGCCGACAGCGCCAACTACACGACGCTGACCGGCACCATTGAGCTGTATCACAAGTCCAGCAGCAGTGGTAGCGGTTGGTACTACACCTACTACACCATTAAGGCAACGGCCGGCACGAACGGCTCCATCTCTCCCTCCGGCTGGACCTCCGTCCGTGACGGCAGAGACCAGACCTTCACCATCACCCCGGACAAGGGCTACGCCGTAGCCAAGGTGCTGGTGGACGGCAAGAGCGTGGGTGCTGTGAAGTCCTACACCTTCAAGAATGTCACGAAGGATCACACCATCGAAGCCATCTTCATGAAGTCCAACGGCAACCCCCAGACCGGCGTATTCGTCGATGTAGCGGAAGGCAGCTACTATGAGGAAGCGATTGATTGGGCAGTGGAGAAGGGCATCACCAATGGCGTGAGCAGTAATATGTTCGCTCCCAACGATCCCTGCACCCGTGCGCAGATCGTCACCTTCCTGTGGCGTGCGGCCGGTTCTCCCGCCCCCAAGAGCATGAGCAGCTTCACGGATGTTCCCGCTGATGCCTTCTATGCCAAGGCTGTTGCCTGGGCTGTCGAAAACGGCATCACCAGCGGCACAGGCGAGAGCAAGTTCAGCCCCAACTCTACCTGCACCCGTGCGCAGGCGGTGACCTTCCTCTATCGTGCCTCCGGCAACCCCGCAGTCAGCGGCAGTGCCGAGTTCAGCGATGTGGCAACCAACGCCTATTATGCCGACGCGGTGGCATGGGCAGCGAAGAAGGGCATCACCACCGGCATCGGCGGCGGACTGTTCGGCTCCGACAACGATTGTACCCGCGGTCAGATCGTGACCTTCCTCTGGAGGGCCATGGCTGAGTAAATCAAGCAACTGCCAGATCATCCATTCGCTGGCATAATTCCACAACAGGCAAAGGACAGCGCGGCGGACGGTCAACAACACCGGCCTCCGCGCTGTTCCTTTTTCGCCACAGGAAACTCTGTACGCCATTCACAACCCATGAGCCATGCCGCCATCCCACGCGGCAGGAGAAAACACTATGAAAAAGATCACTCGATTTCTGTTTTGCACCTTCGTCGCCATTATGCTGATGGGGACGGCGATCAGTGCCACCGCTTGCCATCAGAAAGAGGAATATCCCAGCGTACCCGAAGTGACCGAGCCACAGCCCACCGGCGAGATCATCCCCACCGTGGACCGGCAAAAGGAGCTGAAGGACGCAAGAAAGAAATACTCCGATGCCGTGGCGTGGCTGTATATGCCCGGTGCCGAGGTGGACGACCCCGTGGTGCAGGCGAAGGACAACGCTTACTACTTGCAAAAGGACGAGAACGGGAACTACAGCGAATGGGGCTGCTACTACGCCCACTGTGACAACCGTTTGAGCAGCCGGAGCAAGCTGGACAGGAATACCGTCATCTTCGGACACTCCGCCAGCAACTGTGACCCGGACGGGCCCAAAGCTCACGAAGCTCCATCGGTATATGGATGCGGACTATGTGAAGGAGAACCCGTATGTCTACCTCTCGGTGAAGGGAGAGGACATGGTCTTCCAGATCACGGCCTGCTTCATCACGGATATTGACTTTGATTACATCGCTCCCGACCCCACAGGTGAGGAGCTGACTAACTTCTTTGAGCAGGTGGCAAAGAAGAACTGGCTGGAATTTGACGGTGTAACCTTCGGTGAGGAGGACACCGTGCTGACCCTTTCCACCTGCTGCCGGAAGTACGATGAGTACAATACCGGCAACCAGCGGCTCGTCCTCATGGCGAAGCTGCTGCCGGAGGGTGCTATAGCGCAGGACTTCACCGTGCGCCTTGCTCCAGAACCGGAGATGCCTTAAACAGACCAAAACGGAATACGATACCCCCTTGGAAAAGATCCGGCAGGCGTTCGACTGCAGGCGGTGCGGCGGTCATAAGGGCTGACACATCCCCTGTCCAAGCTAACGGAACAACCATCATGTCGAAAGCGGGAGAGATTGCTGTATCGCGATCTCTCCTTTTTTCTGCCGTGATCTCCCGGCTTATCCGCAGGTGCCTCACTTGCACGGCAATGAAAAAACATTGGCTCAATGCCAGGACAGGCGGTTTTTATGGGGTATCCTCACATCTGCGGTACTGTCGTCGCTGTCGAATGGCAGCCTTCCTTCATTCACCTATGGCCGGGCATCGGATGCCCTGACTTTTTGCGTCCTTTTGAGGATACCCCGCCTCCGTCCGCCATCGTTACCCTCGAATATCCTTATGCCCACAGCGGTGTCGCTGTGGGCCTTTTTGCGCCCTGTGCGCGACCCCGCTGCCGCAGCCCTCCACCCGTTTCTGAGATTTGCAACCAACCAAATTTCAGAATACGGAGGAACCATATATGGGCTTTAATTACGCGGCAGAAAAGAAGAAGTTTGAAACGCTGTGGGCAAGACTCCGGCGTGAGTATAGGGCGGTCGGGATGTCCGATTCCGCCATCCAGAAGATGCATGACTTCGATTGGGAGGTATTCAAACAGGAGAGGATCTATCGCCTACATACGCAGGACTTGGGCATCGGCATCTTTGATGAGCCTTCCGCCGAGCAGGAGGACAAGTCCGCATTAATGAAAAAGTTTCTGGAATCGGTCAGCCGCTGGGACGATTACACGACGGCGTCAAGGTACGGCTGGATAGAGGGAATCGGTGACCAGCGGTTGGTGAGGGTGCTGAAAAGGCTTTCGATTTCGGAGAAGGAGCTCTTAACCAAGTATTGCATTGAGGACAAGACCCAGCAGGAAATTGCAGCGGAAATGGGCCTCTCCCAGAGAGCTGTCGGTAAGCAACTTCAACAACTCAAAAAATATTTCAAGAAATTTTGAAAAATGGTTCTAAAAATCGCGTTCTCGCTGCCTACCACATGAGGGGATCTTTTTCATGATCCCTCTGAACCTTGAAAAACACCGCCCAGGCGGTCATATCCGGTGACTGGAATACCTTTGCTGACGGTGCGAGCGTCAGACCGGGTGCGCGAAGACCACCTGTGCGGAGCATGATCCGCATATTAGGACGGCCAATGTAAGGTGCAGAGCGATACCCACCCAGGTCAAATGCAGCCTTGGCAGGCTGCTTCGCCATGACCCCGTCAGCTTACAATGATACTCCTGTACGCAGCTTCGAGAGAACCTCGGAGGGGTGAAACTCCCGTGACGCGCGCCAGCGCGGTTCCAGCCGCCGCCCTTGCCTGGGGAAGTAGTGTCGAATACAGGCAGCAACGCAAGAGCAAGAAGGCCGCTCCGCAAGGAGCAGTTCCGCCCCGATACGGAGCGGCCTCTTCTGCTTTGCGGCAGAAGTATGGGGATCGTCCGCCTCCTCTTTCTCTTTTCCGCCATCCATTCTCTTCTCTCTTTTAATCCTCTGAACGGCCTGCATTCACCCCCTCCTTATCCCCCGGACGATCCTCATATTTGTGCCGCAAGGCAAATTCAGAAAAGAGGTACCGATATGGATCAGAACGTCAATTATTACGGCATCATCCTTCTGCTGCGCCAGCTTCGGGAAAGCGGCTGCTTCAGCGAAAAGGAGCTGCGGAGGGTGGCGGCACGGATCGCCGCGGACAGCGGCGTGGACATTATGATTTCTCTCTGATTTTCTTCATCTTTCAGTAGCTTTATGAGCAAGGCTGTGGTAGTGTTTGTGTTGCAAAAACAGGAGGTGAGCAGGCATGGCGGAAAAGCATCTGACAGACGGCACAACGGCGCTGGCAGCGCAGCCCCGCGTCATCAAGATCGAGGCAGCGGAGAAGCCGCAGAATGCGCAGCTGCGGGTAGCGGCCTATACCCGCGTCAGCTCGGACTCCGATGACCAGCTCAACTCCTTCGCGGCGCAAAACCGCTACTACGCCGAGCTGATCTCCGGCAAGGCTGAATGGCGCATGGTGGATATCTACGCCGACGAGGGCATCACCGGCACCTCCGCCGCAAAGCGGGAGGACTTCCAGCGCATGATGGCGGACTGCCGCAGAGGACTCATCGACCAGATCCTCGTCAAATCCATCTCCCGCTTCGCCCGAAACACAAAGGACTGTCTGGAGGCAGTGCGGGAGCTGAAGGAGCTGGGCGTCAATGTCCGCTTCGAGCGCGAGGGCATCGACACCGCCAATGTGAGCAGCGAGCTCATCACCGCCATCTACGCCGCCTTCGCCCAAAAGGAGAGCGAATCCATCTCCGGCAATATGCGATGGAGCTGTCAGCGCAGGATGGAGGCCGGTACCTATCTCACACCTTCCATACCGTATGGATATAGGATTATAAATAAAGAAATTGTAATTGTTCCAGAACAGGCGGTAACCATCCGCAAAATATTCCAGTGGTATTTGGATGGAAACAGCAAGGATCGCATCGCCCGCAGGCTGAACGAGGCGGGCATACTCAGTGGACAGAATAAGGAGTGGGGGAAGGGTGGCATTCATTACATCCTTACAAATGAGCGATACATTGGTAACTCGCTTTGGCAGAAAACCTACACCAGTGATACACTTCCAACGACCCGCCATAGGAATAAAGGAGAGTGTGAGCAATACTACGCGGAAGGAACGCATCCCCCTATCATTCCAAGAGAAATCTTTGACCAAGCACAAAAACTGCTCAAAAAAAGGGAAGTTGATTATAGAAGAAGGAAATGTCCGGGATCGCATCCCCTAACGGGAAAAATTGTCTGCGGATACTGCGGCAGTCCCTTCCGTCGGAAGGAGTATCGCGGGGAGATTCGGTGGGTCTGCATGGGCCACGAAAGATCCGGAAAGGATTGTCCCATCACCCCGATCACCGGAAAAACCATTTATGAAGCCTTCTGCCGCCTCTATTATAAGCTCAAGCATCAGAGCCTCCCCATTCTGGAGCAGATGCT
>OLQB01001337.1_pt1 | contig 17637 bp, 13 predicted proteins | sample 1672681 | NCBI WGS metagenome assembly OLQB01 (sample SAMEA3136713, study PRJEB25190) | human gut metagenome | reverse complement strand
CCTGCAGCTCCCGCAGGCTGGTGATCATGGGGAACATGATGCTCATGTTGCCGTAGGCGGAGGCCCGCAGCAGCGCGCGCAGCTGGGTCTTGAAAAAGTCCTTGCGGGTCAGGCAGATGCGGATGGCACGGTAGCCCAGCGCGGGGTTATCCTCGTGGTCCAGCTTCATGTAATCCACGGTCTTGTCTGCGCCGATATCACAGGTACGCACCACCACCTTGCGGGGTGCAAGGCTTTCCACCACCTGCTTGTAGGCCTCGAACTGGTAGTCCTCGGTGGGGAAGTCCTTGCAGTTCAGGTAAACGAACTCGGTGCGGAACAGACCCACGCCGCCGGCGTCGTTCTGCTGTACAGCGCCCACATCGCCCATGCCGCCGATGTTGGCAAACACATTGATGGTCTTGCCGTCCAGTGTGGTGTTGGGCTTGCCCTTCAGCTCCTGCAGAAGAGCCTGCTTTTTCTGGTCCTCCTGCTGGCGCTTTTTCAGGCTCTTGAGCAGGTCGGGGGTGGGGTCCACATACACACAGGCGTTGTAGCCGTCCACCACAGCCATCTTGCCGTCCCAGTCGTCCTGAATGTCCTTGCACTGGATCAGGGCGGGGATGTTCATGCTGCGTGCCAGAATGGCGGTGTGGCTGTTGGAGCTGCCCTCGCGGGTGATGAAGCCCAGCAGCAGGCTTTTATCCATGCGCACGGTCTCGGAGGGAGCCAGATCCTCGGCTACCAGAATGCTGGGCTCGGTGCCCTGCAGGGAAGCGTTGTCCACCCCCTGCAAAATGTCCAGCATGGCCTGCGCAATGTCCAGAACATCGGCGCTGCGGGCCTGCAGATACGGGTCGTCCATGGCAGAGAACACCGCAGCCTGATTGTTGCCGGCGGTCTTGACGGCGTACTCGGCGCACATCTTCTGCCCGTTGATGATCTCCTTGATGGCGTCCACAAAGTCGTCATCATCCAGCATCATGGCGTGGATGTTGAACACCTCGGCGATGTCCTCGCCGGCCTCTGCCAGTGCCTTTTCATACAGGGCGGTCTGCTGCTCAATGGCCTTCTGGCGGGCAGCTTCAAAACGCTCCAGCTCTGCGGCAGTATCTGCCACAGGGGCGGTGGAAATCGCGGTATCTTTTTTCTTGTAGATCTTCAGCTTGCCAATGGCGATGCCATTGAGCACGCTTTTGCCGGTGCCTACCTGCATAGCACTTTCTCCTTCCACTTACAGCCGGGCGTGCAGCGCCCGGCGTTTTGTCAAAAAAGCCCCCGCAGTTTCCCCGCGAGGGCTCGGCTTTCAAGTCGCGGCTCAGACGTTCTCGCTCAGGAACTTCTGGATTGCCTCTGCGGCTGCTTCTTCATCATCGCCTTCGACCTTGATGGTCACGGTCTCGCCCTGCTTGACGCCCATGCCCATCAGAGCCATCAGCTTGCGCATATCGCAGCTCTTGCCGTCCTTCTCGAGGGTGGCGGTGCTTGCAAAGCCCTTCACGGTCTTGACCAGCAGGCCGGCGGGACGGGCATGGATGCCGCAGGCATCCTTAATAGTGTACTGAAATTCCTTCATAATCATTTTCTCCTTACTACTTGATCCCTCTGCCCGGGCTGCACATTCAGCCCCGGAACATGGCTTTGCCAACGGGAATCGGTATACTATTATTATAAACCCGTACCGTTTTTTTTGCACCGTTTCATATTGCCGATTTTTACAAGAATTTTTTGTTATATTTGAACATACGGATGCTACAAAAATCCGTGTTTTGTCTAATTTTTGTCGAATCGTTTGTAAAAACTAGGCAGTTTGTGCAACTGCCGGACAAGAGCTTAAAAAAGGTCGTTTTTTAAGCAATGCCGTCCCTATTCCACGGGATACCCTTCTGCGTCCAGCGGCAGCTCGGTGTAGGGGGCTGCCTGCGGGGCGGCTTCGGGTTCTGCCTCCGGTTCGCCGGAGGTCTGCTGCGCGGTGCTGTCGGTCAGCTGCTCGTCGTGCCGCTCGCCCCAGTCGCCGCTGTAATCCTCGCCGGAAGTTTGTTTTGCCAGTTCGTTCTGAGCGTCCTGCAGTCCAAGCACCGTGCCGGAAGGTTTTTCCAGCAGATACGCGCCCACGGCCTTCTTTTTATACACCAGCAGCACCCCGTAGCGGCTGGTCTCGCCGTTGCTTGCCGCCGGGAGCAGCGCCGACCATTTTTCCACCGTCTTGCCCTTGTAGCGGGCAAGATCCATGCCGCTTTGCTGCACCACCCCGTTGAAGGCAGAAAAACTGTCGTCCCACCTGCGGGGGATCTTGACCTTATCCGCCGTGATGGACGCGCCGTCCACCTCCAGCCCGTAGCCGGTGAACCATGTCTGGATGTCCTGTGCGCTCTCGATACGGTTCACCGGGGCAGCCACCGCCACCGTCCGGGTACTGATGAACCGCCCCAGCATGGCGCTGAACACCACCAGCGCGCAGCACGCCGCCCCTGCTCCCAGTTTTTTCAGGCTCGTCTTGCTCAGTGTGACCACAAACATATCCCCATGCCTCCCCGCCATTTGCGCTTGCATACTCTGCCACCAGCTTATGCGGAAAAACAGGACAGTATGATAAAAACACCCCCGGTCAGCGGCGCAAGCCCTGACCGGGGGTGTTTAGTCTCTTTTACCCGATATAGCTGATGTTGGCGTCCAGCTCGCCGCTGTAGCCGTTGATGTGGGCTGTTCTGGTGCCCTGCCACATATCGCAGCCGATGGGGCTGGAGGAGACGCCGTAGTGGGCGTTCCAGATGGTGTAGCGGCTGCGCAGGGTGTTGTAATTCACCCGCTTGCGGTACCATGTGGTGGAAGCGTATACGCCGGGCTTGTAGCCCAGCTCCTTCACCCGCTCGCAGAAGGCGATGGCGCATTTGGTGCGGTCCTCAACACCCAGACCGTCGGCGCGGCCGGTGCCGTGCGGGGCGGTGGAGGCCTCGGTGTCATAGAAGATGGGGTAGTCCAACATCCGGCCGTTCAGCGCCCAGTTGCAGCCCTCGGCCTCCTCCTGCGCCTCGGCCTCGTTCACGGCCTGTGTAAAGAAATACACGCCCACCTTCAGCCCCGCATTGCGGGCGTTGGTAAAGTGCTCCTCGAACATGGGGTCCTTGACCAGGTTTCCCGCAGCGCCGTAGCCCCGGTAGCCGATGCGGATGATGACGAAGCTCACGCCGGACTTTTTGATCTTGTTCCAGTCCAGCCCGGACTGATACTTGGACACGTCGATGCCAAAGGTCACGTTGTCCTGTTTAACGCCGTTGGCATCGAAATAATACAGCTTGCCGTCAATGGAGCGCAGGCCGGTGACTTTTTTGTTGGTGTCCTGCGCATAGTAGTAGGTCTTGCCGTTCTCGGTGCGCCAGCCGGAGTAGGCCGGAGCCGGTTCCTCTTCCTTATCCTTGCTGCCGAACAGCCAGTTGAACAGCCACCGGAAAAAGCCGTTTTCGTCAGTCAGGTCGATGCACTGCGCCTCGGCATCCTCCAGCGCGCCGGAATCCAGCGCCTGCTGGATCTGTTCCGGGGTCAGCAGTACGCTGCCCTCCGGGGTGTGCTGGCTGGTGGTGTCGTTCTGGGCGGTGCCGTCCGCTGCGGGAGCCTGCGGGTCCTGTGCGGCCAGCTCCGGGGTCTCCTCCAGCAGCATGGCAGGGGAGTTCTCCTCTTCCAGCGCGGCGTCCCCGGCGGGCTGTGCCGGCGTTTCCGGCGTTTCCGGTGCTGCGGCAGCTTCTTCCGGTTCAGCCGGCGCGGTTTCGGCGGTTTCCGGTTTTTCTGCTTGTTCCGGGACAGACTCGGCCTGCTGCGGCTGCGCGGTGCTTTCCGCTGTCTGCTCTGGGGCAGTCGCCGTGCTCTCCGCTGCCGGGGCAGGGTCAGCCGGAGCAGTCTGCTGCGGTGCTTCGGCGGTGATGTGGGGCACGACCGCGCCCACGGTCAAAGTTTCCGGCTGTGCAGACAGCAGGGTAGCTGCCCCTGCGCCGCCCACAGCCAGAACCAGCGCCATGGTCAGCGCTGCAACGGCTGTCACCGCCTTGCGGCGGGCTGTGCCGGATCGGTCAAATCGTTTTTTCATCTGTCGTCTCTGCCTCCGAATCTCCCGGTGATGCAGCGCTGTGCTGCACCGGGTCTTTGCCCCTTGCCCGGGGCGGGCCCGCTTTTATTCCACGCCGCCCATGGGTTCAGGATAAAAAGGACGGCGGATGATAACTTTACGCTTCCTCTAGTATACACCCGCACGCGGGGAGCCGTCAACGGCACAGCGGGCTTCTACACAAATTCTCCACCGGGGCAGTGTGTCGGAAAAAGTTCCAAATGGAATACGTTCCGGCAGGGCAGAACATTGCACAAAGCCGAAATTTCACAATTTTTCCAGCAACCTCTTGCTGTCTTGACAGGTGTATGGTATGATACAGGACATACGTTCGTAACCTTAACGATCTGTTTTGGATAGAAAGGCAAGTTTTATGTCGAAGCTGAAAGAATTTTTGACGCGGAAGGATATCGTCATCTCTCCGCAGCGTTACCTCATTGACGCACTGGGCGCAATGGCACAGGGCCTGTTCGCCAGTCTGCTCATCGGCACCATCATCAAGACGGTGGGTCAGCAGACCGGTCTTGCACTGCTGGTGGATCTGGGCGGCTACGCTACGGCCATGAGCGGCCCCGCCATGGCCTGTGCTATCGGCTGGGCACTGCATTGCCCGCCGCTGGTGCTGTTCAGCCTGATCACCGTGGGCTACTCGGCCAATGCGCTGGGCGGTGCAGGCGGCCCGCTGGCTGTGCTCATCATTGCCATCGCGGCGGCAGAGCTGGGCAAGGCCGTGAGCAAGGAGACCAAGGTGGATATCCTTGTCACCCCGCTGGTGACCATCTTTGCGGGCGTCGGGCTTTCCATGCTCATCGCCGCCCCTATCGGTGCAGCCGCAAGTCAGGTGGGCACTCTTATTATGTGGGCTACCGAGCAGGCTCCGCTGGTCATGGGCATTCTGGTGTCGGTCATCGTGGGTGTGGCACTGACCCTGCCCATCTCCTCCGCTGCTATCTGCGCCGCACTGGGTCTGACCGGCCTTGCAGGCGGCGCTGCCGTGGCGGGCTGCTGCGCCCAGATGGTGGGCTTTGCCGTGATGAGTTACAAGGAGAACGGTGTGGGCGGCCTTGTCAGTCAGGGGCTGGGCACCAGTATGCTGCAGATGGGCAACATCATCAAGAATCCCCGCATCTGGATCGCCCCCACGCTGGCCAGTGCCATCACCGGCCCGCTGGCTACCTGCCTGTTCCACTTTGAGATGAACGGCGCGGCGGTCTCCTCCGGCATGGGCACCTGTGGTCTGGTGGGTCAGATCGGCGTTTACACCGGCTGGGTCAGCGATATTGCCGCCGGTACCAAGGCTGCCATCACCCCCATGGACTGGGCTGCCATGGTGCTGCTGTGCTTTGTGCTGCCCGCCGTGCTCAGCGTAGTGTTCTGCGAGGTGGAGCGCAAGCTGGGTTGGATCAAAGAGGGCGATTTGAAGCTGAACTAAATCGTTATAGTTAAACCACCGGAGCGTCTGCGGATGCTCCGGTGATTTTGTTTTGCGGGGGACGCCCTCTCAGTCTCGCATACGCTCGACAGCTCCCCCGAGGGGGGGGCTTTGCCTGAGGGAGACCCGCAAAACCCCATGAAAAAATACACTCAAATTGCATAAAATACGAATATATTTAAAAATATCTGCATAAAGATACAGATTGAACCAAAAGAAAAGCGAAACAGGCGCTATGTTTGGCAGTTTTTAGCATTGACGGAAAACCCGCGCTGCGTATAATAAAAGCATCAACCGCAAACGAAAGACAGAGGATGCGAAGGGAAATGCGCATCAGAGAACAAAAGTGTATTTTTATTAAAGGAGCGCGTTTATCATGAAAAAGGAAAACATCAAAAAGGTCGTGCTGGCTTACTCCGGCGGTCTGGATACCTCCATCATCATTCCCTGGCTGAAGGAAAACTACAACAACTGCGAGGTCGTCGCAGTCTCCGGCGACGTTGGCCAGGGCACCGAGCTGGACGGCCTGGAGGAGAAGGCCATCAAGACCGGCGCGTCCAAGCTGTACGTCCTCGACCTGAAGAAGGACTACGTCGAAAACTACATCTGGCCCTGCCTGAAGGCCGACGCCAAGTATGAGGACTACCTGCTGGGCACCTCCCACGCGCGTCCCTGCATCGCCGCCGCGCTGGCCGAGATCGCCAAGAAGGAGAACGCCGACGCCATCTGCCACGGCTGCACCGGCAAGGGTAACGACCAGGTCCGCTTTGAGCTGACCCTGAAAGCGCTGGCCCCCGATATGGCCATCATCGCCCCGTGGCGTGAGTGGAGCATCAAGAGCCGTGACGAGGAGATCGACTACGCCGAGGCCCATAACATCCCCCTGAAGATCAACCGTGAGACCAACTACTCCAAGGACAAGAACCTGTGGCACCTGAGCCATGAGGGCCTCGACCTCGAGAAGCCGTCCCTGGAGCCGCAGTACAATAAGCCGGGCTTCCTGGAGCTGGGCGTTTCCCCCGAGCAGGCCCCCGACACCCCGACCTACGTCACCATCCACTTTGAGAAGGGCATCCCCACCGCTGTGGACGGCAAGGAGATGGAGAGCGTCGAGCTGGTCGAGTACCTGAACAAGCTGGGCGGCGCCAACGGCATCGGCCTGCTGGACATCGTCGAGAACCGTCTCGTCGGCATGAAGAGCCGCGGCGTCTATGAGACCCCCGGCGGTGCCATCCTGTACAAGGCGCACGATGTTCTGGAAACCATCACGCTGGACAAGGAGTCTATGCACTTCAAGGCACAGCTGGCCCAGAAGATGGGCGAGCTGGTCTACAACGGCCAGTGGTTCACTCCGCTGCGTGAGGCCATCAGCGCCTTCACCGACGACCTGCAGAAAACCGTCACCGGCGACGTCAAGCTGAAGCTCTACAAGGGCAACATGATCAACGCCGGTGTCACCAGCCCGTACACCCTGTACGATGAGCAGACCGCGTCCTTCGGTGAGGATGAGGATTACAATCAGGCAGACGCCAACGGCTTTATCAACCTGTTCGGCCTGCCCATTGCCGAGCGCGCCAAGCTGGCCAAGAACTGGCCCGCACAGGACTAATAAGCGAACGAACGCCGAATAAGCAACCGCCAAGGGGCGTGGAAACCCTTTGGCGGTTTTGGCATTCTACAAAAAAGCCTTCCCCATCGGGGGAAGGTGGCCGAGCGAAGTGAGGCCGGATGAGGGACGGCCTTGCCGCGATTGTCCGTAAAGGGGGCGGCGCGGGAAAGCGCGCCCCTCATCAGTCCGCTTCGCGGACAGCTTCCCCCAAGGGGGAAGCCTTTAGAAAACGGAGGTAAAACCTATGCCCCAACTTTGGCAGGGCCGGGCCAGCAAGGCCGTTGACAGCCGCGTAAACGATTTTAACTCCTCCATCCGCTTCGACGCGCGGATGATCGAGCAGGATATTCAGGGCAGCCTTGTCCACTCGGCCATGCTGGGCAGACAGGGCATCATCTCCCGGCAGGATGTGGACGATATTCACAAGGGTCTGCACTCCATTTTGGACGATTTGCACAGCGGCGCACTGGAAATCGACCCCAACGCCGAGGACGTCCACACCTTCGTCGAGCAGACGCTGACCGCCCGCGTCGGTGACGCCGGTAAGCGCCTGCACACCGGGCGCAGCCGCAACGATCAGGTCGCGCTGGACATCCGCCTGAACCTGCGCGCCGCCAGCGAGCATATTCAGGGCCAGATAAAAGAACTTATCACCGTGCTTTGCGACCAGGCCGAGAAGGGCGCAGGGTACGTCATGCCCGGCTACACCCACCTGCAGCGTGCCCAGCCCGTGACCTTCGGCCACCAGCTGATGGCCTACGCCTGGATGCTGCTGCGCGACTTGGGGAGATTGCAGGACGCGACCCGCCGCATGGACGCCGAATGCCCGCTGGGCAGCGGTGCACTGGCGGGCACGACCTACCCGCTGGACCGTTTCTACACCGCCGAACAGCTCGGCTTTGCCGCGCCGTGCGGCAACTCCATAGACGGTGTGTCGGACCGCGACTTCTGCATTGAGCTGTGCAGCGCCATGGCGACCTGCATGATGCACCTCTCCCGCTTGAGCGAGGAAATTATTTTGTGGTGCAGCTGGGAGTTCAAGTTCATCGAGCTGGACGACGCCTTTACGACGGGCTCGTCCATCATGCCGCAGAAGAAAAACCCCGATGTAACGGAGCTGATCCGCGGCAAAACAGGCCGCGTCTACGGCGATTTGAACACGCTGCTCGTCATGATGAAGGGCATCCCGCTCGCCTATGACAAGGACATGCAGGAGGACAAGGAGGCCATTTTTGACGCCGTGGACACGCTGGAGCTCTGCCTGCGCACCGTCACGCCGATGCTGGCCACGATGACCCCGCTGCCCGCCAACATGCGCCGCGCCGCCGCGAAGGGCTTTATCAACGCGACGGACTGCGCCGACTACCTGACGAAGAAGGGAATGCCCTTCCGCGATGCCTACAAGTGCACCGGCACGATGGTGGCCGCCTGCATCCGCGAGGGCAAGACGCTGGAGGAGCTGACGCTGGACGAATTCAAGCAGTACAGCGACCTGTTTGAGGATGACGTTTATACGGCCATCGACCTGACGACCTGCTGCGAGGGCCGCACCAGCTACGGCGGCCCGACGAAGGCAAGCGTGATGAAGCAGATTGCGGATGTGAAGGGGAAGCTGGCATAAAAGCCTTCCCCATCGGGGGAAGGTGGCCGAGCCTGCGAGGCCGGATGAGGGCCGAACCTGCTGCGGTTGCCCGTTTACAGGGCGGGGGAAGCCTTTGGAAGTAAGGGGTGTAACAATGGGAAAGTACAAAATCTTCGTGGACGGTTCCTCCGGGACCACCGGTCTGCGCATTGCGGACCGGCTGGCGGAACGGGACGAATTTGAAATTCTGAAAATCTCCGAGGCGGACCGCAAGGATGTCCGCGCACGGGCGGCGGTCATCAATGAGAGCGACCTCTCGTTCCTCTGCCTGCCGGACGACGCCGCGCGTGAGGTCGTGCCGCTGCTGCGGGACGATGTGCGCATTCTCGACACGAGCACGGCGCACCGCACCGCGCCTGGCTGGGTCTACGGCCTGCCCGAGCTGCACGGCACCCGCGAGGCGCTGAAAACCGCGACCCGCGTCGCCGTGCCGGGCTGCCACGCCACCGGCTTTATCGCGCCCGTCGCGCCGCTGGTGGAACTGGGGATCATCCCTAAGGCCGCGCACCTGAACGTGACGAGCCTGACCGGCTACAGCGGCGGCGGCAAAAAGATGATCGCCGAGTACGAGGCCGAGCGCACCAACGAGGCGCTGAACGCCCCGCGCCCCTACGGCCTGGCGCTGCACCACAAGCACCTGCCCGAGATGGCCGCCGTCACGGGGCTGGACACCGCACCGAATTTCGTCCCCGTTGTGGCCGACTACTACGCGGGCATGGAGACGATGATCCCGCTGGATGTAACGGCGCTGGGTGTTTCCGCGCCGCAGGTCGCGTCCGCGCTGGCGGAATATTACGACGGTCAGCCGATGGTGAAGGTGCATCCCCTGTGCGAGGGCACGGACGGAGGCTTTCTGGCCGCCAACAAGCTGGCGGGTAAGGACACGCTGGAAATTTACTGCCTGGCCAACCCGGACGGCACCCGGATGCAGCTTATCAGCCTGTTTGACAACCTCGGCAAGGGCAGCTCGGGCGCGGCAGTGCAGTGCATGAATCTGATGCTGGGGCTGGAGGAAACGCGCGGCTTAGCGCGGTGAATGGCTTCCCCCTTGGGGGAAGCTGTCAGCGGCCCCGACCGCTGACTGATGAGGGGCGGCCTTGCCGGAACAACCCTTTTACGGGCGGCAATGGCGGACTTTGCCCTCATCTGGCCTGCGGCCACCTTCCCCCGAAGGGGAAGGCTTTTGAAGTTTGATATAAAATAGCAAGAGGGGTACATACAATGTCTGATTTCAAATCAATTCCCGGCGGCATCTGTGCGCCGAAGGGCTTTTCCGCGGCGGGCGTGCATTGCGGCATCCGCCATAACCATTCCAAGCTCGACCTGGCGCTGATCAAGGCGGACGTCCGCTGCGCGGGCGCGGGCTGCTATACCACCAACAAGGTCTACGGCGCACCCATCACGGTGGACCGCGAGCACCTGAAGGACGGCTATGCACAGGCCATCGTTGTGAACAGCGGCAACGCCAACACCTGCGCGCCCAACGGCGTGCAGCTGGCTAAGGATACCTGCGACATCGTCGCCAAGGAACTGGGCATCCGCGCGGACGACGTGCTGCCGTCCTCCACCGGCGTCATCGGCCAGGCCATGAGCATCGAGCCGTTCGCCAAGGGCATCCCGGAGGCCGCCGCCAAGCTGGCCGCCGACGAGGCCGGCAGCCACGACGCGGCTACCGCGATCATGACCACCGACACCCACCCGAAGGAAATTGCGCTGGAATTTGCCGTCGGCGGCAAGGCCGTGCGCATCGGCGCTATCGCCAAGGGCAGCGGCATGATCCACCCGAACATGGCCACGATGCTGCTCTTTATGACCACCGACGCCAAGGTCGCGCCCGCCGCGCTGCAAAAGGCGCTGTCCACCGTTGTGCCCGCCACCTTCAACCAGATTTCGGTTGACGGCGATACCTCCACAAACGACACCGTGCTGCTGCTGGCCAGCGGCCTGTCCGGCGCAGAAATTGCCGAGGGCACGCCCGATTACGATACGTTTGTCGCCGCGCTGACCGAGGTCGCAGAGCATCTGAGCCGCGAGCTGGCCGGTGACGGCGAGGGCGCAACGAAGCTGCTGGAATGCACCGTGACCGGTGCGCCCGACCTGGCGACGGCCCGCGCGGTGTCCAAGAGCGTCATCCACTCCACCCTGTTCAAGGCCGCCATGTTCGGCGCGGACGCCAACTGGGGCCGCGTGCTCTGCGCCATCGGCTACACGCCGGGCGATTTCGACATCAGCAAGACGTCGGTGCGCCTCAAGAGCAAGGCCGGTGAGGTCTTTGTCTGCGAGAACGCCGCCTACCACCCCTACAGCGAGGACGAGGCCGCCGTGGTGCTCAAGGAGGACGAGATCGACATCCTCGTGGACCTTGGCAGCGGCGACGCCACCGCCAAGGCCTGGGGCTGCGATCTGACGTATGATTATGTGAAGATCAATGGGGATTATCGGACCTGATATAAAGATAAAAGATAATAGATAAAAGATAATAAAAAGTGTGGAGCTTTGGCCCGAAGGCCAAAACAAAAACGTAGGGGCGGATTCCATATCCGCCCGCGGCACCTGCCGTAAGCTGCACGGGCGCATATAGAATGCGCCCCTACGGCGGCAGAGGAATTTTGAGCGGTGTGTCAACACCGCGAACCACCAATTTTATTATCTATTATCTTTTATCTATTATCTATAAAGCTATACATGGGTGGAAAAGCTATGAAAAACGAACAAATGGCCCTGCTGTTCAGCGAGGCTACACCTTATATCCAGAAATACCACGGTAAAACGCTGGTTATAAAGTACGGCGGCAACGCGATGGTCAACGATGACCTCAAGCTGGCCGTCATGAACGACCTGGTCACGCTGACGCTGCTCGGCGTGCGTGTCGTGCTGGTGCACGGCGGCGGCCCGGCTATTAACAGTATGCTGAAAAAGGTGGGCAAGGAGTCCAAATTTGTGGGCGGCCTGCGCTACACCGATGAGGAGACCATGGGCATCGTCCAGCAGGTGCTGGCCGGGCAGGTCAACAAGGATCTGGTCGCGCTGCTCAAGGGCCGCGGCGTCGGCCTGTGCGGCATGGACGGCCACATGATCATGTGCAAGCGCAAGTCGGACGTTGACCTCGGCTACGTCGGTGAGATCGAGAAGGTCAACACGACGCTGATCGACCACCTGCTGGCCGACAGCTTTATCCCGGTCATTGCCACCGTCGGTATGGACGACAACGGCGTCCCCTACAACATCAACGCCGACACTGCCGCAGCGGAGATCGCCATTGCCCTGCACGCCGAAAAGCTCGTCAGCATGACGGATATTGTCGGCCTGCTCTACGACAAGAACGACGAGTCTACGCTCATCCCCGAGGTCGAGGTCTCCGAGATCGAGGGTTACAAGGCTGCGGGCGTCATTGCGGGCGGTATGCTGCCCAAGATCGAGGGCATGGCCGATGCCATCTATCAGGGCGTCCACGAGGCCGTCATCATTGATGGCCGCGTCCCGCACTCGATCCTGCTCGAGATGTTCAGCGACAGAGGCGCAGGCACGATGTTTTATCGGAGAGGAAACCGGTAAATGGCTTCCCCCTCGGGGGAAGCTGTCAGCGGCCCCGCCCGCTGACTGATGAGGGCGAAGTGTTTGGCGCGGTTCCGCAAGCGGGCAGCCGCAGGACACTTGCCCCTCATCCGGCCTGCGGCCACCTTCCCCCAAGGGGGGGAAGGCTCCAAAGCGGGCGGCTCCGGCACACCCGCCCCTCATCCGGCCTGCGGCCACCTTCCCCCAAGGGGGAAGGCTTTTGCGTATGATAAAAAGGGGGTCACCCAATTGAATACCGAAAAAGTTATTTCCCGTGATAACGACTACATCCTCCACACCTATGGCCGCAGCCAGGTCGTGCTGGCGGAGGGCGAGGGCATGACGGCCAGGGACGCCGACGGCAAGAGCTACCTTGACTTCACGTCGGGTATCGGCGTCAACTCGCTGGGCTACTGCCACCCCGCGTGGGTCAGGGCTGTGGCCGACCAGGCCGCAACGCTGCAGCACACGTCGAACCTGTATTACACCGCCCCCGACGGCAAGCTGGCGAAAAAGCTCTGCCGCCGCACCGGGCTGGACGCCGTGTTCTTCGGCAACTCGGGCGCCGAGGCCAACGAGGGCGCGATCAAGTGCGCCCGCAAATACAGCGTAGATACCTATGGAGAGAGCCGGAATAAGGTCATCACGCTGGTCAACTCCTTCCATGGCCGCACACTGGCGACCCTGACCGCCACCGGCCAGGACGTGTTCCACCACGACTTCGGCCCCTTCCCGGGAAATTTTGACTACGTGCCCGCGGGCGACTTTGCCGCGCTGGAAAAGGCCGCCGACAAGGACACCTGCGCCGTCATGATGGAGCTGGTGCAGGGCGAGGGCGGCGTCGTCGCGCTGGACGCGGACTACGTCGCCAGGGTCGCGGCGTTCTGCAGGGAAAAAGACATCCTCGTCATTGTGGACGAGGTGCAGACCGGCGTGGGCCGCACCGGCAAGTTCCTGGCGTGCGAGCATTTTGATCTGCACCCCGACATCGTCACGCTGGCGAAGGGGCTCGGCGGCGGCCTGCCCATCGGCGCGGTGCTGATGAACAAAAAGGTCGCCGACCACATGAAGCCCGGCTCCCACGGCTCGACGTTCGGCGGCAACCCGGTCTGCTGCGCCGGTGCGCTGGCCGTGCTGGACGAGATGGACGACGACTTCCTCGCCAACGTCAACGAGCGCGCGGCCCAGCTGCGCGCCGGGCTGGCAAAGCTGCCCCATGTCAGGGAGGTCAGCGGCCTCGGCCTGATGGTGGGCATCGCGTTTGACGACGGCATCAAGGCCGCCGACGTCCGCGCCGCCTGCGAGAAGGCGGGCCTGCTGGTGCTGACCGCCAAGACCCGCCTGCGTCTGCTGCCGCCGCTGATCCTGACGGCGGACGACGTGGACGACGCGCTGGCGATTTTGCGCAGCGTACTGGAGAAATACGTATGAAACATCTGCTGAAGCTGGGCGGCATGACGCCCGAGGAAATCCTGTACATTCTGGATGTGGCCGACGAGTACAAGCGGCTGCACAAGGACGGCGTGGACCCGAAGGATCTGCAGGGCAAGGCGGTGGCGCTGGTTTTCGCCAAAAACTCCACCCGCACCCGCACAAGCCTGGAGGTCGGCATCTACCAGATGGGCGGCCTGGGCACCTACCTGAGCGCCGGCGACCTGCAGACCGCCCGCGGTGAGCCTGTGCAGGACACGGCCCGCGTGCTGGGGCGGTACTATGATGCCATCGTCTGCCGCACCTACAAGCAGACGACGCTGGACATGCTGGCAAAATACAGCGGTATACCGGTGGTTTCCGGCATGACCGACTATGCGCACCCCCTGCAGGTGCTGACAGACCTGATGACCGTGCGCGAGCGCAAAGGCACGCTGGCCGGGCTGAAGGCCGGGTTTGTCGGTGACGGCTACAACATGGCAAACAGCGTCATTGTGGGCTGTCTGGCCGTGGGCATGACGGTGACGATTGCCTGCCCGAAGGGCTACCGCCCCGCCGCCGACGTGCTGATGCTGGCGAAGCAGTACGGGGATAAGTTCACGCTGACGAACGACCCGGACGAGGCCGCGCGGGACGCGGATGTGCTGTTCACCGACGTGTGGGTCAGCATGGGTATGGAGCGCAAGGCCGAGCAGCGCCGCCGCGACTTTACCGGCTTTACGCTGGACGCCGCCCGCATGGCGCTGGCAAAGCCGGACTGCATGGTGCAGCACCCGCTGCCCGCCCACCGCGGCGAGGAGATCGCCCCCGATGTGCTGGAAGCCCACGCCGACGAAATTTTCGACGAGGCGGAGAACCGCATCTACGTGGAAAAGGCCGTGCTGGCGGTGCTGCTGGCGGGGAAATAAGAGCATTGCAGTAAGAGGAACGGCAGGGGAGTGCGAGCGTGCGAACCCCTGCTTTTTTGTGCGGAATAACCCGAAAACGGGCGGCAGCGGCGAAGCTGCGGCGGGGTGAGGGCACCCCGCCCTACGGACTGTGGAAAAGGGGGACGTAGGGCGGCCTGCCCCCAGGCCGCCGTGCCCGTTTGCGGCAATGAGAAGCCTTGCCAGATCCATTGTAGGGGGCGGCGTCCCCGACGCCCCGCGGAGGGGTCAAGACCCCTCCCTACGATGCAAAAGATAAAGGGGCAGCAATGGCAAGGCCGCGGGCCGGGCATGCCCGGCCCCTACGGGGACTGTTTCCGGCCACTTGACGCGATGTGGTATACTGGATATATCACTGTCAAGAGGTGCACTATGCCAAAACAAACGCTTCAACAAAAAATCCGCCATGCGCTGGGCCGGTTTACCGCCAAACGGATCGCTATGATCCTGCTGGGCACGGCCATCCTGTCGTTCGGCATCCATAATATCCACCAGCGCACCGCCATCACCGAGGGCGGCATCATCGGCCTGGTGCTGCTCATCAACCATTGGCTCGGCGTGCCCGCGTCGGTGGCGTCGCTTCTGCTCGACGCGGCCAGCTACGCGCTGGCGTTCAAATTTCTCGGGTGGGACTTTTTGCTCTCGGCAGGGGTGGCCAGCGTGAGCCTGGCCGGGTTCTATAGGATCTGGGAATGCCTGCCCCCGATGCTGCCCGACCTGACGCCCTGGCCGCTGGCGGCGGCGCTGCTGGGCGGCGTGTTCGTCGGCGTCGGTGTGGGGCTCATCGTGCGGCAGGGCGGGTCCAGCGGCGGTGACGACGCCCTCGCCCTTGTCATCCATAAGCTGACCGGGTGGCGGCTCTCCCGCGCCTACCTGTTCACCGATCTGACCGTCCTGTTCGCGTCGCTGTCCTACATCCCGTTCCGGCGCATCGCGTTTTCCCTCGTTACGGTCACGGTGTCGTCGCTGCTCATCGACTTTATCAAGGGCGATACCGCATAATTCTAAGTGCCGATACGGCGAGCGAGGTGCGGCAGCTGCTAAGCCAAAAGCGCAGATAATACTGGATGTCTTATCGAGCATTTTGGCAACGCAGATGCCGTGCCGCAGCCACCGGAGCGGTGCTTAAGCCGTCAGGCGGGAATTGTGCGGTGTTGCCCAAGGAATGGCAGCCGAAAACAAATGTGTAAAAACGCGCGGAACGCTTGTACATAGCGGAAAATTGCGGTATAATAGGCTGTGTATTTTTGCAATGACACCCACGGAGGTCTGCGATATGAAACTTACCCGCAAGCTCGCGGCACTGGCAATGGCCGTGCTGCTGGCAGTCAGCCTGACGGCCTGCTCCCCGAAGCAGGTCGCCCAGGATATGGTCGTGCATCTGGTCCACAAGCTGGGCCTGGTCGAGGAATCCGACGAGGATGACACTGACACCACCACAAAAGCGCCCGCCGGCGGCAGCGTGGAGTTCCCCGCCGAGATGGACACCACCGCGGCCCGCGTTGTGACCTACCCGGTAGAGAACACGCTGTATATCTCTTTTAACGGCATTGCCAACCGCTCCACCGAGTATTTCGTGGCGGGCGGCGACAGCATGACCGTGACCGGCTACGCCACCACCGAGGCCAGCAACGAGAAATATATGTACTTCAAGATCGCGTTCTGGGAGCTGTCTGACGACAAGACGATGACCAGCTACGTGCCGGACTCGACGATCTACTACTGCGCCGACGGTGCCGATTACCAGTACAACGTGACCGGCCTGACTGCGGGCAAGCAGTATAAAATCACGATCAGCTATGACAACGGCAACAAGTATTATGTCACCGGCGGCCTGAAGGTTGAGGGTCTGGGCAGCACCGAGCTGAACACCTACGGCGACGATACGACGACCGGCTGATAACGGCAGCAATGCCGCCCGTGCCGCTTGCGGCAGGGCGGCTTTTTGGTTTGTATTGCAGGGACCGCATAACACAGAGGGGAATTGGAACATGGATAAAAAACAGCTGCGCAACACGCTGATGCTTATGGCCTGCGCATTCATCTGGGGCACGGCCTTTGTCGCGCAGAGCGTCGGCAGCGATTATATGGGCCCGTACACGTTTCTGGCCAGCCGCAGCTGGCTGGCCTGTGCGTTTCTGCTGGGCCTGATGGCCGTGCTGCGCAAGATGGGCAAAACGAACCCCGCCGCGGAGCCGGGCTTCTGGCAGAACAAAAAGGTGCTGCTGCGCGGCGGTATTTTCTGCGGTGTGGCGCTGTTTGCGGCGTCCGCCGCGCAGCAGATGGGCATTGGCACGACCAGCACGGCCAAGGCGGGCTTTATGACGGCGCTCTACGTTGTGCTGGTGCCGGTGGCGGGGGTTTTCCTGGGCAGCCGCCCCGGCGTCAAGCTGTGGGGCTGTGTCGCGGCCAGCGTCGTGGGGCTGTATCTGCTCTGTCTGGCCGGGCGCGACACGCTGAGCCTGACCGGCGGCGAGTGGCAGCTTTTGGTCTGCGCGATCCTGTTCACGGCGCAGATCATGCTGGTCAACCATTTCAGCCCGCAGCTCGACGGCATCCAGCTGAGCTTTGTGCAGTTCTTTGTGGTCTCGGTTTTGTCCACGATCTTCGCGTTTGTCTTTGAGGCCCCGTCGCCCGACCAGTTCCGCGCCGCGGCGGTCTCGATTGCCTATTGCGGCATCATGTCCAGCGGCGTGGCCTACACGCTGCAGATCGTCGGCCAGAAGGAGCTGGACCCGACGATTGCCAGTCTGGCGATGTGTCTCGAGAGTGTGTTCAGTGCCCTGGCCGGTTGGCTGATCCTGGGCGAGACGCTCTCTGCCACCGAGCTGTGCGGCTGCGCGCTGATGTTCGGCGCGATTGTGGTGAGTCAGCTGCCGGAGAAGCGACTGAAGGGTTAACGGCAGCCCCCCGGGAGGTTGTTCTTTCTTTTGGCAGCAAAAGAAAGAACCAAAGAAAACTGCC
>OLQB01001331.1_pt1 | contig 17676 bp, 12 predicted proteins | sample 1672681 | NCBI WGS metagenome assembly OLQB01 (sample SAMEA3136713, study PRJEB25190) | human gut metagenome | reverse complement strand
GACGGGAATTTTACCTTCGGTTCTTATCGATGTGATTATTATATTAGTACCGGGATCGTTTTTCAGTCCGCAGATACTATAAAGGAATACGATAGCAAGTCCGGCTACCGGCAGAAAGTACACCATAAATGAATGCCCTATGCGGAACTCTGTGGCAAATTCCATACACAGATGGAACAGCGAGCCGATAACACCGCAGCAAAGTCCGGTTATCCCCGAAAGAACAAGCCACTTGAAAAAAGTTTTCAGCGTTATGTATAGTCGTTCGCTGCGTATACGCAGATGATTCAATAATTTATTCATTATAACCCCTGTCCCTCTCTGACCGAAACCTCGGCAGAGGATAATGTATGTGCATTTCCTGTGTTATCTTTTACTATAAGCCGTGCGTTTGTGTCTATATCAATAGCGGTAGCATAGTATTCCTAACCTTTATCCGCTTTCCGAGTACCACCGAATAACGCTTGTATTCATCTATCAGCTTTTCTATCGAAGTATGGCTATAGATGTCAAAGAAGTTGTTCAGAATTTCTGCCGACAAGGAGCATTTAAGCTCGTTTCCCGCAACCTCATCTGAATAAAGACTGGAGGCAATGTCGGAAATCTCGGACGGGAAACCGCCCTTTGGACGGTTGATATTGATACCAAGTCCCATTACTGCGTATTGCAGGCTTCCGCTTTCAAAATCCGTTACCGCTTCTGTAAGAATACCGCAGACCTTTTTTCCGTCAAGCATTATATCATTGACCCACTTTATACCTGCGTCTATTCCGCATATTTTTTTGATTGCTCTCACGACCGATACAGCCGCACCTGCGGTTATAAAAAAAGCTTTATCGGCTTTGAATTCGGGGCGGAGAAGTATCGACATATAGATACCGCTGTCGGCGGGAGAGTAGAAGCTCTTACCGTGTCTGCCCCTGCCCTTTGTTTGCTCGTTTGCGATAAGTACTGTCTTATCGGGAGCGCCGTTTTCGGCAGAAGAACGGAGAAGCGTGTTTGTCGAAGTTACTTTGTCTTTTATTGTTATGTCGGCATCGGCGGCTGATTTTTTCAGAAGTTGTTTTATCCTGAGTGTGCCGTAACGGGTGAAATCATCGGTTTCTCCGCCTGACAGCAGATAGCCCTTGTTCTGCACGGCGTCAATTATAAATCCGTCTGCCCTTAAAGTGTTTATAGCTTTCCAGACGGCGTTACGGCTGACGTAAAGCTGTTTTGATATATCCTCGCCCGAAATATAGTCGCCTTTACTGCTCATAAGTATCAGCAGAACCTGTTCTTTTAATTTCATATTGAGAATTACCTTTCACTGTCAACCAAAAGCGATATGCGGTTGACAATACGGATATTTAAAACCGCAGAACGTGTCTGCGGTCATGATGTTAAAAACGGATTATAGCTTTTCGAGCATATCTGACGTTTCGTCAAGCCAGTCGCCCTCGTAAAGCTCGATAAGACCTTTATCGCAAGCCGCCGCTAATTTCGGGTTGATCGGCATTCTCGCAATATTTTTGATATCGTACTTTGCGGCAACTTCTTCAATGTGGCTTTCACCGAAAATGCTGTGTCTTGACTTGCAGTCGGGACATTCGTAGTATGACATATTTTCTACAATGCCGAGTACCGGTACGTTCATCATTTCAGCCATTTTAACAGCTTTGCCGACGATCATCGAAACAAGCTCCTGAGGAGAAGTTACAACGATAATTCCGTCAATGGGAAGTGACTGGAACACCGTCAGCGGAACGTCGCCTGTTCCGGGCGGCAGGTCGACGAACATATAGTCCACCTCGCCCCAGCACACGTCGGTCCAGAACTGCTTGACCGCGCCGCCGATGACCGGGCCGCGCCAGATGACGGGGTCTGTCTCGTTCGGCAGCAGCAGATTGATGGACATGACCTTGACGCCCTCGGGCGTCTCGGCGGGGATCATACCGTCGTCGCTGCCCACGATCTGCTCATGCAGACCGAAGGCTCTGGGGATGGAAGGGCCGGTGACGTCCGCGTCGAGAATGGCCGTTTTATAGCCCAGCTTCTGCATGGCGACAGCCAGCATCGACGTGACGGTCGACTTGCCGACGCCGCCCTTTCCGGAGACGACTGCAATGACCTTTTTGACATTTGATTTCTTGTTCGGCTCTGCCAGCAGGCTCTCCGGCTTGCGGTCAGAGCAGCTTTCTCCGCAGCTGGAACAGTTGCCGCTGCATCCGCTCATAAAAAACACTCCTTTTTGTGTCGTTTGCTGTTATTCTACCACCAAAGCGGGAAAAGTCAAACGTCCGCATGGCGGTTCTGGATGAGGCTCCGCAGTTCGTCGTGCGCATGGATGAGCGCGTCGGCGTTTTTCTGGAATTCTGCCCAGCGCGCATCAACCTGCGCACCGGCCTCAGCCAGGATCCTGTCTGCCTGTGCCTGTGCGTCCTGTACGATCTTATCAGCCTGCTGTTTTGCGTCCTGTAAGATCGTCTCGCGCTGCCGCTGTGCCTCGTCCGTCTTCTGCACCATCTCGGCTGTCGCAGCCTTGACGGAGGCAAGATACTGGTCGGCAGCGGCCTGCGCAGCCTCGAACACGCCGTTTACCTGAATGGCTGCCTCGGCGATGGAACCGGCGGATGCGATGCGCAGCGTCCGGTCCTCCAGCTGCTGCCGCAGCGCCTGATTCTCTGCTAGACTGTCCTCATAGCGCTTCCGCTGCTCATAGAGAATGTCCAGCAGCTCCGCACGGTTGAGCCGTCTGAGATCCTTATCGGTCATGATATCTGCTCCTTTCCTGTTTCTGTACGGTCAAACGCATCCGTGCGCTGCCTGCCAGAACGCCTTGGCAAAGGCGAAGACCTCGCGCAGCGTGTAATTGACCTTCAAGATCCACGGCCAGGTATCGCTTGCTTGGCCGTATGGCTCCATGGAGAGCGTCCGCGCGATATACTTGGCGCGGCACATATGAAAATCGCTCGTAACGATCAGCACGCGCGACGTATCAAGCCCCGCCGCCTCGGCAAGCTTCGCCGAAAACAGCAGATTTTCCCGTGTGTTGGAGGCCTTGTCCTCCTCGATGATCCGGGACGCGTCCGCGCCGTGCTCGATCAGGTACCGGGCCATGACGGACGCTTCCGTATCCGCCTCGTCCGGTCCCTGGCCGCCGGAGACGATCACGGTCCTGTCCGGATGCTCCTGCATGAATTCGAGCGTTTTATCCAGCCGCTTTTTTAGCGTCAGCGACGGCTCGTCGCCCTGTACCTGCGCGCCGAGTACGACGACAAACTCCGGCGTCTCGTCCTGCGTCATAACGCTGTCCTGTCCCTGCATGGCAATATACCCCATTGCGCCGAAGATCACCGCCATACCTGCGGCGGTCAGGCCGGTCAGAAGACGGCTCCAATGCTTCGGCGCGTTCTTTTTCTTCAAGAGCCGCAGTGCCAGCAGCACCGCCGCAAGCAGCAGCAGACAGACGCCCGTCATGCCGATATGCAGCGGCAGCGCCAGACATACCGCGCCGAGCACTGTAAGCAGCGCGATCACCCAAACCGGAATCATGTTGCACCCTCCAAATCAGACGAAAGCCGCTCCCACTCGTCCATCAGGCCGGTAAGCGCATCGTCGCAGGACTGCTTTTCTGCCATCAGCCGCGCAAGTTCCTGATAATCGGATGCGGCGGCTTCAATCTGCGTATCCAGCTGAGCGGAAAGCTGCTCTTGCTTTTCAATCTCACGTTCCAGCGCACGGACTTGCTTTTCCAGTATCTTACTGCCGGAGGCCTTCGGTTTTTCCTTGCGCTCCTTTTTGGGCTTTTCCGGCGCGGGAGCCGCGATGGCCTCCTTTTCCTTGATGGAACGGTATTTTTCATATCCGCACGGGAAGTCCCGGATATGCCCGTTTTCAAGCTCCCAGATCCGCGTGGCGAATTTGTTGACAAAATAGCGGTCGTGGGACACGAAGATGAGCGTCCCCTCGTAGTCCTCCAGCGCATCCTCAAGCCATTCGCGCGAGTCGATGTCCAGGTGGTTCGTCGGCTCGTCGAGGACAAGCAGGTTGATCTTCTCATCCATCAGCATACACAGCCGCAGACGGCTCTGTTCGCCGCCGGAAAGACTCGAAACGGTCTTGAACACGTCCTCGCCCTCGAACAGATACGCGCCCAGCCGGTCGCGCGCGGTCTGCACGGAGCAGTTTTTTTCATAGAGCATCGTGTCCAGCAGCGTCCGTTCGGGGTGGGCGAAGTGAATGATCTGCGGCAGGTAGGCCCACTTGACCGTGGGGCCGAACTTCACGCGGCCCGCACCGGCCTCCTCGCCGAGCAGGAGCTTTAAAAACGTGGACTTGCCGGTCCCGTTGTCGCCCAGCAGCGCAATGCGTTCGCCGCCCGCGACCTGCAATTCGACGTCCGAAAACAGCGTCCTGCCGTCATACGCCTTGCCGAGTCCCTTGACGGACAAAACCTCGTCGCCGAAAAAGTCCCGCTGGGCGAAGCGCGCCCGCAGGGTCTTCTCCTGCGTGGGCCGGTCGGTCTTTTCAATGCGCTCCATGCGGTGCTGGATGGACATGGCGCGGCGGGAGAGCGTGCGGTTGTTGATGCCCCAGCCCTTCATGCGCTCGAGCGTGAAGCCGAGCTGGCCGAGCTTGGCCTGCTCCTTTTCATACTGCTTCAATTGCAGGTCGAAACGCGCCTGCTTTTCCTGCACGTAGAACGAATAGTTGCCGGAATAAAATTCCGCCTTCCCATCGTGTAGCTCGATGATGCGGGTCACGACGCGGTCAAGAAAATACCGGTCGTGGGAGATGGTCAGGACGGTTCCCCTGAATTTTTCAATATAGCCCTCGAGCCATTCGACCGCGTGCATATCCAGATGGTTCGTCGGCTCGTCGAGCAGCAGGATATCCGTCTTTTCCAGCAGCAGCCGCGCCAGATTCACGCGCGTCTTTTCGCCGCCGGAAAGGCTGTCAAAGTCCTGCTGCCGCTGCGCGGCGGGGATGCCAAGACCGTTGCAGATCTTGTCGGTCTGCATATCCGTCTCATAGCCGCCGCCGGTCTGAAAGCGCGTGGAAAGCGCGTCGTATTCGGCAAGCAGCGCCTTGTCCGGCTGCGCGGCCATCTGCTCTTCCAGACGGCGCATTTTGCTCTGGATATTCGCAAGCTCCCGGAACGCCGTGCGCAGCACGTCCTCTACCGTATAGCCCGCCGGGTAATGCGGGATCTGGGAGATAAGGCCGACCTTCCGGCCCGGCGCGAAGCGCACCTCACCGGTGTTGTAGTCCAGCTCTCCGGTCAGTATTTTGAAGAGCGTCGTCTTGCCCGCGCCGTTTCGCCCGAGCAGGCCCACACGCTCGCCTGCCTGAATGTCAAAGCTCACGCCGTCGAGCAGATTCGTGTCGGCGTCGAAGCTCTTGACCAGGTCCTTTACAGATAGATCGATCATGGATGTTCCTCTTTATTCTGCGGCGGTTTCAGTCTCCGCTGTCATCGCCCATCAGCGGCCGGATGACGCCTGCGGCGTCGAACCGGGTATCGTGGGAGGTCGTGACGAAAACGAGCTGCGTGGCCGGATCCGGCAGCACCTCGCCCATGGCCTCGGTCATGGTCATTACGTCGTTGGCCTTTTCTGTCGTGATATACACGCGGCTGGCATACTGCGCGACGGACGGGACCGTCGTGCCCAGCGCGAGGCGGATGGAGCTGCCGGTCAGATTCGCGCCCAGCGTCTCCGCGCAGTCCTCCAATGCAGCGACCTGCGTGATAGCCTCGGCGTCCCATGCAATGGAGCTGTCGTCCGGTACGGTGAAGTTATCGAACAGCACCTCGTCAAACCCGCGTGCGTCAAGCTCCAGCGCGATGGCAGCCAGATAACTGCGCGCGTCGAGCGAGTCGGGCCGCAGCCAGTAGCACCGCCGCTCGTCCATCCACAGATCGCCGGAGGTCGTCGTCAGGGCGGAAGAATAGTGCTTGGCGACAAAATTCGGGTCGGAGAACGCGGGCACGCGGGCGATCACGATCAGGTCCGGCGTTTCGGTCAGCTCCTTTATGAGCGCGTCGCAGGCGGCGATGTCCGCGTCTGCCGTCTGGGCGTCGGCGATGTCGGTCGAATAATAGAAATTGCCGAGCGGGCTTTTGACGTCGATGAGCACGGCGTTATAGCCGTCCGCGTCGGCCAGCGCCTGCCGCACCTCGTCCACGCTGTTTGCCAGCATGGTCGTGGAGATATAAAAGCCTTGCAGCTGCACCGCGTTCGGGTCGACGTCCGTTTCCTCGGCAGCGGCGGACAGAATCGTTTCAAATGGATAGTCCTCTGCGTCGGCGGGCGCTTCCGGCGTCTGCGGGGTGCGCTGGAGCTTCTGCGTTTTGTCAAAATACACGCCGTTTGGCGAATACACGACGTAGCGGCCCAGATAGCTGATGCGCGCGAGAATGAGCAGGCCGAGCAGAACGACGGCCAGCAGCGCGATCAGCGCAATGCGCCGCAGCGTCCGCTTGTTGCGGTAGGAAAAAATACGCATGGGGTTCTCCTTCCTCCCGTCACGCTTCCGGCAGCGCGGCGGTCACGCGGCACCAGTCCTCCTGCTGTTCGGTGGAGATGATCTGAAGCCCGTTTTGTTCCAATGCGGCCAGAACCTCCGCAAGGCGCGTGTTAAGAATCCCGGAGCAGATGAACACGCTGTCCTCCTGCAAAAATTCCGGCACGACGCGGCTCAGGGGAATGATGACGTCGGCCACGATATTGGCCAGCACCACATCGTAATGTCCCCTGAGTGATTCCATCATGGCCCTGTCTCCGATCACGTCGCCGGTGACGGCGGTAAAGCGGTCGGAGAAGATCTGGTTGATGGCGGCGTTTTCCCGGGCAATGTCCTCGGCCTTGGGGTCAATGTCCACGCCCGTGGCGTGGGCCGCGCCGAGCAGGACGGCAGTGATGGACAAAATGCCGCTGCCGCTGCCGAGATCGAGCACGCGCTCGCCGCCCTGAATGGCCCGTTCCAGCTCGCGCATACACATCTGCGTGGACGCGTGCGCGCCGGTGCCGAAGATCATGCCGGGGTCGAGCAGGACCTCGACGCGGTTTTCCGGGTTTTCCGGGTGCAGCCACTCCGGAACGACCAGCAGCCGTTCGCCGATGGGCAGCGGCTGATAGTACCGCTTCCAGTTGTTTTCCCAGTCCTCGTCCTTGACGTTTGCCAGCTGCACGTCGAGAGAGCCGAAGTCCACCGACGGGTACTGCGCGCGCAGCGCGGCCAGCTGGCTTTTCAGACTTTCGACCGTTTCCGGCACGGAAGCATTCTGCTCCAGATACAGCCGGATCTGCGAAAGTCCCTGCATCTGCTTTTCCAGATCCTCGTCTACATAGTCCCAGTACTGACGGTTCTGCTCCAGAAATTCATGAAACTGCTCCTGATCGTCGATGATGAAGCTGTCAAAGCCCAGCACGGTCAGCCGGTCGCAGACAAGGTCAATGGCCGCCGGAGCCGTTTTGATGGTCAGTTCGATCCACTGCATGATAGTCCTCCCGATCTCCAGGGCGGAGATCTTTCAAATTGCAATATTTGTTCTATTTTACACGAAACCGGAGCAAATGACAAGTAGGGAGATTCTGATTCGATCACCGGGATGCCTCCGGCGGCCCCGGCTTTTCCATCCTGCTGGGAGGCTGTTTGATGGAAAGAATCAGCGCCCGGCTCCGCAGAGGGGCCGGGCGCTGTGCCTGAGGGAGAAAAGGGGGTTCGCGAAGGGTTATGATACTGCGGGCAGCTTCACAAGGGGCGCAAACCGGTGTTTGGATACCCGCCGTACATACCGGTGGCTGCAGCGCCTATTGCGCCGTATAGTTCAGGCTGTGCCGGTCTGTAGTGTCAGCGTCACTGGTCACTAGAAATACTTATACTGGTGGTGTAGTTCACACCGTTGTAAAAATAGATCGCGTAAAGCCAATAACTGATATTGGCTGACAGGCTGGTTCGGTCGATAACATACTGTCCGCCTTCAACCCATCCTGTAACAGCAGCAGGACCTGGCGCCCATTGTACATTGGCAGCGTTAAAATTGGGAATATTGGTCTCAATGCGAAAGACCAAACGGTCGCCTGTAACAGGATAGACCGGGACGATGTTGAACGTATACTTGACCTGATCCGCCGCCTGTTTCATGCTGTCGGTGTAGGTCCTGCCGTTATAGACATAGGAAGCTGTTACAGTGCAGGTGATGGTGCTGTCGACATATGCGCCTCCATCTACTGTAGACCAGTCAGCATCGGCAGGGGTGACCGACCATGTGACATTCAAGGCGTTAAAGCCGGGAATGTTGGAGTCAATGAGGTAGGCATTATAGAGATCATACAGATTGCAGTAAATCTTAAAGGAATAGTTTGCTGGCTCTTCCTTATCCATGCGATCCCCGACGACGACCGTTGTCGAACCGGAATATTTGCGGCCGTTGTAGGTCATCGTGGCGGAAATGACCGCAGTGCCTGAGCCAGCTGCGTGAAGGGTCTTGCCCTCGAAGTATGCGACGCTTGTGTTCGACGAGCTCCAGGTCACGTCCTGACCGGCGGGATCGGTCGTAGCGTACAGGCGCAGGCCCTCGTTCAGCTCCTCCTGCGTGACGGTGACGCGCGGCTCCTTGACCGAGATGCTGAAGGTCGAGCTGGCGTCCCGATAGGTGACGGTGACCTGCTTCGCTCCGGCGCTGGTCATATCGACGTTGGTCGTGAAGCCGCTGGTGATGGTCTGCGCTTTGCCCGACGCGTCGGTATAGCGGGCGGTCAGACCGGCGGTATTCAGCTTGTCGCCGATATAATAGGACGTCTTGTTCGGACGGCTGGTTATGGACAGGGTCGCCTTTCCGGCAGGCTTGTCCGGCTCAGGATCCCTTGCCGGTTCCTTGGGCGTATCTGCCGGCTGCTGCGCGCCTCCGCCGCTGATGCTCAGCTCAGGCGTGCGTGTGCCGGAGATATAATAATAGTCCGAATCGCTGTAGCCGGTGAAGTCGAAATCTGCGACGCAGCCCGCAGCGGCCGGACTGTTATACACCTGCTTGACGGTGTACTCGATCCCGGCTGCCTGCAGCGCGGCCTCCGCGTCGTGCTGCGTGGTGTTCTGGTCAAAGCGCTGCACTTTTATATAGCTGTCGGAATCGAGCACCCACACGGTACACTGCTTGACCTGTCCCGCATAGAGCGCGGTCACGAATGTGCAGCCCTCCGAAACGCCGGTCACAACGCCGTTCCACAGAACAGAGGCGACGCGCGGGTCAGCAGAGATCCAATAAACCAGGCCAGCGTCAATGTCAACCTGCTGGCTGAGCGGGAACGCCTCGCCGACCTCCAGAATGACGCTTCCCGCCATTTCCAGCGGCCGGCTGTCATTGACTGTCACATAGCAGGTGGCTGCCTCGCCGCCGACGACGACAGTGACCGTCGCTGCGCCAGGGGCAATTGCGACGACATAGCCGTCTGCGTCAACAAAAGCGATGGAAGGATTGCTGGACGACCAGACGATGGAGGCAGCGCTTCCGCTGTACTGCAGCGTGTCTGCCAGATCAAACGTCTCGCCGACCTGAAGATCAAGCAGCGGCTTGAACTGATCGATTGTGACGTTGGACTGCGGCGGCTGGCTGGTGCTGTCGGAGCTGATATCCAGACTGATCTTTGTGCCGGGCGCAGCCTCACTGCCGCCGAGCGGCGTCTGCGCCGCGACATGGCCGGGCGCGACATAGCTGCTCGTGACGGCCTTCGGCGCGGAGCCGAAGCCGCTCTGCGCCAGCAGCCGCTCTGCCTCTCCCTGCTCCTTGTACAGGACGTTCGGCACAAGCTGCTTCTGCGGGCCGAGGCTGACGACAAAATAGACGCCGCTGCCCTTCAGGATCTTTTCGCCGCCCTCCGGGGACTGCTGGATGATGCTGCCGCTCGGAATGGACGGATGGTAGCGCAGCTCGCACTTGACGCCGTAGAGCGACACCGTGCGCAGATCGGCCTTGGCCGTGTCAAACGACTGGCCGACGTAATCGCGGACCGTCACGTAGGAATCCTCGGACGGGATCAGCTCACTGATGTCGACCGAGCCGCTGGAGCCGCCCGAACCGCTGCCGTCCGACGGTGTTGTGGGAACTGGCGTGACCGGGGTCTGCGAGGGCTGCGCGACGCTGATCGTAACATTGGAGCTGGGGGTCAGCGTCGAACCGGCTGTCACGCTCTGGCTGACGATGGTTCCGGGCATTTCGTCGTCGCTCGCGACATATTCCCAGTTGATCTGCACGTCCGAAAGGCCCATCCGCGTCAGGTGATCCTCCGCAGCGTCCTTGAGCATGGAACTCATGTCGTCCATGACGCCCACGGGGCGCTCCTTGCCGAGGCTGGCCGTCGCAAGCAGATCGGACGCGGGCGCAAGCTTCGTGCCGGGGTCCGGATTCTGCGTCAGAATGCGGCCCTGTTCGACGCCCGCGTCATAATCAGAGCCTTCCACGACCAAATGCAGCGAGGCGTCTTCCGCCGCCGTCACCGCGTTGACGACCTGCATATTCACCACGTTCGGACTCAGAACATAAGAGCCGTCCTCTGCTGCTGTGTCGGTCTTCGGCTTGCGGTTGAGATAGAGCAGAACGCCGCCCGCGGCGATTGCGGCTGCCAGCACGCCCGCGGTGATCTTTGCCCAGAGCGGCCAGCTGAAGCTGCTGCGCTTGCGGATCGTCTCCTGGACGCGCCGGACCGGCGTCTGCGCGGTCAGCTCCTCATAAAGCTCGGCGACGCTCTGCGTGCGGTCCTGCGTATGCAGCGCCATGCCGTTGAGGATCGCCGTATCCTGCGTCTTCGTAACGGCCTTGTTGAATTTGGACGGAGGCGGCAGCATATCGCGCTTGTGCTTCTGCAGATATTCTCCGCGCTCGATCGCGCCGGGCGGCGTGATGCCGGTGATCATCTGATAGAGCGTCGCGCTGAGCGCGTAGACGTCGGCGGCGGGACCCTGTACGCTGTGGCTGTTATACTGCTCCTCGGGCGAATAGCCGTCCTTGATGATCACGGTCATGCTCTTGCCGCAGTCGTGGACCGCGTGGCGCGCAGCGCCGAAGTCGATCAGACGGACGCCGCCGTCCTTCAGGAGCATGATGTTGTCCGGTGCAATATCCCGGTGGATCATCCCGCTGTCATGCACACGCTGCAGCGACAGCATGACCGGCGTGAGCATACTGATAGCCTCTTCCGGCGCGATCCGTCCCTGCGGCGAAACGGCGGCTTCCTTTTTCAGATACTCGCTCAGCGTGATGCCGTCGAGATATTCCATCACGAGATAAGCCGTTTCGTTTGCGGAGAAGCAGTCGTAGACGTGGACGATGCCGTCCTCGTTCTGGAATGCGGACAGGCGCTTGGCCTCGTCCAGAAATTTTTCCTTGCCGAACTGGAAGTATTCGCCCTCCTTGCCTGAGAAAATGGTCAGGCGGCTCTCGCCGGGGCGGCGGGTTGCATATTCGCTGGGCAGATATTCCTTGATCGCGACCTTGTGCAGCAGCAGCGCGTCCCAGGCAAGATAGGTCACGCTGAAGCCGCCGTGACCCAGTGCGCGGCCAATGACGTAGCGCTCGTTCAGGATCGCGCCCGGCCGCATATAGGTTGCAAGCTCCGGCTCGGTTCCCTCGGCATAGCCGCAATGCGGGCAGATGTCGAACGAGTCGTCGTATTGCTCAAAGCATCCAAAGCATATTTTCATGTTGTTCCTCTCTTTCTACACGATTCCGCATGGCCGGGGCTTTGCATCGGTCAGAACGTCCGCAAGCTCTCCGGCAATATTCCGGTACTGCTCATATACTGTGCTGGACACGGGGATACTGGGATACTGGTTTTCAAGATACAGGCAGCGCTGTCCGTCCTCGCTCAGAAGGTACGACAGGAAGCGCACGGCGCAGGCCGTCTCCTTTTTGGAGGACTGCTGCGTGACCGACCAGACGTTCTGGAGCATACAGGCACGCTCCGGCGACTGCACGGCGTACAGCTGGTAGCGTCCGGCCAGCTGCGTCTGCACGTCTGCGGCGTCTGCAGTGCTGCCGTAGTACAGGACCTGTTCGCCGGACAGGAACGCATCCAGCGCGTCCGCGCTGACGGTCATGCTGTCCGTCTCCGGAATAGAACTCTGGAACAGCACCTCATAGGCGGGCAAAAACGACGCATCCATCCCGGCCTTGAGATCAAGACCTGCAAGGCTTGCGAGCGTTGCGCTGCTCGCCTGCCGGAAATCAAAGCCGATGCCTTCGGCGCACGCATTCGACGCATACAAAACGGGAAGTCCGAGGCCGAGCACGGCATAATCCCCGCTGACCGGCGCGCCAAGACGGAAGCCGGCTGGATCGTACTGCCGGTTCAGCTGCCGGAGCGCCTTGGCATTGCAGGCGAGATCCGTGCTCTGCGCGGTGCGCTCGAACAGGACCGGCAGCGAGCCGTCCTGCTGCGCCTGCTTGAGCCGCTGCTCGTATTGATCGGGCGCAATGCTCTGCAGCCGCAGCTCAACGTTCGGGTACAGCGTCTGGAACGCGCTTGCTGCGGCGTTCAGTGCGGCGATCTTGTTCTGCCCGCTTGCGCGGAGCGGGTCTGCGGTGAACCAGACGTCGATCGCCGCGTCCGGCAGCGTTTCCTGAGCCGTGCGCCTGATCCAGAGGTAGCCGACCGTACCGCCGACGATGGCGAGTACCAGAAACACGCTCAGAAGACTGATCCATTTTCTGCGCTGCTTTTCCTTCCGCGTTTTTTCAAGGCTCTTTGTCTGCTGGTATTGGAGCAGCGCGCGGGAAAATTCCTCCGCGCTGGAGAACCGCAGCTCCGGCTCCAGCGCCAGCGCCTGCATGACGGCGTTGCTGACCGGCTCCGGGATCTCAGGCTTCAGTGTATGCGGGGCCTTGAGATGGTCCGTCGGCCAGCGGTTGAGCGCGCTTTCGGGCTTCTTGCCGAGCATCGCGGTATAGAGCGTAGCGCCCAGCGCGTAAATATCCGTCTGCGGCCCCTGATGCGCGGAGCGGGAATACTGCTCCGGCGGGGTAAAGCAGTCCTTGAATACGACGGTCAGCGGCGTCTGCTGCATGGAGACTCTGGCTGCGCCGAAGTCGATCAGCTTGATCCTGCCGTCGTCGCACAGGAAGATGTTGTCCGGGCTGACGTCCCGGTGGACGATCCCCTTCCGGTGCAGCGCCGTCAGCGCGCCGCAGATGACCGCGCCGATGGTGACCGCGCGCTCCCACGTCAGCGGGGCGCGCTCGATCTCCGTTTTCAGCGTGTGGCCGCGCAGATATTCCATAACGATATAGGCCGTGCCATTTTCCTCAAAGTATTCCCGTACCTGCACGACGTTCGGAACGGACTGGAACTGGATCATGTTCCGCGCCTCGTTCAGAAAGCGCGTATAGCCCTGTCGGAATTCCTCCGTCCGTTTTCCCGCGTAGAGAATGACCTCCTTGCTGCCGGGAATGCGGTTGGCGACGCCGGAGGGGAAATACTCCTTCAGCGCGACTGTGCACGCGAGCTTCTGGTCATAGGCGCAGTATGTAATGCCAAAGCCGCCGAGGCCGATCACGGACTCGATACGGTAACGCCCGGCGATCTCCCAGCCCGGCTGCAGGGCGTTCGGCAGCTCTGCGGCCTGCGAATAGCCGCAGTACGGGCAGGCGGCGGCAGTGTCCGCGATCGGTCTGCCGCATTTTTCACAGCTTTTCATCTGGGCTCCTTATGGCATCTGAAAGTAGGTGTTCCAGTGGAACGATTCTCCGCACAGCGGGACGAACAGAAGCGTCGTCGCGCCGACGCGGATCAGATCGTGCGGCTTCAGCTGCATCGGGGTCAGCAGCAGCGTGCCGTTCAGATATGTCAGCCCGCGCCCGTCTCCGGCCTGCAGATAAAACGCCTCCGAGGCCGGGTCAAACGTGAGGATGCAGTGCATATTCCGGGAAACCTCAGGATCCGAGCTGAGGCATACGTCCATGTCCGCAGAGCGTCCGATGCGGTTCCTGCCGCCGGAAAGCGGGAACGACAGTCCCTGCTGGCTGCCCAGCACGCAGACCAGCCAGCCGACCACAGGCTCGATCTGACTCGTCTCTCCGGTATACAGAATGTGCGTGCGCCCGTCGCCCGGCGCAGAGGACGGGAAAAACGCCGGTCTTGGCGGCTGAGCAGATGCGGGAGCGGGGACGGGCACAGAGTCCCGCTCCGGCTCAATGACCGGAGCGGGGGGCGTTTCCGGGAGAGGCCCGGAGTCTGTCTCCGGCCCCGAAGCCGGAACAGGCGGCTGCTCGGCTCCGGGCGCGGGTCCCAGCTCAGAAACCGGCTGCTCAGGTTCGGGTTCAGGAACCGGGACGCTCGGCTGTTCAGGCTCTGGGGCCGGTTTGGGAATCGGGATAAACGGCTGCTCAGGCGCGGACATCGGTTCCGGCTCAGGCTGCTGCGCCTGCACAGGCGCAGGCGGGACCGCTTCATCTATCCGCACGCCGCAGAACGGGCAAAACGGCTGCTGTTTGCGCAATTGCGCACCGCAGCTCGGACAATGCGGCTGGTCCTGCACAGGCGGAACCGGCAGCGGCATCTCGTCCGGCTGGAACAGCGGCGTGGTGTGCATGATATTCAGGCCGGACGGCTCCTGCGGCAGGGGAGCGGAGAAGCCGGGGGCTGGGGTGTCCGGCAGGGAGGTTTTCCCGCGCAGATCATCGAGACTCCAGTATCCGTCCCTTGCAGGCGCGCCCTGCGCGGGCGGCTCGGAGCGCTGGGCCGCCGGTGCGGACCGCTCCAAAAATGCCTTTGCCCGCGCGCAATGCGGGCAAGTCGAGAACTTGTCCGCATCGTAGTAGTGATTCATGTTACAAAGCACTTTTTTCATTCTGTCTCGTCTCCCTTTATCGGTGTCGTTTGATCAGGACCAGCGTGGTATTGTCCTGCATATTGCCGCTGTGGGCCAGCAGCGCGGTCTGGAGCCTTTTTGTCAGCTGCTGTGCGGTGCCGGGCTGGGAAAGCAGCGCCTCCAGCGCCTGCGTGCCGAGCGCCTGCAGCAGTCCGTCGGAGCACAGCAGGATCACGTCGCCCCGTTCGAGCGTCAGCGGGTACTGGTTCTGCGCATAAAGGCTGATGCCGTTCATTCCCAGATAGCTTGTCAGCGCCCGGCCGCGCCCGATCTCCCGGTCGTAGAGCAGCTGGCTGATCTCGCCCCGTTCCAGCCGCTGCTTTAAGAGCGCGGCGTAATTATGCTCCGGAACGAGCCGCTGCAGGCTGCCGCCGCGCAGGAGGAACAGGCCGCTGTCGCCGATGGACAGCCAGTACAGCCCGCCGCTGCGCACCCAGACGCTCACAATGGTTGAGCCGCCTCCGGCGGTCTGCTCTGCGACGGCCCGGTCCATCCAGTCAATCGCCTGCCGGTAGAGGTAGGAGGGCGCAGCCTGCGGGTTTTTGTGAAACGCGGTCAGCAGGGCCTGCACGGCGCTCCGGCTGGCCTCCGCGCCGTCCGGCAGACCGCCGATCCCGTCGCAGACCGCCGCAAGGAGCTCTCCCCGCCGCCGCTCCAGACAATACGCATCCTGCTGCTCTTCCCGCCCGCCAAGCATCGTCAGACTGGCGGTGGAATAAATGCTCATCTGCCTCCCATGCCTCCTTCAAGCTGCTGATACGCTGCATCAGCAGTGTCCTTCAGTGCAGACAGCCTCTGAATTTCGGCTTCGATTTCCTGAATCATTTGCCGGGCGTCTGCTTTTTCCTGCGCTGTAGCAATACTGATACTGCTGAGTTGCTCGTTTGTAAAGTCAACGATTGCCTGATATTCCTGAATTTTGGCCTGCCGGGCAAGCTCAAAATATTGATTACATTGATCAATGTCTGCCTGCGTATACTTCCCGGAACGGATGATCTGTGCATACTGGTTAAACTTTTCAACCAACGCATAGGAGTACGATGCGGTTGCGTATACCGATTTCAAATGGTTGACTGTTTTTGTCGTTCCAAGAAGACGGTTGCTTTCGTCTACGGTGTAGAGGAAAAGCTTTAGCAATCCAGCCTTGCCCATCGCCTTATCGATGCCTTTATCCGCGACCTTTGACAATGCCATCTTGATTGCGCGAAGATAGCTGTCCTGGTATTCACGCAGCATTTCATCGATCGTCCGATTAACGGTCTCATTGTCATAGCCCGTGTCCAGAAGCGCCTGCTTGATTGCCAGCAGGTTTTTTGTGCGGGCAATATAGTTTCTGGCCAACTCCTGCTTGATTTCATCGGCCAGGCCAATTGTGTGTTTAAGCGCGTCATATTCTGCAAAACCGGCATCCAGCTGATCGGAAATCTCTTTCATGAAGGACAGGTTCTCTTTTTTGACGAGAAGCTGCAGATATTCGTTTTCCGTAAATTCGTCTGTTGATCGGCCCATGAGTTCCTGAATGGATGTATCCTCGATTTCAATGCCGAGTGACAGAAATTTCCGATACATACCATAGGCTTCATCGAATTTGCTGTTATCATATCCACCCTCTATGGAATCCTTCTCTAGCTGTTCAAGCAGGGAATCGATGCTGTCCCGGATCATTTCCTCCGGAATTGTGTCCCACAACGCAACTTTGACGCCAAGCTTGTTCAATCCGTTCGCAACAACGCCCTTCATGTTTTCAATCCAGTTGCTGGCCCAGCCAATCAGGAGCGCATCAACCTTGGGGTTCCGATTGTCAAGAAACATAGCGGTATAGTCAAACTGAACGATCTGCTGGTTTGTTGCAACGCAGACCGGTATTCCCTGAAAGAGCGCAAAGACGCTTCCGTCGCTGTTATAGGCCTCTTCTGCTACAACCTTCAATGCGTCGCCCATGATATTCAAATCATTCTTCAAGGTATTCATGCGGCGGAGCGCGTCGGCCAGACGCTGCGCAGTTGCGAACACATCTGCGCCGCGCTGGAATACGATCTTTCTGAGCGCGGGTGCAGCAGACTGCCGCATTGTCTGGTCGACCGCATTTGCGCCCACATGGAGCAAACGGGACAGAGCGATGATCGATTCGGTGTCAACTTTATAGATGCTCATGTTCTTCCTCCGCATATGAAGATTCTGTCTGCGTTTGTAGATGGTGCAGAACGGCATTTGTCAGCCACGGCTGCGGCGCTGCATCCCCCGGAAGGGCAAGGATGCCGATTGGTGGGATGGAGATCGGATCATTGATGATAAACTGATACTCTGAGCGTTTCATCCGGTTCGACTGGAATTCATGGATACGAATCGGAACGGACGGAAGGCGGAAATACCGGCGGGGCGATATCCATGCAAGCTCATACAGAGCGAGGTGCGAGAAAGCAGGAACACGCGGACTTCGGTAAAATTTAAGACCCCTAAAAAAGAGTAGCGGGTCATGGCATGGGCGAGGCGCTTGCAGGAGTGTCTGCTCGAACAGATTTGCATCGGGCAGCTGCCGGATGTCTGACTGTACCGACGCTTCGCACGCTTCATATTTGTCCGCAAGCTGAGACAGCCTTTGCACCATACGGTTCAGCTGCGCCTCCAACAGTTCAAGCTGCTGCTCTGTGCGATTCAGCGCATCAATTTGCGTATCACAGGTCTGAGTATGCAGCTGCAGCCGCACATATCGGGCGTTTTTTTCGCCTGCTCCAGTGCGGCGCATCCGTTGGTCAGTTGTACGAGCAGTTCTCTGCACCCGTATGGACCCGGTCGGCAAAGTCCGTGATATACGCTGCCTTGCGGAAC
>OLQB01001325.1_pt1 | contig 17731 bp, 18 predicted proteins | sample 1672681 | NCBI WGS metagenome assembly OLQB01 (sample SAMEA3136713, study PRJEB25190) | human gut metagenome | reverse complement strand
ATTGTTGTTTTCTATAATTGCATTATTTCCACCTTCAATGTATAAATTATGAATAATTCTAAAGAATTTATAAAGAGTTGCAAAAATTATTATAAATATGTAAAGATAAAGTGAAAGAACGATTAGAAAGAATGATCTATCTTGCAGACGATCGAAATGTAGCTGCAAAATTTGTAAATGGAAAGAGTGTTGTGAGTGATAAAGATGGAAAATAAATAATGTATGATTTTAAATTATGATTGTACAAAAAAAGAAGCATTAAATATTGTTGACACATTCCCTAGGAAATGCTATTATACGAATAATTCCTATTGAAAAACTATGAAAAGAAAAAACGAATGAGAGGATGTGTAACAAAATGAGCATTAACACAACAGATTTTGCCGCACTAGCAGTCACAGTTGTTCTGTTTGCAGTAATTTACTATTTAGATTATAAGAAAGGCGTAGACTTCGGACTTTTAACATTATTAGCAACAGTCTTTGGAATCGCAGTTGGTCTGGGATTCGGAAATCATTTTACATATGTTGAAATTTTCGGACGTATTTATACAAATGTATTAACAGCACTCGTTGTACCAATGCTGTTATTTAGTATCATTGCAAGTATCACAAACTTAAGTGAATCTATTCACTTAAAGAAGATCGGTGGAAAATCAATCTTCTTCTTGATCTTAAATACAGCAATCGCAAGTACGATCACAGTGATCGTAGCAGTCATCTTAAATGTTGGTGATGGATTTGCTTATAAAGTAGCAGATGGATATCAGAAAGTTGAAGTACCATCAGTAGTTGATACGATCGTAAACCTATTCCCAAGTAACTTTGCAACAAACTGGAGTGAAGGACAGATCATTCCAATCGTTGTATTTGCGATCATCATTGCATTATCTTACAATGCAATTTCAAAAGATAATGAATCAGTCAAACCATTTAAAGCATTTATTGATGCAGGAAATCAGGTCATTGGACAGGCGATTGACTGGATCATTGGATTTACACCATATGCCGTATTATCTTTCTTAGCAAGAGCCGTTGGAAGAAGCAGCGTGGCAGAATTACTTCCATTATTAAGTACATTAGTATTATCTTATATCTTATGTGCAGTTCAGTCATTTGGTGTAGAAGGACTTTTAGTCAAATTTGTAGCAAAATTAAGCCCAATCAAGTTCTTCAAAGGAATCGCACCAGCTCAGTATGTAGCATTTACAACACAGAGCAGTGTTGGTACAATTCCAGTCACATTAAGACAGTTAAAAGAAGCACTTGGAGTTGATGCAGACGTTGCATCCTTTACAGCAGGTCTTGGAGCTAATGTTGGAATGCCAGCATGTGCAGGAATCTGGCCAGCATTAACAGCAGTATTCAGTGTTCATATGTTAGGATACCATTATGGAATTGCACAGTATGCATTCTTAATCCTGATCACATTAGTTGTATCCGTAGGAACAGTCGGAGTTCCAGGAACAGCAACCATTACATCAACAGCCGTATTTGCAGCACTTGGATTACCAATCGAATTAGTTGTCGTATTCGCACCAATCTCAACGATCGTTGACATGGCAAGAACAATGACAAACGTAACAGGAGCAGCAACAGCAGCCGTTATCACAGCAGCGACAGAAGGTCTGGTTGACGAAGAAGTTTATAATTCAGATAAATCTAAACATGTTGCAGTAAATAACTAGGATAGAAACAATTCTATATATAAACACTTCATGTAATCAATATAAGTTGAGGCAGCTAAAATTTCGTGCTATCATAATCAATATAGATATTTATGATAGTACGAAATTTTTTGTTGTTTAAAGGGTGGTGTAATAATGGGCAGATTTGTTAATCCAGATAATAGTGCGTTCCAAGCAGCACTGAATTCCAGAATTTATGTAGACAAAACAGGATTAATTGCATGTATGAATGAAGTTCTGGATTCTACAGATGCGTATATTTGTAACAGCAGCCCAAGGCGTTTTGGAAAATCCTATGCAGCGAATATGCTTGCAGCGTATTATAGCAAAGGAGCATCTTCAGAAGAGATGTTTTCTGACTTAGAGATAGGAAAAACAGAAGACTTTAAGAAACATCTAAACAAATATGATGTGATTCATATTGATGTACAATGATTCCAGCACCGATCAGCATATTGATCACATACCATAAAGGACTCTTAAATACACCAGAGATAGCAACAATTCCACAAAATGCTACGACAGATGATACATTCTGAAGGCACCATTTGGTCCATAAATTCCTTCTGCCATAAGTGCCAATGTAAATGCAGGCTTACTTCCGATCGCATAAGCAATATAAGCACACATAACAGGAACCATCATAGCAAAACCAGCTTGACCAATATCATAAATATTTTGGAAGGACTGATTACTTGGAACAATTGCGCCGTTATCAATCTTACCAGTGATCAGTGTGAAGGAAAATAACATACCACTAGCAATGATCACTGGAAGGAAATAAGAAATTCCTGTATTAAAATGTTTAAACAGCTGAGCTGGAAGACTTTGTTTTTTCTATTAGATTTTGTTGCCATATTATATAACCTCCTTTTCGATCAGTTTTAAGATTTCTAGAGCTTCATCGGCAGAAGCAGCATTCATAAAGCTTTCTCTCCATGCATTTCTCATAATATTTTTACTAAGTACAGAGATGATACGCATATGAAGATTAGAACCAGATTCTTTTGGAACTCCGATCATAAAAATATGTTTGACCATTTCGCCATTTCCATCCTAATCCATTGCATGAGATAATTTTGCATAAGCGACAAATGGAGTTTTTACAGCATCTGTTTTTGCATGAGGAATTGCAGTATCATATCCGATAAAAGTACTGATCGTATTTTCTCCGCTTTCCTTCATGGAAAGAAGAAAGATCAATTGTGCGGGTTCTCCATCCCAGTCGATCGGATGAATCAGATGTTTGTCCGATTTCCTCACGTTTCATAATATAATGGAAGAAGTCGTCTGGAATGTCATAATTCTGGACCGCATTTTCACACATGTGTTCAAGGATTTCATTTTTATCATCAGAAGAAGATCCCAATACCATATTTTTATGAAAATATTCTATAAAACGACTGCTTCTGGTATCGGTGATTGCCTGATTTACCTGATGAATAAAGCTTGTTTCAAAAAATGTTGATGTTCGAATGATCGGGATCGGAACAGGAATATCGATCGGAACGGTCGTAAGGATATAATCAACATTTGAAAAATCATATAATTCCAGAGAATGGTGGTTTGTTACTCCAACGACATCAAGATAGTTCCCAAAATTTTCTTTTACTTGATACGCCAATAATTCGGAACTGGCTTTTCCGCTTCTACATACAATGAGGACTTTTTCTTTTTGATTTTTCCATTTTCGTTTTAAGGCAAGTGAAAATGGAAGAGCAACAAAAGCAATTCCATGTTTTGCACGGATTTCCAGTGGCATAAGATGAGTGGATAACATGGTGATCAGTTCAAGATCATAACGGAAATCAATTTTGAAAACTTCATTCACACGTTCTAACATTTGAGTTACAAGTTTATAAGTTTCTTCACTGATCACAGTATTTCCAGATATATCTTTTGTAGTAATTGTTTTTTCTCCTGAAATCTGTAAAAGCAGATATCCAAGTTATCCTTTTGTAAAATGCACCTGAAATGCTTTTTCGATTTCATTAACAATTGATAATAAAAGATCGATATCAGGGCTTGTACCCAGTTCTTTTTTCACATTCCTGTTCTAATGCTTCCTGAGACATATAAGTATGAGCGATTCCTGCTGTACATGTGCTAACTGCTACGATTTTCATAATTCAATTCCTTTCTCTGACAATCGTCAGTATGACAAGTTTAAGATATCAGACATTCCGCGAAATGTTTTCTGTTGTTTTTGATGCTTTTATTATAACCATGGGAAAATAGATTGAAAAGACTATTTGTTACCACAATGAATGTGGAAATAAAACCTTGTAGGAAAAATTGCATTATCTTATAATAAAAGAAAAGTTTGCAATAGGTTTAGTCAAGGAGGTGTATCCGTATGGGAAATTATCTAAATCCAGGAAATGAAAAGTTCAGAAGAATGATCCAGTCTGAAATCTATGTAGATAAAACTGGAATGATAAAATATACGAATTCCGTACTTGATACAGCACAAAATTATGTTTGTGTCAGCCGCCCAAGAAGATTTGGAAAATCTATGGCTGCGAATATGTTGACAGCTTATTATAGTCGTGGATGTGATTCAAAAAAATTATTTCATAGTTTTGAAATTGCAAAAGATAAAGACTTTGAAAAATACCTGAATCAATACAATACGATATTCTTAAATATGCAGGAATTTCTAAGCCGAAGTTATAATGTAGAAAAATTGATCGAACGTGTAAAGAAACTCGTGATCAGAGATTTAAAAATGGAATATCCAGAAGTTGATTACTTTGATGATACAGATCTAATCGAGTCTATGCAGGATGTTTATGCACAAACGCAATGCCCATTTGTTGTGATCATTGATGAATGGGATTGTATTTTTAGAGAATATAAAAAAGATAAAGAAGCGCAGGAAAAATATTTAGATTTTTTAAGAGATCTTTTAAAAGACAAAGCATGTATTTATCTATCTTATATGACAGGAATTTTACCAATTAAAAAATATGGAACTCATTCAGCACTGAATATGTTTGATGAATTTTCCATGATCGATCCGGGACCATTAGCATGTTATGTTGGATTTACAGAGAAAGAAGTCGAAAAACTCTGCAAACAGTATGGAATGGACATGGAAGAAGTCAAGAACTGGTATGATGGCTATTCGTTTGATGGAGTGCCTTCCGTGTATAGTCCAAGATCAGTTGTAAACAGTATGAGATTTCAGAAGATATCAAATTATTGGAATCAGACAGAGACTTTTGAGGCGTTGCAAGTTTATATCGATATGAATTTTGAACATTTAAAAGATGATGTTTTAAGTATGATCGCTGGGGAAAGTGTAGCAGTTAACACTGAAAGTTTTACAAATGATATGGAAACATTCCGCACAGAAGATGATGTGTTGACACTGCTGATCCATCTGGGATATCTTGCATATGATGATAAAACAAAAACAGTTAAGATACCAAACAGCGAGATTCGGGCAGAATATGTAAATACAGTTTCAGTATCAGACTGGGGATCTGTATCAAAAGCACTAAAAGATTCTGCAGATACATTAAATGCAATCTGGCAAGGCAGAGAAGAACAGGTAGCGAAAGTGATTGAACAGGCACATTTTGAGACATCACATATCCAGTATAATGATGAAAATGCATTGAGTTATACAATCTCATTAGCATTATATGCAGCAAGGAATTTCTATACGATTCATAGAGAACTGGCAGGTGGAAAAGGATTTGCTGATTTGGTATTTATTCCGAAGAAACAATTTGCAGAAAAACCAGCATTGGTTGTTGAATTGAAATGGGATAAGAGTGCAGAAGGTGCGATCAAGCAGATCAAAGATAAAAAGTATTTTGAGAGTTTGGAAGAATATAAAAATAATATGTTATTGGTTGGTATTAATTATGATAGGAAAACAAAAACACATGAGTGTAAAATAGAGAAATTAAAATAAAAAGGAATCAAACATGAAGAAAAAATGGTGGCACAATAAAATCGCATATCAGATCTATCCCAAAAGCTTTTTAGACACCAATGGAGATGGAATCGGTGATATTGAAGGAATTATCAACAAACTAGACTATCTAAAAGACCTTGGAATCGATATTTTGTGGATATCTCCGATGTATCATTCTCCAATGGTGGATAACGGTTACGATATCTCTGATTATTATGCGATCGATCCGATGTTTGGAACGATGGAAGATATGAAACGTTTGATTGATGAGGCAAAGAAAAGAGACATGTATCTTTTGATGGATCTGGTTGTAAACCATTGTTCCAGCCAACATGAATGGTTTCAAAAAACAATGGCAGATCCAGATGGAGAATATGGAACCTATTTTTATATCAAAGAGGGGAAAAATGGACAGCCACCAACAAATTGGAGATCGTATTTTGGCGGCAGTGTATGGGAGAAAGTCCCAGGATATGAGAATAAGTTTTATCTGCATTCCTTTGCAAAGGAACAGCCAGACCTAAATTGGGAAAATAAAGTTGTCAGAGAGAAGATTTATGAGATGATCTGTTGGTGGATGGATCAGGGACTTGCAGGTTTTAGGATTGATGCGATCATGAATATCAAGAAAGACCTGACATGGAGTGACTTAGAACCAGATGGTCCGGACGGACTCGCAGATGTATATAAAGTAACTGGAAAAGTTAAAGGAATCGGAGATTTTCTTCTGGAAATGAAACATCGTTGTTTTGAACCATACGATGCATTAACTGTTGGAGAAGCAATGTTTGTCAAAGAAGAAATTCTTCCACAATTTATCGGAGATCAAGGATATTTTTCCACAATCTTTGCATTTGAGCCATGTCATGCATATCGAAAAGGGAAAAACTATATGGATTATGACTGGCCGCAGCCATTTGATGACTGGAAAAAAGAAACATTTCATAACCAAAAGATCATCGAAAAGGCAGGATTTGAAGCGAACATTATCGAAAATCATGACCAGCCAAGAGGAGCGAGCCTGTTCATTCCAGAAGAAGATTATGGATTTTATAGCCTGTCAGCACTTGCAATGATCATGCTTTGTCAGAGGGGATTACCATTTCTATATCAAGGACAGGAAATTGGAATGAGTAACCGCAGATGGGAATATGCAGAGTTTAATGATCTGGAAACGATTAACCAGTATCATATTGCACGGGAAGCTGGAATGTCAGAAGAACAGGCATTGAAAATAGCAAGTCATCATAGCAGAGATAATGCGAGAACGCCAATGCAGTGGAATCACGATGAAAATGCAGGATTTTCAACAGAGAAACCTTGGATGCCAGTGAATGAAAATTATAAGATCGTTAATGTCAAAGATGAAGAAAAAGAATATGGATCTATTTTAAATTTCTATAAAAGACTCATCGCATTTCGAAAATCAGGAGAATATAATGAGATATTGACATATGGTGATTTTAAGCCAATGTATGAGGAAGAATACCATATTTTTGCATATAGCAGATCGTATGGAGATCAGAAGCTTGTGTTAATCTGTAATTTTAGCTCTGAGGGAAAAAGCGTAGAATTGCTAGAAGATTATGAAAGTGTTGTATTTGTAAATTATGAACAGACAACAGTGATTGGAAACCGATTGCAAATGAAGCCTTATGAATGTGTGGTTTATGAAAAAAGATGAAAATAAAAATTCCTGAGAGCAATAAAAATAAAGTTGTTCTCAGGAATTTTTGCTTCCCTAGATTGTGGAAGTGGAAATCACCTTTCTGTTATAAACAAGATGTAGATACATTGCATCCTGTGATCTCAAAGGGTCATGCGCGGCAATCGCCTGTGCAATTTCTCTATGAGATTCAATTGTCTCATTGTGCAGACGGTTACCTGTTGTTTCTACATTTAGAAGTACTCTCTGGGATTGGGAGAAAGCAAGAGATTTCTGTACGATGTGTCTTCCATATATTGATGTTTTATTTGGAATTGAACCATATCATTTATGGAAAGATGAACAGGATCATCAGACAGGAGATGTAAAAGACGGAGTTCCATTTCAACCAGATTTCAAACAGCAGGATGAGGTGTTTCATGGATTTGTAAAACGTTATCCAAATATTAAATGTATTGCAAGACATGTCAGATATGCACATAGCTGCAGTGAAAATAGTCTGATGGCATATCTTTGGTATGATGGAAAAACTTATGAAAGCCAGAAGTTAAGATTTCACATCTTAGACCGTGTCGGTGGAGGAGATGCATTTGTCAGTGGAATCATTTATGCATTGATGAATGAGTATAAGCCACAGGATATCGCGGATTTTGGTGTCGCAGAAAGTGCGGTAAAACATACCATTCATGGAGATGGAAATATCACAGACGATGTTTCTCTGATCGAACATATTATGCAAATGAATTTTGATATTAAAAGATAAGAAAGGAAATCAGGAATGAGTTATATTGCAGAGAAATTTGAAGAATTAGGTGTTGTACCAGTTGTAGTATTAGAAAATACTAAAGATGCACTTCCTCTTGCAAAAGCATTGATGGAAGCTGGATGGTTAAAGGAGATCTTGTGAAAGCAGGAGATTTTGATAAGATTCAAGAGTTAACAAAAGAAGCAAAAGAATTAGCAAAAAGCATTCGATAAAACATTGTAATGCACTCCATATATCGTATAGAAGAAAAGCAGCTGGTATCAAAAAACGATACCAGCTGTTTTCTTGAAATCATATTATGCTCCTTTTTTCTTTATACAATCTTAATACAAGAGAACATATCCTTACACTATCTTTTTATCATAAAAGATATAATGATGATAAGATCAAAAAGTCATAAAATAATTTGAAAAAGAGGTAAGATCATATATGCCATGGAGGATTCATAAAAAAAGACATTTAACATCATTTCAGGTGATCATATTAGGGTTCGCAGGAGTGATCCTTTTTGGAGCATTGATCCTGATGCTGCCAATTTCATCGGTTCAAGGAATCATAACACCATTTCACAAAGCATTATTTACGTCAACTTCTGCAGTATGTGTGACAGGGCTTGCAGTTCTGGATACTGGAAGTTACTGGTCCGTTTTTGGACAGACAGTGATCATGTTCCTGATACAGATCGGAGGTCTGGGAGTTATAACAACAGCAACATTCGTATTTATATTATCAGGAAGAAAAATATCGATTATGCAGCGAAGCACGATGCAAAATGCGATCTCTGCACCGAAAGTAGGAGGGATCGTTCGATTGATGAGTTTTATTTTAAAAGGAACTTTATTGATCGAATTGATCGGTGCGTTATTCATGATGCCTGTTTTCTGTCATGATTTTGGATTACGGGGAATCTGGATGTCGATCTTTCATTCTGTATCAGCCTTTTGTAATGCAGGATTTGATCTTTTTGGAACAAAATGGCATCCATTTGTATCATTGACATCATATGCGGTAAATCCAGTGATCAACATTGTGATCATGTTACTGATCATCATTGGTGGAATTGGATTTTTTACATGGGAAGACATTTATCTTCATAAATTTCGGTTCAAACATTACCATATGCAAAGTAAGGTTATTCTAACTACAACATTATGTCTGATCCTGTTACCAGCTGTTTTCTTTTTCTTTCAGGATTATGGAAATCTATCAGGGATTCACCGGTTGCTTGCATCATTGTTTCAAGCTGTGACACCGAGAACTGCAGGATTTAATACGACAGATCTTTCGATGCTGACAGGAGCATCAAAGGCAATGATGATTTTATTGATGTTGATCGGAGGTTCACCAAGTTCTACAGCAGGAGGTATGAAAACAACAACATTTGCTCTGTTACTTTTAAATGTACTGGCGACCTTTCAAAGTTGTGATGATGTGACAGCATTTGGAAGAAGAATCGATGCTAGTGTGATAAAAAATGCAACAACGATCGCAATGATGTATTTTATCTTGTTTTTTGCAGGCGGAATGACGATCAGTGTGTATGAGGGACTGCCGCTTTCAAGCTGTCTGTTTGAAGCAGCATCTGCAGTTGGAACCGTAGGTTTGACATTAGGAATCACACCAAAACTTCATATTCTGTCACAGATCATTTTGATCATACTGATGTATCTGGGACGTGTTGGCGGTTTGACGCTGATCTATGCAGTATTTTCAGATAAAAATAAACGAAAAGCAAAACTACCACTTGATAAGATCATAGTGGGATAAAAGAAAGAGGGAATTGATGATGAAGAATATTTTATTGATCGGACTTGGACGTTTTGGGAAACATATAGCGATACAATCAAGTCAGCTTGGACATGAGATCATGGCAGTTGATCTGGATGAGGAAAGAGTGAATGAAGCACTTCCATATGTTACAAATGCACAGATCGGGGATAGTACGAATGAGGAATTTTTAAAATCTCTGGGGATTGCAAATTATGATATCTGTTTTGTTACGATTGGTGGGAATTTCCAAAATTCGTTGGAAACCACCTGTCTGTTAAAAGAACTTGGAGGCAAAATGGTTATTTCAAGAGCTGAACGAGATGTACAGGAAAAATTCCTCTTACGAAATGGAGCCGATAAGGTAGTTTATCCAGAAAAAATGGTGGCAAAATGGGCAACGATCCGTTATACCGATGATCATATTCTTGATTATATGGAAGTCGATGCCTCACATGCGATCTTTGAGGTAGAGGTTCCGAAGGAATGGATCGGAAAGACAGTAGGAAAACTTGATATTAGAAAAAAATATGATATTAACATTATGGCAGTAAAAGATGATGGAAAAGTAAGTATGGCGATATCTGCGGATACCTGTTTTAAGGAAGATGTTACATTATTGGTATTAGGAGAATATAAAGCGATCAAAAAGTGTTTTTGTATCTGATGTCATGAAAAAGAGGTGAGAGCTTATGTCAGATTTCATTTTAGCATTGGCGGTAATACTGATGTTTGCATTTGTGTTATTCTTTTTGAAAAAAGTAAATTATTTTCTTGGAGAAAATCGGAAAGTAATTGACAGGGAGCAAGATGATGACGATGATTGATGTGTTTATGGATTATTATTGACGATCATGATATAATGCATCCGATAAGGAAAGGGGGCCAAGATGAGCACAGGAGAATTTGTAGAGCTGAACAAAGAAAACGAACACATTCTTGTTTGTCTTTCTTCTTCACCATCGAATGAAAAGATCATACGTACAGCAGCAAAAATGGCAAGAGATATGCGGGCACGTTTTACGGCATTGTATGTACAGACAGGAAAAAGAGAAAGAGAATCGGACAAAAGAAGACTGGAAGCTCATGTACAATTTGCAAAGGAATCTGGTGCGGAAATCGTAATGACACATGGGGAAAATGTTCCGGTACAGATCGCGGAATATGCACATTTATCAAATGTCACAAAAATCGTGATCGGACAAAGCAGTGCAAAGAGAAATCACTTTTTCAGCAAACAGACATTAACAGAGAAGTTGATCGAGGCTGTTCCTGATATTGATATCCACATTATTCCAGATGCGATGAACTTAGATAATTATCGAAAACCGCATAGAGCGGTTTATGTAGGAAAGCCTACGATGAAAGACAGTTTATTGACATTATTTATATTTGCAGTTTGTACGTTGATCGGTCTATTCATCCAGAAACTTCAATTTACAGATACAAACATCGTTACAATTTATATTTTGGGTGTTTTATTAACGTCAATCCTTACAGATGGATATTTATACAGCATTGGAGGTTCTGTCTTAAGTGTATTTTTGTTCTGCTTTTTCCTTACGGAACCAAGAATGTCATTTCGGACGTATGCAGTTGGATATCCGGTAACTTTTGTGATCATGTTAATATCTTCTGTCATTACTGGAACACTTGCAGCAAAATTAAAAACACATGCAAGGCTTTCAGCACAATCTGCATTTCGTACACAGATTTTATTTGACACAGACCGGTTACTTCAAAAAGCAAAAAACGATACGGATATTTTAAGTATTACATGTACACAGCTTATCAAATTATTAGACCGCAGTATTGTGGCATATGTTGTGGAAGGCGATGAATTGTCAGCACCACATATATTTTCGAATAAAAAGAAAGAACAGACAGAAGATTTATTGACAAGCAGGGAGCAGGAGATCGCAAAATGGGTGTATGAAAATAAGCAGCGTGCTGGAGCAACGACCGAACGTTTTAAAGATGCACAGTGTCTATACCTTGCCATTTGTATTGAGGATAATGTGTATGGTGTGATCGCAATACCAGTTGACGAATATACATTAGATTCCTTCGAATATAGTATCTTACTTTCTGTGATCAATGAATGTGCACTTGCCATGGAAAATAAAAAGAATATCATGGAGAAAGAAAAAATCTCCGTTCTTGCCAAAAATGAACAGTTAAGAGCAGATCTGCTTCGTGCGATCTCACATGATCTAAGGACACCACTTTGTTCCATTTCTGGGAATGCAGACATGCTGTTAAATAGTGGAGAACGTCTTGATGATATAACAAAACATCAGATTTATACAGATATTTATGATGATTCAGAATGGCTGATCAATATCGTTGAAAATTTATTATCGATCACAAGATTAAATGATGGAAGATTAAAACTGAAATTTACAGATCAATTATTAGATGAGGTGATCGCGGAATCATTACGGCATATCAGCAGGAAACATGAAGAGTATCAGATCATTACAGAATGCGATGAATTGATACTTGCACATATGGATGTGCGGCTGATCCTGCAAGTGTTGATCAATCTGGTCGATAATGCAATTAAATATACACCGAAAGGATCTACAATCCGCATTTGTGCCATGAATGAAAATGGAAAAGCAAAGATTCAAGTAGAAGATAACGGCCCTGGAATTTGTGATGAAATGAAGCCGCATATATTTGAAATGTTTTATACAGGGAAAAATACGATCGCAGACAGCCATCGAAGTCTTGGTTTAGGTTTGGCACTTTGCCGTTCGATCATAGAGGTGCATAACGGGAAACTGGTGTTGGAGGACAATACACCACATGGTTGTATTTTTTCTTTTACACTGCCATTAAGTGAGGTTACATTAAATGAATAAAGCATTAATTTTAGTCGTGGAGGATGACCGGCCGATCCGTAATCTGATCGTGACAACATTAAAAACACATGATTATAAATATATTACAGCAGAAAATGGAAGTTCAGCTATTTTAGAGGCATCTTCTCATAAACCAGAGATCATTTTATTAGATCTTGGATTGCCTGATATGGAAGGTGTGGATGTGATCAAAAAAGTAAGAACATGGTCTAACGTACCAATTATCGTTATCAGTGCAAGAAGTGAAGATGTAGATAAAATAGAAGCACTGGATGCAGGAGCAGATGATTATATCACAAAACCATTTTCAGTTGATGAACTGCTTGCAAGGATCAGGGTTACACAGCGCCGATTAGCATTGATCCAGTCAGGCGAGGAACAAGAACAAGCAGTCTTTGTAAATGGAGAGTTAAAGATCGACTATACAGCAGGATCTACATATTTAAAAGATAAAGAACTGCATTTAACACCAATCGAATATAAATTATTATGTTTGCTGTCTCATAATGTTGGAAAAGTATTGACTCACACTTATATTACGCAACAGATCTGGGGCAGTTCACTGGAAAATGATGTTGCATCACTTAGAGTGTTTATGGCAACATTACGGAAGAAATTACAGCCAGATAAAGATGGCATGCAGTATATACAGACACATATAGGTATTGGATATCGGATGCTTAAGATATAGTAAATAAAGAGTGTCTGCATCATTAAGTGATGCAGACACTCTTTTAGATTCCAATATATGAAAACGCCCAAAAGAGGCAAAAAAGAGATTGATTTATTACCTACTATTTAAAAATGTGTTCTGAAGGAATTTTTACGCACAACCTCCGCATGCGGCACATGCAGAAGGAGTTGCAGCGCAGCCTCCCTGGGCGGTTTCTCTTAGTTCAGCTGGCAGTCGTTTACCAACGATATACATTGCGTTTAACATTTCGTCAAACGGGATGAGCTGATGGATTCCAGATAAAGAAATCTCAGCTGCGATGATCGCATTTGCAACACCTGCGGCATTACGGTTCTGGCATGGATATTCCACCAACCCGCCAACGGGGTCACAAACAAGACCTAACATATTCATTAAAACGGTAGAGGCAGCTCCAAGACATTGTTCTGGATCACCGCCAAGCAGTTCGACAGTGGCAGAAGCAGCCATCGCAGAAGCAACACCGACTTCCGCCTGACATCCGCCGACAGCACCTGCAACCGTTGCATTTCTCATAGCAAGATATCCGATCGCACTGGCATTAAACAGTGCCTGAATGATCTGTTCATCATCTAATTTATGAACTTCCTGAAGCCCAAGTAAAAGTCCAGGAACGATTCCGGCAGACCCTGCGGTTGGGGATGCTACGATCAACCCCATGGATGCATTCGTCTCAAGAGTCGCCATCGCATAGATCATACTTTTTTCTAACAGATCACCACAGATTCCAATTCCAGAATGATACCGGGAAGCAATCTTCTTTGCCTCGCCACCGATCAGTCCACCCATGGAACGAACTGGTTCTTTGATCGGAGTAAAAGCAGCATTTTTCATGATCTCAAGAACTCTTGCCATTGCATCATGAACCGTATCAGCTTCTTTTTCCCCTTCTACGATCTCACGCTGTCTCATCACTTCGGAGATTGGAAGATCATGTTTTTTACATAAATCAAGCAATTCATTTGCGTTTTTAAAATCCATAATATTTCAGTCTCCTTTCTACAGCTGAATGATCATAACATCTGAGACATTTGGGCTTTTCCTAATCTCCTCTGCGATGTTTTCAGGAAGAAGCCCATCGGATTCAACGATAGAATAAGCTGTATTTCCTTTAGATTCTCTGAAAAGACGCATAAAAGCGATATTAACATCCTGATCACTCAGACATTTTGTGATATAAGTAACAACGCCAGGTTTATCTTTCTGGATCACGATCAAGGTACTGTATTCCCCGGTAAAATCAACTTCTACATCATTGATACGGCAAATTCTGGCTTTTCCACCGCCTAAAGATTCCCCACGGATCAAGATGTGATCTCCGTTTTCATTTGTCATTAAGATATCCACTGTATTTGGATGGATATCAGTTTCTATTTCATTTGGTACAAAAGAGAAATCAAGTCCAATGTCTTTTGCAATCTCGAAAGAATCGCGGATTCTCATATCGTCGGTTCCAAATCCCATGATCCCACCTAATAAGGCACGATCCGTTCCGTGTCCATGATAAGTTTTTGCAAAAGATCCATAGAGTGTAAACTGAACTTTTTTCAGTGTACCATTTAACATTTTTCTTGCGAGAAATGCGATCCTTGCAGCTCCGGCTGTGTGGGAGCTTGAGGGACCAATCATATTTGGCCCCATAACATCAAATGCACTGATAAAAGACATAAATTAAGCCTCCACTGTATCTTCTTTTAAAATAAATTTCTTGTAAATAGAATCTACAACGATTCCGATCGCATTGTCTCCGGAAATGTTACATGCAGTTCCGAAAGAATCCTGTGTGATATAAAGTGCGACCATTAAAGCACAGATCGGTCCGTTTGTATCTCCTGCTGTTGTACCAAATACCATGTAAAGGAAAGGCAATGCAGTCATGATAGATCCACCTGGAGCTCCAGGAGAAGCGACCATTGCAACACCAAGTGTCATAATAAATGGAATAACAGTTGCAAGGCTGATCGGTAACTGATTCATCAAACATACAGCAGTTGCACATGCTGTGATCGTGATCATAGAACCTGCCATGTGGATATTGGCACAAAGAGGCACTACAAAGTTACGGATCTGAGCACTGACACCGTCATTCTTTGCACATTCCAGATTGACAGGAATTGTAGCAGCAGAAGACTGAGTTCCTAAAGCTGTAGTATAACCAGGAACCTGATTTTTAATAAGAGAGAAAGGATTCTTTTTGCTGACAGAACCTGCAATTATAAACTGGATTGTGATACATACAAAGTGCATGATGATCACTACAAGGAATACTTTCCATAAGATTCCAAGGATTGCAAATGTTTTTCCTGATTTCGTCATATCAGTAAATGTACCGCAGATATATAATGGCAATAAAGGAATGATCGTTTTGTGCAGTACTTTATCGATGATCGTTGAGAAATCGCTCATTCCGTTGTAAAGGCTGTTTCCGATCTCTTTACTTTTCATTGTGGATAAGCATAATCCTAAAATGAAAGCAAGAACAACAGCAGATAATGTATCAAACAGCGGTGTGATCGTCAGTGAAAAATAAGGTTTCAGTGACGCATCAGCAGTCGCAGCAATCTGATCTAATGCCCCAGAAGTCATAAAGTGTGGGAACAGATTGGATGATACAAGGTAAGAAGCTGTACCAGCAAGTAAAGTTGAACCATAAGCAAGAGCAACGGTAATTAAAAGCAGCTGTCCAGCACCCTGTGACAGATCAGCGATTCCCATGGTTACATAAGCAAGGATCATCAGTGGAATGATGAATTTTAAGTAGGTACTGAAGAATCCAGACAGTGTTACAACAAAGCGGCAGAATCCAGTTGGAAGGAACTGTCCAAACAGGATACCAATAATGATGGCAATAATGAGTTTTGGTACCAGACCAAGTTTAAATTTTTTCTTTTCCATTTTTAATTACTCCTCTAAAAGCATAATCACATATCATCGTAGTTTGTTTAATGTGCACAAAAAATGTTTGACGTCTTTATGTTTGTATTGTATCATCCACATATAGATGAATCAAATTCATAGATTTAATAATAACATTGAAAATTATTCATAATAGTACAAAGGAGAAAAAATGGAATTCCGTCAGATACAGACATTTATGCAGATATCACAAGTAAAAAACTTCTCGAAAGCCGCAGAATTACTGGGCTATTCGCAATCAGCAGTCACTGTTCAGATCCGTCAGTTAGAGACAGAATTAGGAGTCAGGTTATTCGACCGAACAGGGAAAAAAGTGACACTGACACCAAGCGGAAAAGAATTTTGGATCCATGCAAATAAGATCATTGATGAAATGTATAAGGCAAAAGATGCAATGAATGATACTGCAGAGTTAAAAAATCCATTACATATCGGAACGATCGAATCCCTTTGTACGGTAAAATTGCCAGAGATTGTAGAAAAATTTCGCAATGAACATCCACAAGTAAGGATCCAAATAACGATTGATTCACCAGAAAAGTTGATTCAGATGATGGAGCATAATGAACTCGATGTCATTTATATTCTGGACACACCAAGATGGGATAAAAACTGGGTAAAAGTCTTAGAGGAAGCCGAGCCTGTGATCTTTGTATCTGCACCAAATTATAAATTCGCAGGGGAAAAGGATATCAAAGTAGAAGAAATATTGAATGCACCATTATATCTGACCGAACGAAATGCCAATTACAGACAGGCATTAGAACAGGAATTATCTTTGCGAAAACAGACGTTATCACCGGTTCTTGAATGCAGTGATACCGCATTTATCAAGAAAATGCTAAAGACAGGAAAAGGACTTTCCTATCTGCCATTATTTGTCGTAGAAAAAGATATCAAAGAAGGGAAAATTGCCAAATTAGATGTCAAAGATATTGATATTACGATGTATCGTCAGGTGTTTTATCATGCGAATAAATATATGACGAAAGAGATGGAGAAATTTGTGGAGTATTGTAAATTCTGATTTGTAGATAGTGTTGCATGTATGAGTCAGAAAGAAGATAAGAAGAAATATTTATAAGAAAAAAGGATGACACTCCGCATTTTTGAAAGCGTTTTTTACAAATCGCTGATCCGCGCCTGTTCCTTCGATAACTCCCTCGCTACGAGCTAAAATACCCGCAGCTACGGTCAAACAATCGACCACAGGGCGTCAAACCACTACACAGTGTGTATGTTAAACGGTATTGGTTGATAAGTTTTGGATTCGTTAACAGAAGTTAAAAGAGATCAAATAACACCGATTGAACTAAATCGCTGTGCGATGGCCTGCCAAGAATGAAGCGGGATACCAGACTTCCTCTGCTTCTTTCGATGAAACTGTGCCGGAAACTTTTAAACTGCAGGCAGTATATTTCG
>OLQB01001321.1_pt1 | contig 17753 bp, 16 predicted proteins | sample 1672681 | NCBI WGS metagenome assembly OLQB01 (sample SAMEA3136713, study PRJEB25190) | human gut metagenome | reverse complement strand
ACAGCCCATGGGGGCCGGTCCGCTGCAAGCAGGCGGGCGGCTATGGCGTTTCCCGCAAAAAGTATGAATTCGACGATCTGGCACGCATCGCCCGTGAGACGGGCCTGAGCCTGCCGGAGCTGCTCGAGAAGCTGCCGTAGCCCGTGCAGAATCCTGCAGGCCAATGTTGACCGCATTCCCATAGGTGTTGTACTCTCTGCTCTTGTATATCGAAGTTTTATTCTCCCGTTTGTCCACAAGGCTCGCCGCCTTGACCTCCGGCTACTTTGCGATCTGCTTGGCGATTTCTGCTTGACATTCCCCTCTATTCGTGCTATTTTTTCTCTGACAGAGCATCCGGAGTACTAGCCCACCCGTCGGAAACGGCGGAACTAGTCTTGATTTTCCGGTTGCTCTGTCTTTTTTCTGCAGCGGCCGATCACACTTGTAATTATCCTCCGGATATCTTGACACCGCCGGCGACGTATGCTATACTTCCAATATAGCCGCCCTTGTGCAAACCGTCTGGGCTACCGCTTCGGTAGCCCAGCGACCGAAGCACCTGGGCGGCTCTTTTTATGCCTGTGTACAGCACGCCGCTGTTCCCGAGAGAAACCCTGCCTCCGTCCTCACTGCCCGGCCTGCAGAACGCGGCTCCCAAGCGCCGATTGAAAGCGACGTGGCCGCCCATTTAGATGGGTGTTCATAAAACAGTCAATGGAGCGTATCGATACAGATACGCTCCATTTCTCATGTCAACATACTATGTAATGGGGCGCAGCCCCTTGGCTCTCCCTTTGGGAGAGCTGTCACCGCAGGTGACTGAGAGGGTCTTGCAGCCTTTTTCGAATGATAAGATCAATTTGTGTGCACACACCACGAAAATCCCTGTCGATATCCCGGTTGGAGAATCGCAGAATCTCCAACCCAAGAGACATCAGGAATTGAGAACGTTCCGCATCATAAGCAAGCCCCTGAGGTTCATAATGTTGAGAGCCATCCAATTCAATGACCAGTCTGGCCGAAGCGCAGTAAAAGTCCACGATGAATCTGCCGATAATCCGCTGTTTGTAAATTTTTACTGGATATTTGCGGAGAAAAAGATACCAGAGCTTACGCTCGTGGGGTGTCATCTCCCTGCGAAGCCGTCGGGCATTTTCTAATTGGGTGTTGTCTTTTGGTATGGTCATTGTTTACCCTCTCCGTCCTCGCTGCGCTCGGCCACCTCTCCCAAAGGGAGAGGCAAGGGATGCTCGCACGGTACACCGAAAGGTGTATAGACGTGCGCCCTTTATCAGTTCGGCAAATTGGAGTTTACTGCTCGATACGGTAGTATTTGAATGTTTCATCTTCTCCGACAAAGCGAAAGCCTACCTTTTCCAGCACATGCTGACTCCGGGTGTTTTTCCTAATGGTATCCGCGTTTACCGCAGCCATTCCCAGCTCGTCAAAGGCAGTTTTTACCGCCAAACGTTCTGCCTGCGTTCCGTATCCCTTTCCCTTCATCGCATCGTTTTGCATATGGATACTCAGGGAACATTCTTTTTTATCATGGTCGATCTGCTTCAATTGCAATTCCCCGATCACCTTATCCCCAAGCATGATCGCAAACAGTCTGCGTGAAGCGTCCTGCCCCTTCATGTCAAAATATCGATTTACCGCAGCTTCGTCATAAACATAGGGCTGAAACAGGTGCATATCCATATAGATAGACGCATCATTCGCCCAATGCTTGTACAGTTCGTGACATAGTTTTCGCGTCATCGCCTTTAACTGAATCGTTGGCATATTAGACCTTACCTACCTTATCATTCCGACTTATCGCTTTGTTTAATTCTATCGTGTGGCTTTAATATATGCAATAACATTCCCGGCAGACATTACTGCCGGGAATGAAACTGTCTTATGACTACCCGCCATTGCTGCGTGGGCCGCATTTTGTTATGTGTCAGATCCCGGTGCCTGCGGCTGCGCCTCTGCTGCCGTTTCCTGCTGGCGGGGCTTGATCTCAGCCAGCGCCTGACGGAGCGCTTCGTTTTCCGTGCGGAGCGCGTCAAGCTCCTCGCGCAGCGGGGCGAGCTGCTTTTTGACCTTGCGGTCGGCGATGGCCTGATGCACCTTGTAATGGCTGTACACATTCAGCGCTGTGAGCGCGATAAACGCGCCGCCCGCGATCAGACCGACCTTTTTCATGTCCGACTTCCGAAGCACATGATGCGATTTGTTCTTTCCGCCGCGCGTGATCTCCACGACAGCGGGATCATGCTCGGCAAGCTTCCGCGCAGCCAGCGCCGCGCAGCACTGTTTGACCTTGCAGTTCATATTCTGACCTCCTGTTTGCAAAAATCATCCATGTCTTTAAGCATATTATATCCAATCCCGCTGATTTTTGCAAGAGGACAGTCGCCTGGATTTGCCCAAAGCTTATACAGCTTCACGCGCAGCCTTTTTGTTCTGCACGATCTGCAGCGCGATGATCCCCGCGACAATCACAAGGCCGATCAGATCCGAGACGGTGCCAGGGATCAGCAGCGTCAGTCCGCCGATCACCGCGAGCACGCGCAGCGGCCAGTGCATTGTCCGGAGGATATAGCCCTCCAGACCGGCGGCGACGGCGAAAATGCCGAGAAGCGCCGTAATAACGATCTGAATGACCTGAAACACACTTGTGACGTTCTCGAACAGCATCTGCGGGTTATACGCGAAGATGAACGGGACGATAAAGGCCGCGATGGCGAGCTTGGTCGCATTGATGCCGGTCTTCATGGGGTTCGATTTCGCGATGGCGGAGCCTGCGTAGGCTGCCAGCGCGACCGGCGGCGTGATATCCGCGACGATGCCGAAGTAGAACACGAAGAAATGCGCTGCAACGAGCGGGTAGCCCATCTTGATGAGGATCGGCGCGCACGTGGAGGCCATGATGCAGTAGTTCGCGGTCGTGGGAACACCCATGCCGAGGATGATGCAGCAGATCATGGTCAGAATCAGGCCGATAAACGTTGCATTGCCAGCCAGCTGCACAACGGCGTTGATGAGAATGGAGGCAAGACCGGTGACGGTGATGCAGCCTGCGATGATACCGGCCATCGCACAGGCGACCGCGACGGTAATGGCGCCCTTCGCGCCTGCTTCCAGAGAATCAAAGACGGAGTTCGCGGAATCGCCGGCTGCGCCGAGCGCGGCCTTGCTGACGGTGCGGAACGTGCGCGTCTGCGCGCTCTGCAGGCGGAGCATAAAGAAGTTGACAAGGCCGACTGCAATGGCCGCGAGAATGGAATACGCGGCGGAGTGCGACATGGTCTTTGCACCGGAGGACACGAGCCAGACCAGCAGGATCAGCGGCAGGATCAGATAGCAGTCGCGGGCCAGAAGCCGCCATTTGGGCAGTTGATCGCGCGGAATGCCGTTCAGGCCGAGCTTTTTCGCCTCCAGATGCACGGAGATGAAAATGCCGGTGAAATACAAGATCGCGGGCAGGATCGCCTTGACTGCGACCTGCGCATACGGAATGCCGATGTACTCCGCCATCAAAAACGCTGCTGCGCCCATGATCGGCGGCATGATCTGGCCGCCGGTCGAGGCAGCCGCCTCGACTGCGCCAGCGAACTCCGGCTTGTAGCCGGTTTTTTTCATCATCGGGATGGTGAACGAGCCGGTCGTGACCGTATTGCCGACCGAGGAGCCGGATACCATGCCGCACAGCGCGGAGGAAATGACCGCGACCTTTGCCGGGCCGCCGGAAGACCAGCCCGCAAGCCGGTTTGCGAACGAAATAAAGAAATTCGCAATGCCGGTGCGCTCCAGAAACGCGCCGAAGATGATGAACAGCACAATGTAGGTATAGCACACGCTGACCGGCGTGCCGATCACGCCGCTGGTCGTGTAGAACAGCTTGTAGATGATGTTCTGCAGGGCCTTATAAAAGCTTGCGCCATAGCTCAGCTGATTGTAGAACGCGTAGACGACCAGAAGCCCGGCCACCACAAGGATCGGCAGACCCACGCAGCGGCGGCAAAGCTCGACCAGAACCAGAATGCCGATGCAGCCGATGACCACATGAATGGGCTGGATGCGGGTGGCAAGCCGGATCATCGTCATGGCGTTGCGTGCAAAGTAGAAAAAGCAGGCCGCGCCGACGAGCATCAGGAGAATGTCGTACCACGGCAGATAGTTGGGCCGCACGTGATGCTTGCTGGCCGGGAAGTTCAGAAAGCCCGCAAGGATGATAAAGCCCATGAACAGCGGCAGCCGGATCTCCGGCATGGCCGTGGAAAACAGCGTCATGCAGATGCAGTACACGGCAAAGCAGGCCATGAAGACTTTAATGACAATGGCGCGCCAGCCGGACCAGATGCGGGTGTTGGATTCGCGGTCATATTTGCGCATGACCTCGTCAACGTCGGCGGCGATATTCTGCTCTCTACCGGCGTTTGCGGTCGCGGGGGTGGTCTTGTCAGGATTCTTGGACAAGATGCATCTCTCCTTCTTCTTTTTGTACGACAACTACGGCAGGGAAGCCCTGCCGTAGTTGCTGCTATGCGTAAAGTACGCGTTAAGCTTACTTGGTGGGAACGTCAAAGCCCTTTTCCGCGAAATACTTGGCCGCGCCCGGATGATAGGGGACGGAGGTAACGGAAGCGCCGAACTCGGTGCTGACCTCCGCGTACTTGGCGTGGGTGTCGGTGAGACTGGCGGCGTTGTCGAAGATATCGGCGACCAGCTTGTAGATGGCGTCCTCGGAAACGTCGTCGCGGGCGAGAACGACTGCGCTGACGGCGACGGTGATGGTGTCAGAATCAAGACCGTAAACATCCTTGCTGATGGTGACCTTGGTGTAGTACGGGGAAGAGGCAAGCAGCTTGTCGACGTGCTCATCATCGAGCGAGACAAGATAGACGTCCTTGGTCGTCGCAAGGTCAGTGACTGCCGTTGTCGGAGCACCCGCAACGATGAAGGCCGCGTCGATCTGGCCGTTTTTCAGGGAATCCGCGCTGTCGCCGAAGGACTGGTACGTCGGGTTGATATCCTGCTCCGTCAGGCCGTATGCGCCGAGCACATCCATGGCGTTGAAATACACGCCGGAACCGGCCGCGCCGATGGAGACGTTTTTGCCCTTGAGATCGTCAACAGACTTGATCTCAGGATCGGTCGTGACGATCTGCACCTGCTCGGTGTAGAGCGCGGCGACCGTGGAGAAGCAGCTGACAGCGCCGGTGTCGGCAAACAGATTCGTGCCGTCGTAGGCGTAGGCCATCACGTCGGACTGGCAGAAGGCCAGCTCCGCGTTGCCGTCTTCCAGCTCAAAAATATTCGACTGGGAGCCGTTGCCGACCAGACCGACAATGTCAACGCCCGCGTTGTTCGTCGCGTGCTGGGCAATGACGGAGCCGAAGGCGTAGTACGTACCGGATTCGCCGCCGGTGACGAAGCGCAGCTTGGCACCGGAGGATGCTGCAGGTGTTTCAGCGTTGGAAGCAGGTGTATCGGATGCGTCAGAAGCCGCATCGGACGTCGTCTGCGTGGGAGCCGCGGGAGAAGCGGCACACGCGGCCATGCCCAGAACGAGGACAGCCGCGAGAAGCAATGCAAGAATCTTTTTCATATCTATTCCCTCCTGAATTGATTTGCTGTGTGAAAGTATAATACATCAAAGTGCATTTTTCAAGATGCAATTTGTCATTTCAAGAAAAATTTTTTTTCAAGAAATTCGTATTTTCAACGGAAATCCTTCAAAAATTAGTATAAACCTGAAATATATGAACAATCAAGAAAGATTTGATTCATTTTGATGAAAGACAGCAAACTGGTTTCCTGCATATTAAGGCGAAAAATCAGGCAGCCCACACGGGCTGCCTGATGCATGATAAATGATCTAATCTGAATTTTTATTCAGATATTCTTTCAAAAACAGAATGGCCTGCCGGTAGCCCTCGAAGCCGAGGCCCATGTAGGTCTTCACGCAGGCCAGGCGGGCATAGGAGATCTGCCGGAACTTCTCGCGCTTCGTCACGTCGGACAGATGCACCTCGACCGCCGGAAGTGCGACAGCCTTCAGCGCGTCCAGAATCGCAACGCTCGTGTGCGTATAGGCCGCCGGGTTGATGACAATGCCGTCAAACACGCCGTAGGCCGCCTGAATCTCATCGACCAGCGCGCCCTCGTGGTTGGACTGGAAGACCTTGCAGGAGATATCCGCTTCGCGGCACGTATCCTCGCAGAAGCGCACCAGCGCGGCGTAATTCTGCCGCCCGTAAATATCCGGCTCCCGCAGGCCGAGCAGGTTGAGATTCGGCCCGTTCAATATCAGCAGCTTCATCCAAGCACCTCCAAAATCTGCCGCACAGCATCCTCTACTGTGCGGTCGTTGTCGATCATAGCGTCCGCAAATTTTTCATACAGCGGCTTTCTGCGCCGGTAAAGCTCCTCCGCGCCGAGCGCCTGCGAGACGGGCCGCCCGCTGATGGGAAGGCGGCTCAAATCGCGCGTCAGGCAGAAGATTGTTCCGTTCTGGTGCAGCAGCGGGTAATTTTCCGGCCTTGTCACGCAGCCGCCGCCCGTAGCGATGACCAGCCCGGAGCGCTTGCCCAGCTCCGCCAGCACCGCCGTCTCCCGCTGCCGGAAGCCATCCTCACCCTCAAGCCGAAAAATCTCCGGGATATTCATCCCGGCCTTCTGCTCGAGTACGGTGTCCGCGTCCAGGAACGTGCGGCCCAGCTGCGCGGCCAGCCGCGTGCCGATCGTCGTCTTGCCGCTGCCCGGCATACCGATGAGAACCACGTTCTGCATCTGCGCGGCCAGCGATTTTGTGATCGCGGCAATGCGTTCGTCTGCAATCGGTGCGCCGAGGAACGCCTCGCAGCTTTTCTTTGCCTGCGCGGTAAGCATCAGAAGCCCGTTTGCCCGCTTGAGGCCGAGCTGCTCCGCCTGCAGCAGAAATTCCGTGCGCGCGGGATTGTAAATCACGTCCAGCGCGACTTCCAGCTTCGGGAACCGGCTTAAATCGACCGGCGATACGCCGGTGTTCGGGTACATGCCGACCGGCGTCGTGTTGACGGCGATCTGCGCGTCCGTGTGCCGGCCGAGATTCTCGTAATTGTCCTCCCCGTGCCGCGAGATGACGACGACCTCCCGCGCGCCCATCTGCCGCAGGACATACTGCGCCGTCGCCGACGCGCCGCCGCTGCCGAAGACGAGCGCCTTTTTGCCGCGCACCTCCGCGCCGCTGGACTGTACCAGCATGGAAAAGCCGTAAGCGTCCGTGTTGCAGCCCCAGAGCGTTCCGTCCGGCCTGCGGACGATGGTGTTGACCGCACCGATGGCGCGGGCCGTGTCAGACAGCTCCGCGCAGTAGGGGATGACCGTTTTTTTATAAGGGATCGTCACATTCAGACCGTCAAATTCCCCGGAGCGCAGAAAGCCCTCCAGCTCCTCCGGCTCCTTTTCATATAAAAGATAGGAATAGCCCGCAAGCTGTGCGTGGATGGCGGGGGAATAGCTGTGGCCGAGCGTCCGGCCCAGCAGTCCGCAGCGCAGTGTTTCAGAATGCATATCCAAGCTCCTTCTTTCTTCCCATCCACGCGTCTAGTACGGCGATCGCTGCCGCAGCCTCCACGCACGGGACGGCCCGCGGCACGATGCACGGGTCGTGCCGTCCGTGAATGACGAGTGTTTCATGTTCCATCCGCGAAAGGCTGACGGAGTCCTGCTCCCGGGAAATGGACGGCGTCGGCTTGAACGCCGCGCGGAACACGACCGGCATACCGGTCGAAATGCCGCCCAGAATACCGCCGCAGTTGTTCGTTTCCGTCACAATACGCCCATCCTGTACGCGGAACGCGTCGTTATGTTCGCTGCCGCGCAGCCGTGCGGCGGCAAAGCCTGCGCCGAACTCCACGCCCTTGACCGCCGGAATGGCAAATACGGCGCGCGCAATCAGGTTTTCCAGCCCGCCGAACATCGGCTCGCCAATGCCCGCGGGCAAGCCCTCTACCACGCATTCGACCACGCCGCCGACGGAATCCCCGTCCGCCTTTGCCTGCGCGATCTCCGCCTGCATGGCCGCTGCCGCATCGTCGGAAACAGCCGGGAACGGCTTTTCCGCGACTGGTGCGTCAAACGGCGCGCTGTCCGTGGCGTGCCCGATGGACAAAATGCGTGCGCGGATGGAAATGCCTTCGCGTTCCAGCAGCTGCATACAGACGCCGCCCGCAATGCACAGCGGCGCGGTCAGCCGTCCGGAAAAGTGCCCGCCGCCGCTTACGTCCTGCGCGCCGCCGAATTTGACCTGCGCGGTGTAGTCCGCGTGGCCGGGGCGGGGGATATCCTTCAAATTTTCATAATCGCCGGAGCGTGTGTTGGTGTTGCGGATGATGGCCGTGAGCGGCGCGCCGCAGGTTTTTCCGTTTTTCAGCCCGCATAAAAATTCCGGCGCGTCGGCCTCTCTGCGCGGCGTCGACCACGCGTTCTGCCCGGGCGCACGGCGGCTCAAAAACCGCTGCAATTCATCCGGATCGACCGGCAGCCCGGCAGGCAGCCCGTCGACCGTGACGCCGATGGCAGGCGCGTGGGACTGGCCGAAGATAGAGACGGTCAGATTTCCGGTATACACGCTGCTCATACTGCATCCTCCCTCAAAGAAGCAAAATCCTCCCAGAATGCGGGATAGGACTTCGCGACGCATTCGCTTCCCAGTACCGTGACCGGGCCCTCGCAGCCGCAGGCGGCCATGGCGGCGCTCATCGCGATGCGGTGGTCGCCGCAGGCGTCCGCCGTGCCGCCGGAAAGGCGGCCGCGGCCTGAAATAATCAAACCATCTGGCAGCTCCCGCGCGCTACCGCCGAGCGCGGAAATCAATGCCGCCGTCGTTTGCAGACGGTCGGATTCCTTCAGCCGCAGCCGCGCCGCATTTATGATCCGCGTTTCGCCCTCGCAGAGCGCGGCGAGGCACGAAACGACCGGGACCAAATCAGGAATTGGCCCCGCGTCCAGCGTAATCCCATGCAGCGCACCGCGCCGCACTGTGACGCTCTGCCCGGAAATGGTCAGCTCTGCGCCGAACCGCGTCAGAATCTCCATAATGGCCCGGTCGGCCTGCAAGGACGCGGGATTTAACCTGAATACACTCACGCCCGTCTCTGTCAGCGCACCCATGCACAGGAAAAACGCTGCGCTTGACCAGTCGCCCTCGACCACCTGCACGGCAGGCGCCGCATAGCGCTGCCCGCCGCTGATCTGCCAGACCTGTCTGTGCTTTTTCATGATAATTCCCGCCTCCGCAAGCGCCTGCTCCGTCATGGCGACGTATCGCTCCGATTGAAGCGTTCCCGTGACCGTCAGCGTGCTGTTTTCGCCCAGAAGCGGCAGCGCAAATAAAAGCCCGGAAATAAACTGCGAGGAAACATCGCCGGGCAGGGAATAGTCCCCCGCGCACAGCTGCCCGTCCGTGTACAGAACGGTCCCGTCCTGCCGCAGCCGCATTCCATGCGCCTCCAGAACCTCCCACAGCGGGGACAAAGGGCGCTCCGGCAGCCGCCCATGCATCCGAACCTCCGCCCGAACGCCGAGCGCACCGAGCACCGGCAGCAGAAACCGCAGCGTCGACCCGCTTTCGCCCACATCCAGCCGCGCCTGCGCCGGGCAGCTGCTGAGCGGCGTAATGGAAAGCCCGCCCACGGTTTTTCCGCAACGGGCGCCGAGCGCCTCCAGACACCGCACCGTCGCCTCGATATCCGCGCTGAAGCCGTCCAGCTCCAGCCGGGACGGCGCTTCGGAGAGCGCCGCGCAGATGAGCATCCGGTGCGCCTGCGATTTGGAGGCCGGAATCTGAACCGCGCCCGTGCGCGGGCCGGGCGACATCGTCCGCGTCATTTCGCACCTCCGGCCCTCAGCCAGTCGGAAATTTCGGAGGCCGGGGTCTTTCGTATTTCGCAGCTTCCGACAGCCGTTGGAACGATCAGATTGATCGAGCCGCCGGAGGCTTTCTTGTCGTGTAGAATCGTTCCAAGCATCTGTTCGACCGGATATGCGCAGTCGACCGGCAGGCCGTACTGCCGCAGCAGCGCCAGCACCGCGTCCCGCGTCCCGGCGGTGCAGAGGCCAAGCTGTGCAGCCGACCGCACGATCATCGCCATGCCGATGGCGACGGCGGAGCCGTGGCTGACGGCAAAGCCGCTGCACGCCTCGATCCCATGGCCGAAGGTATGGCCGAGATTCAGAAGCTGCCGCTGTCCGCGGTCAAATTCATCCTGCGCAACAATATCGCGCTTCATCCGCACGCACGTTTCAATGATATGCTCCAGCTGCGCATGCGGCGGCGTGCGGTTCAGCTCCTCGAAAAACGGCGCGTTTCCAAGCACCGCGTATTTGATGACCTCCGCGCAGCCGTCGCGGAAAATTTCGTCCGGCAGGGAATCCAGACAGTCCGGGTCGCAGAGCACGAGCCACGGCTGATAGAACGTCCCGGCCAGATTTTTCCCGGCGGGCAGATCGATGGCCGTCTTGCCGCCGACGGAGGAATCGACCATGGCCAGCAGCGTCGTCGGGATCTGGATGAAGCCGATGCCGCGCAGATAGGTGGAGGCCGCAAAGCCCGTCAGATCACCCACTACGCCGCCGCCCAGCGCGAGGGCCGCGTCCGCCCGCGTCAGCCGGTTTTCACACAGCGCGTCGAGAAGCGCCAGATACGTCTTCGCGCACTTGGAGCCCTCCCCATGCGGAAACACAAACCGGCACACAGAAAAACCGGCGTCCACAAGGCTTTTCTGCACCGCTTCGCCATACAAAGGCCATACGGAATCATCCGAGACAAGCATGACCGTGCCTGCGTTCGTCACGCCGCGCACCAGTTCGCCCGCGCGCCGCAGCAGCCCGCGCTCGATCAGAATGTCGTACCGCCTTGAGGCGGAGACCGTGACTGTTTTCATCGTCCGTCGACCTCCTCCTTGCGTTTTTTGCCGTCCTCGAGCAGCTGCGTCAGCGCTGCTGCATCGTCTTCCGCGATCGCGGCGCGGTATTCCATCAGCCTGTCCATCAGACAGTCCAGCTCATGGAGCATATTGTCCCGGTTTTCCAGAAACAGCTCCGACCACATCGGCGCGTTCAGCCACGCCACGCGGGTCATGTCCTTATAGCTTCCGGCGGAAAAGCCCTTGTGCGCCCTTGCCGTCGGACTTTTGATATACGCGTTCGAGACAAGATGCGCCATCTGCGAGGTAAACGCGATCATTTCGTCGTGCTTCTCCGCCGTCGTGACGGAGTAGCTGCCGAAGCCCGCCGGGCGCAGCAGCTCCTGCACGCGCGAGAGCAGCTCGATATTGTCAAAATCCGGCGGCACAATGACCATCGGCGCATTGTGATACAGATTCGCACGCGCGTGGCCGAACCCGGAATACTGCGTGCCGGCCATCGGATGTCCGCCGAGGTAGGTGAAATGATATTGCGCTGCCAGCGGGAACGCCGCCGCGCAGACCACGCGCTTCGTGCCGCAGCAGTCGATCACGACGGGCCTGCTTCCGATATGCGGCGCGACAGAACGCAGATAGTCGATCGCGGCAAGCGGCCGCACGCACAGAAGCACCAGATCGCACGTGCCGATGTTCTCCATCGTAAGCGGCGCGTTCACCGCATCCGCCAGCTGCGCGAAGGCAAGCATACTTTCGTCCACATCATAGCCGTACACCGTCCAACCAGCAGCGTGATACGCCTTTGCAAACGAGCCTCCGATGAGGCCCAGACCCACGATCCCGACCGTCATTCCGCCACCGCCTCGCGCACCGCGCGTACCTTCCGCGCGACCTCTGCAAACTGCTCACAGGTCAGAGACTGCGCACCGTCGCACAGGGCGTGGATGGGGTCATTGTGTACCTCGACAATCACGCCGTCGGCCCCGCAGGCAGCAGCAGCCAGCGTCATCGGCGGCACGAGCCGGTTGATGCCCGTAGAGTGACTGGGATCGACGATGACCGGCAGGTGCGACAGCTCATGCAGCATCGGAACAGCCGCCAGATCGAGCGTATTTCTGGTGTAATCATCAAACGTGCGGATGCCGCGCTCGCAGAGAATGACGTTGTCATTGCCGCTGGCCATGATATATTCCGCGCTCATCAGCAGCTCCTTGAGCGTGTTGGCAAGCCCGCGCTTGAGCAGGATCGGCTTTTTGACAGAGCCCATCTCCTTCAGAAGATCATAATTCTGCATATTGCGCGCGCCGATCTGAATGACGTCGACGTTTTCAAACAGCGGCAGATGCTTAATGTTCATCAGCTCCGTCACGATGGGCAGCCCCGTCTCCTGCTTGGCGATCTCAAGCAGGCGGATGCCCTCGCCATGCAGCCCCTGGAAGTCATACGGGGACGTGCGCGGCTTGAACGCGCCGCCGCGCAGCAGCTGCGCGCCTGCGGCCTTGACGGCCTTCGCAACGTATACGATCTGCTCCTCCGATTCGACCGAGCACGGCCCCGCGATCATCGCAAAATGCCCGCCGCCGAATTTCGCATCCCCGACCGAAACCACGGTATCGTCCGGGTGGAACTTGCGGTTGCAGCATTTGAAGGGGTCTGAAACGCGCTTGACGGAATCGACGATATCCAGACTTTCAAGCAAAGACATATCGATCCGGCTCGTGTCGCCGACCAGACCCAGCACGGTCTGGTACTCGCCGAGCGAGGGGTGTACGTCGATTCTCTGGCTGCGCAGCCAGTTGATGAGCTGGTTCCGCTTTTCCTCCGGGACGTTGTGCTTCAATACGACAATCATGGTTTTGACCTCCAGTACAATAAAAAATGCGGCACAGTCAATTCTGTGCCGCATACAAATCACAAGCTCTTCTGCGCATCACAAATTGACCTTACTATCCGGCGACAGTAAAGTAATAATAGGACGCGAAAACAGAAGTGAACATGAGAAGACTCTCCTTATGAAAATCTGTGACAATCATAGCACGCTGGACGCCGCTTGTCAACCGGGCGGGCGTGAAAAATGGGGAATCAGAGCGCTTCCGCCTCCGCAAGCCACAGGCTGCCCGACGCGTCCGACGGCATACGCCAGTCGCCTCTGGGGCTGAGCGTCACGGAGCCGACCTTCGGGCCGTCCGGGATGCACGAGCGCTTGAACTGCTGCTGGAAGAACCGGCGGCAGAACGTTTTCAGCCAGTGCCGGATCACGTCGTCCGGATACCTGCCGCCATACGCGTATTTCGCCATCCGGAACAGCTTGCGCGGCCGTGAGCCGAAGCGCAGCAGATGGTACAGAAAGAAATCATGCAGCTCATACGGGCCGACGAGATCCTCTGTCTTCTGCGCGATCTGTCCGTTTTCGTCCGCGGGCAGAAGCTCCGGCGAAACAGGCGTATCAAGAATGTCCAGCAGCACCTCCCGCAGCGCGGGCGCGCTGCTCCCGGCCTCATACTGCACGATGTAGCGCACCAGCGTTTTGGGAACCGAGCAGTTGACCGCGTACATGGACATATGGTCGCCGTTATACGTCGCCCAGCCGAGCGCAAGCTCAGAAAGATCACCCGTGCCGATGACCAGTCCGCCGGACTGGTTCGCGATGTCCATCAGGACCTGCGTGCGCTCCCGCGCCTGACAGTTTTCATAGGTGACGTCGTGCACGGCTTCGTCATGGCCGATATCCGCGAAATGCTGTCGGACGGAGGCTGTGATATTGACCTCCCGCACGCTGACGCCAAGCTCCTCGCAGAGCTTGACCGCGTTGGACTTCGTCCGCTTCGTCGTGCCGAAGCACGGCATGGTGACGCACTGGATCTCCTTCCGGCTGCGTCCGGCCAGATCGAACGCGCGCACGCACACCAGCAGTGCCAGCGTGCTGTCCAGACCGCCGGAAATACCGAGCACGACCGTTTTCGCGTGCGTGTGCTCCACCCGCTTTTTCAGGCCCTGCGACTGGATGCGCAGAATCGCCTCCGCGCGGGCGCGCAGCTGCTCGTCATACGGCGGGACGAACGGATTGGGCGCAATGCGCCGCGTCAGAACCGTCTCGCGCAGCGGCTGATCGAAAACGACCGGCTGAAGGCCGGGGACGGAATCATAGCTCGTGGTGCGGTGCCGCTCGTGCATGAGCCGCTGCACGTCGATCTCGGAAACCGTCAGCGAAGCGTCCGCAAACGGCTCGTTTTCTGCCAGGATCGTCCCGTTTTCCGCGATCAGATGGTGCCGCGAGAAGACCATGTCCTGCGTCGATTCCGTCGGCGACGCGCTGCAGTAGACATAGCCGCAGGCCAGCCGCGCCGACGTCGCGCCGACCAGCGACCGGCGGTACTCTGCCTTGCCGATCACCTCGTCGGAGGCGGAGAGATTCAGAATGATGGCCGCGCCGCCCGCGCAGAGCCGCGTCGACGGCGGGCAGGGAACCCACAGATCCTCGCAGAGCTCCACGCCGAAGGTGTAGTCCTGCATCCCGGAGCAGCAGAACAGAAGCTCCGTTCCAAACGGCACGCTCTGGCCGCAGAGCGGGAGCGTATACGTCCTTCTCTCCAGCGTTTTCGCGGAGGAAAACTGCCGCAGCTCATAGAATTCGCCGTAATTCGGCAGATGCGTCTTCGGCACCACGCCGAGCAGCCGTCCTGCGTGGACGACTGCCGCGCAGTTATAGAGTTTTCCGCCGAAGCGAAGCGGAAGCCCGACCGCCGTGACCGGGTAGAGGTCCTTCGACGCCTCCACGATCCGCGCCAGCGCAGGCTCGACCGCGCCGAGCAGGCAGTCGGAGAAAAACAGATCGCCGCACGTGTAGCCCGTCAGGCAAAGCTCCGGCAGCGTCAGCAGATTCACGCCCGCCGCGTCCGCCTCACGCATCCGCGCCAAAATCTGCTCCGTATTATACTGCACATCCGCGACCACGACGTCGATCGTCCCGGCAGCGGCCTTGATAAAACCGTCTTTCATGGAACCGTTCTCCTGATTTTATAAAGTATCATATATACGATACACGGTTTTGCCGGAATTATCAAGAATAAAAACAAATTGGGTCGGAGACTGGAAAATCTGCGCTTTTGTGCAGAATATATATTTTGAAAGCGGTGTATTGACAACAAACTGTTCAACTTGTAAGATAGAAGAGCCGCCGCTGTGCGGCAGATCGAGTGAAAGGCGGACAGGACATGATTGAACTCAACGGCATGGAGCTGACGATCGAGCAGGTCATCGCGGTGGCCAGACACAACGAGCAGGTGCGAATTTCCGAACCGGCGAAGGAAAAAATCAACCGGGCACGGGCCTACGTGGACGAAAAGCTTGCGCAGAAGGCCGTGATCTACGGTCTGACGACCGGCTTCGGCAAATTTTCCGACACGTTTGTCCCCGAGCAGGAGACAGCTGCGCTTCAGCGCAATCTGATCATCAGCCATGCCTGCGGCATGGGCGCGCCGCTGCCGCGCGAGGTCGTGCGCGGGGCGATGCTGCTGCGGTGCAACGCGCTTGCACGCGGCAATTCCGGCATCCGCCTGTCGACGCTCGAAACGCTGCTTGCCATGCTGAACCGCGGCGTGCATCCGGTGATCCCGGAGAAGGGCTCGCTCGGCGCGAGCGGCGATCTTGCGCCGCTGGCGCATATCGTGCTGGTCATGCTGGGCGAGGGCGAAGCGGAATATCAGAACGCGGTCATGCCCGGAAAACGGGCAATGGAGCTGGCCGGGCTTGCGCCCGTTGAGCTTGCGGCCAAGGAGGGCCTTGCGCTCATCAACGGCACGCAGATCATGACCGCCATCGCCTGCGGCGTGATATACGACGCCGTGCAGCTGGCAAAAACGGCGGATATCGCCGCCGCCATGACGTGCGAGGCACAGCTGGGCATCCTGAGTGCCTTTGATCCCGAGGTGCACGCGCTGCGCGGCCAGCAGGGGCAGATGCGCACGGCACAGAATCTGCTGCGGCTTCTGGACGGGAGCCGTCTGGCCTTCGCGCACAACCCGGAGAAGGTGCAGGACGCCTATTCGATCCGCTGCGTCCCGCAGATCCACGGCGCAAGCCGCGACGCCATCCGCTATGTGTGGGATATCGTCAGCCGCGAGATCAATGCCGTGACCGACAATCCGCTCATTTTCCCCGAGGCGGACAAGGTGATCTCCGGCGGCAACTTCCACGGCCAGCCGGTCGCGCTTGCGATGGACTTTCTGGGCATAGCCCTCAGCGAATACGCCAACGTGTCCGAGCGCCGGCTGGAGCGCATGGTCAATCCCGCGCTGTCCAACGGCCTTCCCGCGTTCCTGACAAAATACGGCGGCGTACACTCCGGCTTCATGATCACGCAGTACGCGGCGGCCTCCATGGTGTCGGAAAACAAGGTCTACGCGCACCCCGCGTCGGTGGACTCCATTCCGTCCTCCGCCAATCAGGAGGACCATGTCAGCATGGGCACGACTGCAGCCAGAAAGGCCCGCATGATCCTTGACAACAGCCAAAAGGTCGTCGGCATCGAGCTGCTTGCCGCAGCGCAGGCGCTGTGGCTGCGCGGCGAGTCGCTCCTCGCCCCCGCGACGGCGGCAGTCTATCAGAAAATCCGCCAGACCGTCCCGCCGGTCGATACCGATGTCGTCATGTACCCCCAGATGGCCGAGCTTGACCGCCTGGTCAAGTCGGGCGCATTGCTCGAAGCCGCAGAACAGGTCTGCGGCAGGCTTCTGTAAAACCGGAGAAAACCGCCGCCCCGGGCTGTGTATGGACGCACGCCCGGGGCGACAGACGGTTTTACTTATAAATGATGATTCCCACATGAACATAAGGAGGAAATACTATGGCAAAGCTTGTTGAGTGCGTTCCGAATTTCAGTGTCAGCCGGGAAAAGGACCCGGCGGTGTTTCAGGGCCTCGTCGACACGGCGAACAGCATCCCCGGCTGCTTCGTCTTCGACGTACAATCCGACGGCAACCATAACCGCTGCGTCTTTACGCTGCTCGGCTCCCCCGAGGCGATGGGCGAGGCGGCGTTCCAGCTGACAAAAAAGGCGACCGAGACCATCGATATGCGCCGGCATACAGGCCAGCACCCGCGCATGGGCGCGACGGACGTCATTCCCTTTATCCCGACCATGGACACGAGCGTAGAGGAATGTGTGGAGCTGTCAAAGCGCGTCGCTGCCCGCATCTGGGATGAGCTTCGCGTGCCGTCGTTCCTGTATGAGGACTCCGCCTCGCGCCCGCAGCGCAGAAATCTGGCCGCCTGCCGCAAGGGGCAATTCGAGGGTATGCCGGAAAAGCTGCTGGAGCCGGACTGGGCGCCGGATTACGGTGAGCGGAAGATCCATCCGACTGCGGGCATCATCGCCATCGGCGCACGGATGCCGCTCATCGCCTACAACATCAATCTCGATACCTCCGACATCGAGGTCGCAAAGAAGATCGCAAAGGCTATCCGCGCCAAGGACGGCGGCTTTGCCTGCTGCAAGGCCATCGGCGTGATGCTTGAGGGCCGGAACATCGCGCAGGTGTCGATGAATCTCACAAACTTTGAAAAAACGCCGATCTACTACGCCTTTGAAATGACGCGTCAGCTTGCCGACCGCTACGGCGCGCGGATCATTGGTTCCGAGGTGGTCGGCCTGACGCCCGCAAAGGCGCTGCTCGACTGCGCGGAATTCTATCTGAAGCTTGAAAATTATGACTGCCGCAAGCAGGTCATGGAATATCATCTGATTGGGATGGAATGAGAGGTGTGACGCATGGAACTGGCAGAACTGACGGTACGCGGCTTTACGGAGGAGATCGCCTCCGCGTCTCCGGCTCCCGGCGGCGGCAGCGCCGCAGCGCTGGCGGGCGCGGTCGG
>OLQB01001312.1_pt1 | contig 17830 bp, 15 predicted proteins | sample 1672681 | NCBI WGS metagenome assembly OLQB01 (sample SAMEA3136713, study PRJEB25190) | human gut metagenome | reverse complement strand
TAACAACAAGTGTTACGGACATACTGAATGTGATGCAATTCTTATGGATAACGGACATGTCAATGCGGTGCCTTCGCTTGAGGCAAATGACCTTGATGCAAGCCTTATCCATGAGGCGGCAATCGGCAAGATAGCTGGAGAGCAGCTTATCAAGCTTATGACACTCGGACTTACGGAACATGAGGCAGAAGAGCAGATTATTAATGGGTTTATGAAGTAATGAGATATGCAGAATTTTTAAAAAAAGATGGTGTAATAGGTTTTGTGGCTCCATCTTTCGGATGTGCCACTGAACCCTACAGAAGTGCATTTGACAGTGCAAAAAAAGAGTTTGCAAGGCGGGGATATATTCTTGTAACCGGTCCTAATTGTTATGAATCTTCCGGAATAGGAATAAGCAGTACGCCACAGAAGTGCGGAGAGGAACTCACATATATGTATATAAACAGCAGTAGTGATATTCTTATATCATGCGGCGGTGGTGAGCTGATGTGTGAGACTCTTGATCATATTGATTTTGAACGCTTAAAGAAAGCAGATCCGAAATGGTTTGTGGGATATTCGGATAATACGAATCTGACTTATCTGCTGACAACGATCTGTGATACAGCTTCTGTTTATGGTCCATGTGCGGCAGCATTTGGCATGGAGCCGTGGCATGCATCGATAGAAGATACATTTGCGCTGCTTTGTGGTGAGAAGAAAAGCCTGCAGGGATATCGTGGATATGAGAAGGAATCCCTGAAGGATGAAGAACATCCGCTTGCACCATATAATATCACTGAACAGAAGGAACTTCACCTGTATGAAACGGATGCGACGCATGGATCGACTACTGTCGATGAAGTATTCATGGCAGGTAGACTGATCGGTGGCTGCATGGACTGCCTGGTGAATCTGCTTGGAACGAAATTTGATAAAACAACAGATTTTCTGGAACACTATAAAGAGGATGGCTTCATCTGGTTCTTAGAAGCCTGTGATCTGAATGTGATGGCGATCCGCCGTGCTATGTGGCAGATGGAGCATGCGGGATGGTTCCGATATGTGAAGGGATTCCTGATCGGACGCCCGCTGGTGCATGGACAGGAGATGATGGGGCTTGACCAGTATCATGCGGTACTGGATATTATCGCCCACCACAATGTGCCGGTTATCATGGATGCCGATCTTGGACATATCGCACCGATGCTGCCATTGATCTCCGGCAGCTATGCGAACATCACCGCCACCGGAAACAACCTTGTGGTTGACATGAAGTTGAAGTAATGTGTGAATTTCACATTTATGGATAAAAATCTAATCGGCTGTTCACCGTGTTAATCTGGCTCAGAATCGACAATAGAAAAACTCGTATAGTATTCTATTCCATGCATATGCCTGATTCGCTCATGCTTATGTGCAAACTCGCCCTACGGGCTCAGACATGCACTCGCATTCGCTGGCAATATGCATGCCATGACGAATCCTATACGAATGTTTTGTCTATTATCGATCTGAACCGGCTCAACAACAGTGAACAGCCGGGTAGATTTTTTATAGATACAAATATGAGATTCACAAATATAAAATAACATTGTGTTGAGATTATCTGTTTCAAACAGATAATCTCAATTCAGTTTAGTACCCCAAGGGGAATTTTTTAAGTTTGTTTCATTCTAGTGATAAGGCTGATCACGCGTTTATTGATAAGAATATCTTTTAAGCGCACGACAGCCCATCGTTTAAAAATCGATAGTGCAGTCGACTGAGTTTCCTATGATATTACAAAACGGCTGAATTGGTTATACTCTGGCACTAACAAAACAATAGCATAGATTTCGTTATATAATGCATATTGCCAGCGAATGCGGGTGCATGTCTGAGCCCGTAGGGCGAGTTTGCACAGGAGCATGAGCGGATAAGGCATATGCATTAAATAGAAATCTATGCTAGTTTTTTATGTGTCAGAGTATAAGCAATTCAGCTGCTTGGAGTATCAGGCTAAATGCAGTATTCATCGCCGGCTTCCGGTCGGCTGTTGCAGAGATCCGCGATGGTGGTTGTGTCAACAACACTGCAGATCGCACTGTAGAGCTGCTTCCACAGATTGTAGGTGGAGCATATGGATTCGCGCTCACATTCAGGCGCATCCTCTTCGACACAGGCAACAGGGGCAAGCGTTCCTTCTGTCAGACGAAGAACTGCACCGACTGTAATGTCTTCCGGTGCTTTTCGTAACAGGTAGCCACCCTGTGGACCACGGACGCTTCGGACAAGTCCGCCGGAATTTAATATAGAAATGATCTGTTCCAGATATTTATCAGAGATATCCTCGTTTTTTGCTACATCCTTTATGCTGACCGGCTTACCATTAGAGTTGGCTGCTATATAGATCATAAGCCGTAATGCATATCTTCCTTTTGTTGATATTTTCAATGTAATACACCTCCAAATTACACGATCATAATTCATACTAATTTTCTATGAATTGATTATACACCAGTTTAAAAGAAAAATCTATAAAAATATTTCCATTATCCTATTGACAAAGTAGGAATAGAGGTGTAATATACATGCATAAGATAAATCATAGTTTGTTGATAGGAATAAGCGGAAACGAGGTAAAAGGTATGTTGAACAAGTATTATCAACCACAATATTTGAATGAAGACAATCGAATGTGTACTACCAGACAAGCGTTATCAGCAGGCGGAATTTACAGATGTTGTCGCTAGAGTAAGCCCGGATAAGAATATCCATGAATGACGAAATGATAAGCTCCGGCATAGGGAGCAAATAACGAATACAGAATAAAATGACAGATAATAAAACGGCAGTACATAATGATAGAGGAAACGGAAACGTACATCAGCCGGGAGAAAAGAACAGGAGATTAAAAATTATGGCAAAGAAATCATACAGCGAAAGAAATTTAAAATTTGAAACATTACAGTTACACGTAGGACAGGAAACACCGGATCCTGTAACAGATGCAAGAGCAGTTCCGATCTATCTTACATCATCATATGTATTCCATAACAGCCAGCATGCGGCAGACAGATTTGGCCTCAGAGATGCAGGTAACATTTACGGAAGACTTACAAATCCTACAGAAGACATTTTCGAAAAGAGAATCGCAGCATTAGAGGGTGGTGTAGCAGCACTTGCAGTTGGTTCAGGAGCAGCAGCTCTGACATATGCACTTCAGGCAGTTGCACATAAGGGTGACCACATCGTAGCAGCAAAGAACATCTACGGTGGAACATATAACCTTCTTGCACATACACTTCCGGATTTTGGAATCGAGACAACATTTGTTGATCCATTTGACTATGATGCAATCGAAGCTGCTATTCAGGACAATACAACCGGTATCGAGATCGAGACACTCGGAAATCCTAACTCAGAGGTTGTAGATATCGAGAGAATCGCAAAGATCGCACATGCACATAACATTCCATTGATCGTAGATAATACATTTGCGACACCTTATCTCGTTCGTCCGATCGAGTACGGCGCAGATATCGTTGTACATTCAGCTACCAAGTTCATCGGCGGACACGGAACAACGATCGGTGGTGTCATCATCGACAGTGGTAACTTCGACTGGACATCCAGTGACAAATACCCATGGTTAACAGAGCCGAACGTATCTTACCATGGAGTAAGCTTTGCAAAGGATACAGCACCTGCTGCATTTGTTACTTACATCAGAGCGATCCTGTTAAGAGATATGGGAGCAACTATCTCACCGGTACATTCATTCATCTTCCTTCAGGGACTTGAGACATTATCCTTACGTGTAGAACGTCATGTTGAAAATGCACTTAAGGTTGTACAGTATCTGAAAGATCAGCCACTGGTTGAGAAGGTAAATCATCCATCCATCTCAGAGGATCCTGAACAGCAGGCATTATATAAGAAATATTTCCCAAATGGCGGCGGATCAATCTTTACATTTGAGATCAAGGGCGGAGCAAAAGAGGCACAGGCATTTATCGATCAGCTTGAGTTATTCTCGCTCCTTGCAAATGTTGCAGATGTAAAATCCCTTGCTATCCATCCGGCATCAACCACTCATTCAGAGTGCAACGAGGCTGAGTTATTAGATCAGGGTATCAAGCCGAATACAATTCGTCTGTCCATCGGAACAGAGAACATCGACGATATTATCGAAGATCTGGATGAAGCATTTAAGGCAATCGCAGAATAATCAATAATAAAAACAGTAGATAATTGAACATAAAAACAATAAAAAAATATGGTTGATCGAAGATCATCGGTCACCTGCAAAACGAAAAATAGAATCAGAATAGGAGATTAAAATTATGAGTAAAATTTATAAAGACGCAACAGAGTTAATCGGAAATACACCATTAGTAGAGTTCAATCACATTGAGAAAAAGGAAGGCTTAAATGCAAAGATCCTTGCAAAGTTAGAGTATTTTAATCCGGCAGGAAGCGTAAAAGACAGAATCGCAAAAGAGATGATCGAAGATGCAGAGAGAAAGGGCACATTAAAGCCGGGCGCTACGATCATTGAGCCTACATCCGGAAATACAGGTATCGGTCTTGCATCTATCGCTACAGCAAAGGGTTATAAGGCAATCATCGTTATGCCGGAGACCATGAGCGTTGAAAGAAGAAATATCATCAAAGCATACGGCGCAGAGATCGTTCTGACTGAAGGTGCAAAGGGTATGAAGGGTGCGATCGCAAAGGCAGAGGAGCTCTCTAAGGAGATCCCTGACAGCTTCGTTGCAGGTCAGTTCGTAAATCCGGCAAACCCGGAAGCACACAGAAAGACAACAGGACCGGAGATCTGGAATGATACAGACGGAAAGGTTGATATCTTTGTAGCAGGTGTTGGTACAGGCGGAACTGTAACAGGTGTCGGTGAATATCTGAAGCAGCAGAATCCGAATGTTAAGGTTGTAGCAGTAGAGCCGGCTACATCACCGGTTCTTTCAAAGGGAACTGCAGGAGCACATAAGATTCAGGGTATCGGTGCAGGATTTGTACCGGATACATTAAATACAAAAATCTACGATGAGATCATCACAATCGACAATGATGCAGCATTTGAAGGCGGCAAAGAGATCGCAAGTATAGAAGGTATTCTCGTTGGTATCTCATCCGGTGCAGCTTTCGTAGCAGCAAAGGAACTTGCAAAGCGTCCTGAGAATGCAGGAAAGACAATCGTAGTTCTCCTTCCGGACAGTGGTGACAGATATTACTCAACTCCGCTCTTTGGCTAAGATGTAATTTAAACGAATGTGAATATATAAGTCCTTTTAGAATAAATCATTTATCTCAAAGCAGACACGCTCCACCATACAGCAATGTGGTGGGGCGTGTTTGTTGTTACAGGCATTTGCATCTATATTGTTGTGCCATTTACGTCTGTGCTGTTGTGCCATATACCATGATAAAAACGCGTGTTAGTTTCTATTTCATGCATATGCCTTATTCGCTCATGCTCCTGTGCAAACTCGCCTTCGGCTCAAACATGCACCCGCATTCGCTGGCAATATGCATTTCATAACGAAACTGACACTAATGTTTTATATCATGGTATATGGCACAGCGGCACAGGCGTAAATGGCACAGTAGTTTAGATGCAAATGCCTGTAACAACAAACAGCCTTTTATGTTGTCGGTGAGCGTGTGGATATGGTATAGTATATTTATATGCGGATATATATGGAAATTAGATAAAAGGTAATAAGTTGAGTATGAAGAAATTAACAGAAACGCAGAAAAGTATTATAAAATGGGCATTTGTGCTGGTGCTTCTTGGCCTGATCGTATATGTGTTCCGGGATATGGCAGGACCGATCGCAAAGCAGCTTGTGAAGACAAGCCCTTGGATCGTCGTGCTGATCCTTGTGGCGACATTGCTGTATGGTGTGTTTGAGAGTACGATCACAATGTTATTTGCCAGACAGTATAATCCGACGTTTACATTCAGACAGGCGTTTGGAATGACATATTTTGTGTCATTTTACAGAACGGCGACGCTTGGAAGCGGAGCGGGTGTGTCGGCTCTGGTTTACCTGAATGAGTATGGAGTGAAGACATCAGAAGCATTTGGTATGTATATGATTGAATATGCAGTGCACAAATTAAGCATCGGAATTATGGCGGTGATCCTGTATCTGCTGCATTTCCATTATATGAATGAAACCTTTGCGGAATATGAAGCATATATTGGAATTGGATTTGTGGCTACGGTTATTATTACGATATGTTTACTGTTGTTTGTATGTGCCGGATGGTTTCATCAGATCTTAAAGAAGCTGATGGATCTGGTGAATTACAAAGGACGATTTACAGAAAAGTTTGATAAAATCAAAGAACAGTGTGATATCATGGAAACGGAATCAAAGAAATTGCTGCACCATTGGAAGCTGCTGCTTGGCGTTCTGCTAATCAATATTTGTAAGTTTTCCTGCTGGTTTATGATTCCGTATATCGTACTGTACAAGAGCGGTGCATTTTCGCCGGATGTGGCACTGGCGATCACGACGGTATCCGTCATGCTGGCGGCAGTTATTCCTACGCCTGCCGGGATCGGTTCCAGTGAGTTTGTAATGATCGCAATGTTTGGTGCGATCGTGGGAAGTGCGAAAGCAGGAGCTATGGCACTGCTATACCGTTTTGCAACATTTGTATTTCCGTGTGCACTGGGCGCGGCCTATGCAGCGAAGTTTGCAGTTATAAAACAGAGAAAGAATAAGAAGAAGGAAGTCTGACCCGTATGAGATGTGGGACGGATGGAAAAATATCCGTCAGCTATATGCTCGATATGATATATGATGGACAGAAACAGGGTAAATACAGATATGAAAAAGTTGGTGGTGGGTATTCTTGCCCATGTTGATTCGGGAAAAACTACATTATCGGAAGCCATGTTATATACGGCAGGCAAGATCCGTAAGCTTGGACGGGTGGATCATAAGGATGCTTACCTGGATACGGATGCACAGGAGCGGGAGCGTGGGATCACGATATTTTCCAAGCAGGCGGTATTTACATATGATGACATGGAGATTACGCTGCTTGATACGCCTGGGCATGTTGATTTCTCAGCGGAAATGGAACGAACCTTACAGGTGCTTGACTATGCGATTCTTGTCATTAATGGCATGGACGGGGTACAGAGTCATACTGATACATTATGGAAGCTGTTGAAGCGGTACGAGATCCCGACATTTATATTTGTAAATAAGATGGATATGGATGGGTCAGATAAAGATGCTGTTTTCCAAAATATACGAAAAAAGCTGGATGGGGATTGCGTTGATTTCTCATCCGAGGACAGAGATGAACAGATCGCGATGGCAGACGAGAGACTGTTGGATACCTATCTGGATAGTGGTACGGTTGAGACAGAGGATATCATCGAAGCAATTCTTGACAGAAAGATATTTCCGTGTTTCTGGGGATCGGCACTCAAACTCTCCGGTGTGCAGGAATTATTGGATGCGATGAATACCTATATGGTGATGCCTGCATATAATGCAGAATTTGGCGGACGGATCTTCAAGATATCGAGAGATGCAAAAGGGGAACGTCTTACCTATATGAAGGTGACCGGAGGATGCTTAAAGTGCAGAGAGCAGATCGAGGGAACTGAAGGAAAAGTCAACCAGATACGGATTTATTCCGGTGCGCGTTACGAGACGGTAGAGGAGGCTCCTGCCGGAACGGTATGTGCGGTCACCGGGCTTGGTGAGACATCCGCAGGTCAGGGCGTTGGATGTGAACAGGAAAATGTATTCGCAGGACTGGAACCTGTGTTATCCTATAAAGTCAGTTATCCGGAGGACAAGGATGCAGTTGTCGTACTCCGGGATATCAGGCAGTTGGAGGAAGAAGAACCGGAGTTACATGTGGAGTTTGCACAGGAGACCCGAGAGATCTTTGTCAAGGTTATGGGACAGGTGCAGCTTCAGGTGCTGACACAGATCATAAAAGACAGATTTGGTTATCTCATATCATTTGGTATGGGAAGGATCATATATAAAGAGACACTTGTAGAACCGGTAATGGGTGTCGGCCATTTTGAACCGCTTCGCCATTATGCCGAAGTGCATTTGCTGATGGAACCATTGGAGCCGGGAAGTGGAATGCAGTTTGATACGATATGTAGCGAGGATGTGCTCGATAAGAACTGGCAGAGATTGATCCTGACACATCTGGAAGAAAAAGAATACCGCGGCGTGTTGACAGGCGCACCGATCACAGATATGAAGATCACAGTGACCGCAGGACGGGCACATCAGAAGCATACAGAGGGCGGTGATTTCCGTCAGGCAACATATCGTGCAGTAAGGCAGGGGCTTATGATGGGGGAATGCAGACTGTTAGAACCCGTGTATGCATTCCGGCTGGAGATCCCTACAGAGATGACCGGGCGGGCGATGAACGATATCACGCGGATGCATGGACGATTTGCACAGCCGGAGATCGAGGGTGAAATGAGTATCTTGACAGGAACTGCACCGGTTGCTACGATGCAGGAGTACCAGCAGGATGTGACGGCATATACCAGAGGACAGGGTAAGTTATCCTGTACCCTGCAGGGATATGAGCCATGCCACAATGAAGATGAAGTGCTGGCGGCAAGTACCTATGATCCGGAGCTTGATATGGCGAATCCGGCATCGTCGGTATTCTGTGCACATGGAGCCGGATATATCGTGGACTGGTACGATGTGTATGATATGATGCATGTAAAAGAAGATCCGGGATTTGCACTTGCGGGAATGGAAGATGTCCTGCGAAATATAACGTCAGAGCCTACTGAGGCAGACGAGGATAACCGAAAACGGATGGCGCGTGAGCGGCAGGACGTAGGTGCTCCGGTGTATGATGAGAAAGAGTTAGAGGATATATTTGTCCGTACCTATGGTTCAAACAGCCGGGAAAATGCAGCTTATAATAAAGCCGGTTTTAATCGGTATAATAAGAGTGTGTCGGAAGCGGACTGGTATGTGAAAAAGGCGGCAGAACATGGCAAGAGCAAGACCACCGGTGCGCAGACACCGGCTGTCGGATTAAAGACGGCGGATACTGGAATTGCCAGACCCGGAGCATACAGGAAGCAAAAGGGCGAGATAGAATATCTGTTAGTTGATGGGTATAACGTGATATTTGCATGGGATGACCTGAAAGCGCTGGCAGCGGTGAACATCGACAGTGCCAGAGATAAGCTGATTGATATTATGTCGAATTATCAGGGGTATGTCGGCTGTGAGCTGATCCTCGTATTTGATGCTTATAAGGTGAAGCAGAATCCGGGCAGCATTACAAAACATGGAAATATCCATGTGGTCTATACGAAAGAAGCAGAGACTGCCGATATGTATATAGAAAAGACGACACATGAGCTTGGCAGAAAGTATAAAGTGACGGTTGCATCCTCAGATGGATTGGAACAGTTGATCATCATGGGGCAGGGTGCACTTCGAATGTCCTCCCGTGGGCTTCGGGAAGAAGTAGAACGTGTGAACCGGATACTGAGAGATGATTATTTGAAATAAAGGCTGAAGTGTTATGCGGCAAAGCAGATAAGAGAACGATATAAAGTAACGAATGGGCGAAGCAGAGAATATATAATGGAGAAATGGGTATGAAGAAATACATTATGGCACTTGATCAGGGTACGACAAGTTCAAGGGCGATTTTATTCGGAAAAAATGGAGAGATGGCGGCTGTATCACAGAAGGAGTTTACACAGTATTTTCCTGAAAATGGTTGGGTAGAGCAGGATCCGAAGGAGATCTGGGCGTCACAGATGAGCGTGATGATGGAAGCCAGAGAGACACTGGGAATTCCTGTTGAGGAGATTGCTGCGATCGGAATTACGAATCAGAGAGAGACAACGATCGTCTGGAATAAAGAAACAGGAGAACCGATATATCCGGCGATCGTGTGGCAGTGCAGAAGAACGGCAGACCGGATCGAGGCATTAAAAGCAGAGGGCTATGATACAGTGATCCGCGAGAAGACAGGATTGATCGCTGATCCTTATTTTTCAGCTACAAAGATTGAGTGGATTCTCGATCATGTAGAGGGAGCGAGAAAACTTGCAGAGGATGGAAAGTTATATTTTGGAACGGTTGATACATGGCTGATCTATAAGCTGACCGGAGGAAAGGTTCACGCAACAGATTATACAAATGCATCCAGAACGATGCTGTTTAATATCCACACACTGGAATGGGATAAGGAATTACTTGAGAAATTCCGTATACCGGAGAGTATGCTGCCGGAGGTACATAATTCCAGTGAGATCTATGGCTATACAGACGAGCGGTTATTCGGTGGTTCGATTCCGGTTGCAGGCGTTGCCGGAGATCAGCAGGCGGCATTATTCGGACAGTGCTGTTTCGAACCGGGAGATACGAAGAATACCTATGGAACCGGCTGTTTCCTGCTGATGAATACGGGAGACAGGGCTGTTTATTCAGAACATGGGCTGCTTACCACGATAGCGATCGGACTGAACGGCAAAGTACAGTATGCGCTGGAGGGCAGTGTGTTTGTCGCAGGAGCCGCGATCAAATGGCTGCGTGATGAGATGAAGCTGATCGAGAAAGCCGGTGATACCGAGAGAATAGCATTATCCGTTAAGGACAGCAATGGTGTCTATGTAGTTCCGGCATTTACCGGACTTGGTGCACCGTACTGGGATGCTTATGCCAGAGGTGCGATCCTGGGGCTGACCAGAGGAACGACAAGAGAGCACATCGTCCGGGCAACTGTAGAATCACTGGCATATGAGACTTACGATGTATTAAAAGCGATGGAGAGTGATTCCGGTATCAGCCTGAAGCAGTTACGTGTAGATGGTGGTGCAAGTGCAAATAACTTCCTGATGCAGTTTCAGGCAGATATTACTGAAAAACAGGTTGTGCGACCATCAGTAATTGAAACTACAGGGCTTGGGGCAGCATATTTGGCAGGAATTGCTTTGGGAATTTATGATAAAACGATTTTTGACCAGATTAAGTGTGATAAGTATGAGCCATTAATGGAAGAGGAGCGATGGAAACATAAAAAGTATGGTTGGAAAAAAATAATTCAGAGTGCTTGTGAGAAAAATTAAATTAAAAATAGCACAAATCTATAATGCCTTATAGGATATTTTTATATCTTATAAGGTATTTTTCTGTTCATAACCTATTGACAAGTACAATTTCATTCCTTATAATCATATTATTCCTATTAAAATTGTATGAAATATAACGAAGAAGGTGACAGAGATGAAAGAAATATTATGCTTCGGAGATTCCAATACATACGGACTCATCCCCGGTACAAATAGAAGATATAACAGAGAAACAAGATGGACAGGTATTTTATCAGAGAAGCTTTACGATAAAGGATATAGAATCATTGAAGAAGGATTATGCGGAAGAACCAGTGTGTTTGATGATGCAACAAGAGATGGAAGGAATGGAGCGAAAGTACTTCCGATGCTTTTAGAAACACACACACCGCTTGATCAGGTGGTTTTAATGCTTGGAACCAATGACTGTAAAATATATAATCATGCAAGTGCAGAGCGTATTGGAAAAGGCATCGAAAAATTAATCCAACAGATCAAAAAACATGATCCTACGATCGATATTTTATTAGTATCTCCAATTGAACTTGGAGAAGATGTATGGAAACCAGGGTTTGATCCCGAATTTGATCAGCATTCTGTGAAAGTATCCAAACAATTAAAACAGACATATTTAAAGATTGCATGGAAATACGGATGTGATTTTCTTGCAGCAAGTGATGTAGCCAAACCAAGTAAGGCAGATATGGAACATATGAATGAAGAAGGACATAAAAACCTTGCAGAAGCCATCGAATCATTTCTTGTAGAAAAAGAAAGAAATCATTCAAACGACTATGTAAATGTGGTATGATAAGACAAATGATACAAAACATTCAGAAAGGAATTTTACATATGGAAACGATCAATCCACAGGAATGGAAAAAAGACCTGCCAGCATTTAAAGAAAAGACAGACCGGTTTTATGCAGGAGAATTAAGTAAAGCAGATTATAAAGGATTCTCCGGTGGTTACGGAAGCTATGCACAGAAAGATGGAAAAGCAAGTATGATCCGTCTTCGTATGTCAGGTGGCCATTTAACAAAAGATAAATTAAAATTTATCGCAGACAGTATTAAAACATATAACGTAGATAAAGTACATTTGACAACATGTCAGGCAATTCAGTTACATAACTTACAGCCAGAAGCAATCTATGGAATCATGGAAGGTGGATTAGATCATGGCATTGTAACAATGGGTGGTGGTGGAGATTTTCCACGAAATGTTACTGTATCTCCATTATCCGGTGTGCAGAAAGGAGAATATTTTAACGTTCTTCCTTATGCAGAAGCAGCTGGAGAGTATTTAATGACATTTATTAAAAAAGAAGTCATGCCAAGAAAGTTAAAAGTTGGATTCTCAAATGGGCCAGCGAATGAGACACATGCAACATTCCGTGATCTTGGATTTGTGGCAAGAGAAGATGGAAACTTTGATGTTTACAGTGCCGGTGGACTTGGCAATAATGCAAGATTTGGACTGAAAGTTGCTGAGAATGTAAAACCAGAGAAGATCCTTTATTATATCTGTGCAATGCGAGAGACATTTATCGCACATGGAAATTACAAACAGCGTGGAAGAGCCAGAACTCGCTATATGCAGGAAACTTTAGGAGAAGAAGGATATATCAAAGCATTCCATGAGAAATTAGATGAAGTTTTCGCATCTGGACAGGATTTAGATCTTCATGTAGAGATTCCTGAAGTAACAAAACAAGGAGATGAAAGTAAAGCAGAAGGAAAACGTGTGATCGAGCAGAAACAAGAAGGATTATATGCAGTTGCTTATCATCCATTTGGTGGCTGCCCAAAACCTGAGAAATTAGGTCAGATCTATGATGTGATCAAAGATATGGATGAGGTAGAAGCACGGATCTCTCCAGATGAGACGATGTATATCATTAATCTGACTGGAGATGAAGCAAAGAAAGTTTTAGAAGTCACAAATGATGGTGCAGAAACATTGTTTGAGACATCGGTATCCTGTATCGGGGCAACAATCTGTCAGGTTGGATTAAGAGATTCTCAAGGACTGTTACACAAAGTGATCAAAGCAGAAAGAGAAGCCGGATTAAAAGATGGATCATTACCAAAGATTCATATTTCCGGATGTATGTCTTCTTGTGGAACACACCAGATCGGAGAGATCGGATTCCACGGAAGTATGAAAGTGATTGATAAAGTTGCTCATTCTGCATTTGTTCTTCATATCAATGGATCTGATTATCAGGGCAAAGAGGTTATGGGAGAAGAAGTAGGAACCATCCTTGAAGAAGATATTCCAAAATTCCTTGTAAAATTAGGACATACCGTTGAGAGCGAAGGACTTGATTATGCACAGTGGAATGCAAAACATCCAGAAGGTATCAAGGAAATCGCAAAAGAATATTTACAATAACAGGTAGAAGCAATGGCATATTTTCCAATGTTTGTACAACTAAAGAATAAAAAATGTCTCGTGATCGGTGGTGGCAGGATCGCGCTTCGTAAGATCGAAGTCTTAAAAGATTTTGAAGCGGATGTTACCGTGATCGCACCAGAGATGATACCCCAGATTCGGCGGATCGATAAGATCCGCCGAATCTTTCGAACATTTATGGAGGAAGATTTCAAAGAAGCAGAACTTGTGGTTGCAGCAACCAATGATCCAAAGGTAAACAGTGAGATCAGCAAGATCTGTATGCAAAGAAAGATTCCGGTCAATGCAGTTGATCAGAAAGAAGATTGCAGCTTTATTTTTCCATCCTATGTAAAAGAAGGAGAAGTAGTTGCGGCGTTTTCAAGTGGTGGTCAAAGCCCTATGATCACGCAATATTTAAAGGAAAAGATTAAACCAAATCTGACGGAAGAATTAGGACAGATCGCACAGATCTTAGGAAGTTTGAGAGCGTTTGCAAAATCATGTATTGCCACAGAACAGCAGCGCAAGGAATTTTATAAAGAATTATTACAAATCGGATTAAAAGATATTGATTCACTAGAAGAACAACGAATCAATGAAATCATTCAAAAATATACAAAAAATCAGAGTGAAATCGAGGAACAGTAAAATGGAACGTACAAGAAGATTAAGAACAAGTAATTATATGAGAGATATGGTGAGAGAAAACCATGTAAGAATTGATGAACTGATCTATCCGATCTTTGTCACAGAAGGAGAAGATATCAAGCATCCAGTAGAATCCATGCCAGGAATTTACCAGTATTCGCTAGACCGTCTGCCAGAAGAAATTAACAGAATTAAAGAAACAGGGATCAAAGCAATTTTAATCTTTGGAATCCCAGATCACAAAGATGAAGTCGGAAGTGGTGCATACGCTGAAGATGGAATTGTACCAAAAGCAATCCGTCAGATTAAGAAAGAATACGAAGAACTGATCATCATTGCAGATGTATGTCTTTGCGAATATACTTCTCATGGACATTGCGGTCTCGTGAAAGATGGCGTGATCTTAAACGACGAAACACTGCCACTTCTTGCAAAAGCATCTATAAGTTATGCAAAAGCAGGAGCAGATATCATTGCACCAAGTGATATGATGGATCTTCGAGTAAAAGCGATTCGTGAAGCTTTAGATGAAGCAGGTTTTGTATACACACCAATCATGTCTTACAGTGCTAAGTTCGCGTCAGGATATTATGGACCATTTCGTGATGCAGCACACTCCGCACCAGGATTTGGAGACCGAAAGACATACCAGATGGACCCAGCCAATGGACAGGAAGCGATGCGCGAGATCGGGGAAGATATCGAAGAAGGTGCAGACCTTATTATTGCAAAACCAGCACTTGCCTATATGGATATTATGAAAGAAGCATCCATGAAATATAATATTCCAATCGTTGCATATAATGTAAGCGGTGAGTATGCCATGGTAAAAGCAGCTGCAGCCAATGGATGGATCGATGAGAAAAAGATCGTTATGGAAAATATGGTTGGATTAAAACGTGCCGGTGCAAAGATGATCATTACTTATCATGCATTAGATGTTGCAAAATGGCTGAAAGAAGAGGAAAGATAAATGAGTGATACAAGATCAAAAGAGTTATATGAACGAGCAAAAGTACACATTCCAGGTGGGGTTAATAGTCCAGTCCGTGCATTTCGTGCGGTAAACAGAACTCCAAGATTTATGGAATCAGCAAAAGGGGATCGAATCATTGATGCCGATGGAAATGAATACATTGATTATGTATGTTCCTGGGGACCTGGAATCTTAGGACATGCTCATCCACAGGTCATTCAAAAGGTTATGGAATCTTGCAAAAACGGATTAACCTTTGGAGCACCAACAGAGAAGGAAGTAATTTTGGCGGAATTGATCAGTGAACTCATTCCATCCATGGAGGTAAGCCGTTTGGTAAGTTCAGGAACAGAAGCTGTCATGAGTGCGATCCGTGCAGCCAGAGGGTTCACAGGAAGAGATAAGATCATCAAATTCCGCGGATGTTATCATGGACATTCCGACAGTTTGCTAGTAAAAGCAGGTTCTGGGGCATTAACAACATCCGTTCCAGACAGTGCCGGAGTTCCAAAAGACGATACAAAGAATACATTAGTTGCAGAATATAATGATAAAGATTCTGTAGAGAAATTATTTAAAGAAAATAAAAATGAGATTGCAGCAGTCATTGTAGAACCTGTTGCAGCGAACATGGGATTAGTACTTCCAGAAGAAGGATTTCTTGAATTTTTACGAGAGATCACAAAAGATCACGATTCTTTACTGATCTTTGATGAAGTGATCACAGGTTTCCGACTGTCTCTTGGAGGAGCACAGCAGTATTACAATATCAAGCCAGATATCACAACACTTGGGAAGATTGTTGGTGGCGGAATGCCAATCGGTGCTTACGGTGGAAGAAGAGAGATCATGCAGATGATCTCCCCAGATGGACCAGTTTATCAGGCAGGAACTTTATCAGGGAATCCAGTTGCAACAACCGCAGGTATTGAAACATTAAATATCTTAAAAGATGATCCACAGATTTATGAAAGACTGGAAAATAAAACAAAGAAACTTGCAAATGCAGCAAGACAGGCAGGAAATGGACATGTTTGTGTGAATCAGATCGGTTCTTTGATGAGTGTTTTCTTTACAGATCAGAAAGTCAGAGATTTTGAAAGTGCTGTGACATCTAATACGGAACAATATGCAGATTATTTTGGATATTTATTAGATCGTGGAATTTATATTGCACCATCTCAGTTTGAAACAATGTTTATCTCTGATGCACATACCGAAGAAGATATTGAGAAAACGTGTAAACTTGCAGGAGAAGCTTTATGCAATTTGGATTTCTAGGAATCGATTACAAAAATGCAGATCTTGCCGTTCGTGATGAGATTTCATTTACGGATCAGAAAAAGATGGAATTTTTCCGTAAAGCAGAAGAAAATGGAATTGAACAAGTCATGATCTTATCAACCTGTAACCGCAGTGAGATCTACTATTTTTATGAAAAGGAATCACAGGTAAAAGCAATACAAGATATCTATTGCGATATGTTTGAGAAAGTGCAGATTAGGCAATATATTAGACATTGCGAAGAAGACAAAGCTGTTTCTTATCTGTTTCGAGTCACAGCAGGTCTAGAGTCCATGGTACTAGGAGAAGACCAGATTCTTGGACAAGTAAAAGATGCCTTAGATTTTTCGAGAACAATGGGATTTAGCAAAAAAGAATTAAATAAAGTCGTAAGAGATGCGGTAACCTGTGCAAAAAAGGTAAAGACTACGTTTAAAATGAGCGAAAAACCAGTATCTGTTGGTTATATAGGAATCCTTGAAGTTGAAAAAACATGCATGATCAAAGGAAAAACGATTTTGGTGATCGGAAGTGGAGATACCGCAGTTCTTGCTCTTCGTTATCTATATGAATACGAGGCAGGAAAGATTTATTTATGTAGCAGAACACTGGCACATGCAGGAAATGTTCAGAAAGAATTTGAAGAAATTGAGATCATTTCATATGAACAAAGATATGAGGTCATGAAACGATGTGATATCGTAGTTTCTGCAACATCAGCACCACATGTGGTTGTAAAAGAAGAATGTTTTACACCAGAAAAATCTGTTACATTTTTAGACCTTGCAACGCCAAGAGACATCGATCCAAAACTTTCAGATGACCCAAAGGTAAATCTGATCAACTTGGATACGATCAAAGAAATATCTAAAGCTAATCAGTCAGAACGGGAAGAACTTTGTAGAGAAAGTTTTACGATGATCGAGAAGGAAAAAGAAGAAACGATCAAGTGGTTATTTCAAGTTCCAATGGAAGAAACAATCCGTTCCCTTCAGGAAAAATGCACAGAAATCGTGGAAGACAGCTACTCCTATTTATCAAGAAAAATGGATCTTGGGACAAGAGAACAGAAGTTATTGAAGAAAGTATTAAATGCATCTTTGCAGCGAATGATCAAAGAACCGATTCAGGAATTAAAACATTTAGAGACAAGGAAAGAACAGGCAGATTATAAAAAGATGGTAGAACAGCTTTTTGGAATTGACACAAAGAAAGGAACCGATCTATGAAATATATCATTGGCTCAAGAGGATCACGTCTTGCATTAATTCAGACAAAGTATGTACAGGAGAAATTGGCAAAGGCATATCCAGAGCATTCTTTTGAAATTGAAGTGATTAAAACAAAAGGTGATAAAATTCAGAATAAACCATTAGATAAGATTGGTGGAAAAGGACTGTTTGTGAAAGAAATCGAAGAAA
>OLQB01001304.1_pt1 | contig 17899 bp, 18 predicted proteins | sample 1672681 | NCBI WGS metagenome assembly OLQB01 (sample SAMEA3136713, study PRJEB25190) | human gut metagenome | reverse complement strand
GGCCCATTTCCAGCCCATCCCGGGTGACAAAGCTGTTCAGCGCCATGTTCTGGCTTTTAAAGGGGGCTACCCGGTAGCCGTCCTGTGCAAAAATACGGCACAGCGCGGTGCACAGCAGGCTTTTGCCCGCCCCGCTCATCGTGCCCTGCACCATAATGCATTTTGCCCGGCTCATGTAAGCACCTCCTGTAAGGCTTTTAAAAGCTGCTGGTTTTCCGGCGCGGTGCGCACGGCAGTGCGGTACCAGCTGCCATCCAGCCCGGGGTAGTTGCCGCAGCTGCGCAGCACGATGCCGCGCTGCCGCAACGCATCGCCCAGTGTTTCCGGCGCTTGGAACAGCAGATAATTTGCGCTGCCATCCAGCACCCGCAGCCCCAGTGCACGCAAACCATCCCGCAAAACAGGACGCTGCTCTGCAATCAATTCTTGCACCCGGGCTACATAGGCGGTCTCGTCCAGCGCCGCCAGCCCCGCCGCCTGTGCAAGGCTGGAAACTGCCCACGGCTGCCCGGCGGCCTGCATTTTATCCAGCAGAACGGTGTCACTGCACAGACAGTAGCCCAGCCGCACCCCGGCCATGCCGTACAGCTTTGTAAAGGCTTTCAGGATGACGAGGTTCGGGCTTGCCAGCAGCTTTTTGGCAGACAGCGCTTCGCTTTCCGGTAAAAAGTCCAGAAAGCACTCGTCCACCACCAGCAGCGCACCGCAAGCTTCGCACCGGTGCAGCAGCGCCTTCACCAGCGGCAGCGCAGTCAGCTGCCCGGTGGGGTTGTTGGGCTGACAGAGGAATACCATGTCGGTGTCCTCGTCCACAGCGGAAATGAACGCCTCTGTCACTGCAAAATCTTCGCTTTCCCGCAGAAAATGCCGCCGGACGGTGCAGCCTGCCGTTTCCAGCGCGGCGGCATACTCCGCAAAGGTAGGGGCGGGCAGCAGGGCGGTGCGGGGCTTTGCCGCCCACACCAGCCGGAAGATCAGGTCTGCTGCGCCGTTGCCGCACAGGATATGCGCTGCGGGCACGGTTTCGTGCACTGCCAGCTTTGCCCGCAAAGCGCGGCAGAGGGGGTCAGGGTAGCGGTCTGCGGTGGCAAGCGCGGCGGTGATGGCCTTTGCCACCCCCTCCGGCAGTCCCAGAGGGCTGACATTGGCCGAAAAGTCCAGCGCGTCCTGTCCGTACTGCGCCTGGTAACCGGCCCAGTCGCCGCCATGTACAAGCTGCATCATAAAATACCTCGTATCACCAGCCCAAGCGCCAGCGCCAGCAGGCTTTCGGCGTACATCATGCGGTTCGCGCGGCGGATATCCTCCGGCTCAATGGGACGCACGGCATCGCCGATGGTGGGCTTAGGGTAGTATTCACCAAAATAATAGGCGGGCCCGGCCAGCTGCACGTTCAGTGCACCGGCGCAGGCACTTTCGGTCTGGGCGCTGTTGGGGCTGGCGTGGTTGCGCCTGTCCCGCCGCCAGATGCGCCACGCGCTGCGGGCGTCGTTTCCGGTCAGGGCGGCAGCGGCTACCCACAGCAGGGCGGCAATGCGGCTGGGCAGGTAGTTCGCAATATCATCCAGCTTTGCCGCCGCACGCCCAAAGCGCAGATATCGCTCGTTTTTGTAGCCCACCATGCTGTCCATGGTGTTGATGGCCTTGTAGGTCAGTGCCAGCGGAGCGCCGCCCAGCAGCATATACAACAGCGGCGCGATCACGCCATCGCTGGCGTTTTCCGCCACGGTCTCCACAGCGGCCTTGGTCACGCCTTCGGCGGTAAGCGCCTGCGTGTCCCGCCCCACGATGCGGCTTACCGCAATGCGGGCGGCGGGCAGGTCGGGCTTTGTCAGTTCCCGGTAGACGTTCATACTTTCCTGCACAAGTCCCTTTGCCGCCAGTGCCTGCCCGCACCAGAACATCTGTACTGCCAGCCCCAGCAGCGGGTGCAGGGCGGCGGCTCCTATGCAGACAAGGCTTGCAAGCGCAAAGGTGCCCACCGGCAGACAAAAGGCTAAAATGCGCCCGCCCCAAAGCTCGCCCTCCGGTGTTTTGGGCAGACGGGCACGCAGCCCTTTTTCCAGCGCAGAGATGGCCTTGCCCATATACACCACCGGGTGCGGCAGCCACGCCGGGTCGCCGAAAATCGCATCCAGCACAAAGCCGCCCAGTACCGCGTAGCCGATCATGCCTGCGCCTCCTTTGTGTACTGTACGGACTTTACCAGATACAGTACCCGCTTGGACGCCCAGTCCTTGGCATCCAGCACAAAGCCGCCGGCGTTGGGGGCGCACCATTCGTAATAATCCTTGTGGGGCAGGGCATAGCGTTCCATGGCAGCCATCTGGGTGCCGCCGTGGGCTAAGATGACCAGCATCTCCTCGCCATCCGCAAGAGCTTTGTCCACCAGTGCGGAAAATGCTGCGCAGATGCGCTCACAAAACGCAGCCTTGGTCTCGCCGTCCGGGCAGGGGCTTTCACAGTTGGCGGCTACCCATGCAAGGTAGTCCGGATCGTGCTCCATTTCAATATAATTTCTCCCCTCAAAGCTGCCGAAGCACATCTCCTTCAGCCCGTCTATTTCTATAAGCTTTGCGCCCGGGAACAGTACCTCAGCGGTCTGCCGGGTGCGGCAAAGGGGAGTGATATACACAGTCTTAGGGAAAATATCTGCCCTGCACAGTACAGCGCGCCCGGCGGCAGAAAGCGGGATATCCCGCTGCCCCTGATAGCGCTTTTCGGCGTTGTATTCGGTCAGGCCGTGACGCAACAAATAGATCAGCATTCCGGCAATTCTCCTTTCAAAACGGTGGGGATGCCGCAGAACATCTGCACCACACACGCAGCGCGTGCCGCCAGCATACAGGCAAGCCGCCCGGCGTTTTCCCGCGCGGCACGCTCGGCCGGGTCTACGGGCACCACACCGCCGCCCACCTCGGTGGACAGCACGATATCATAAGCGGATAATTTGTCCGCAAGTTTCTCAAGTTCAGCGTTGTCTTTGCACCCGGCGGCAAGCTGCTGCGCATCCGCGATGCAGCGGCCGGGCAGGGTGCGGGCAAAGGTGCGCTTGCCGCTGTACAGCGGCCCGGTGATAAAGATCATAACAGCCCTCCCCACTGGCAGGCACACAGCGCCGCCAGCATCCACAGCTCAGTCTTTTGCAAAAACCACCCGGCAAGATCGCCGGTAATGCCGCCCAGCTGCTGCACGGCTACATGGTGATACCACAAAAACAGCAAGATTGCAACTGCCGCCAGTGCTCTGCCGCCTAAAGCCAGCAGCGCCCCGCAAAGCAGTATCGCCAGCACTGCCAGCACATTGCGCACAGCGGTGCGGTCGGCAGCGGAGGCAAAGGTATGGGCAAGGCCGGTGTTTTTTGCCATGGGAAAGGCCGCCACCGCAAGGCCGGAGAACGCCCGCTCCAAAACCAGTGCCAGCGTCCACAGAGCGCCCACCCGGGGCGTGAACTGCACGCAGGCGGCGAGGCAGAGGTAAGCCGCAAAATAGCTGCACAGCCGGATGACCGCAAAGGCACCGCAGTGCGGGTCTTTTAAAATTTCCAGCTTCTTTTCCCGGTCGCCGTAGCTGGCAAGGGCGTCACAGGTGTCGGCATAGCCGTCCAGATGGATGCCGCCGGTCACCCACACCGGCACAAGGCAGAACCCTGCCGCCCGCGCCGGGGCAGGCAGGGGCAGCACCCCGCACACGCACCACAGCGCCCCGCATAAAAGCCCCACCAGCGGGAAGGCGCACAGCGCGTACCGCATATTTTTTTCGTTCCACCCAAACTGCGGCACCGGCACTGCCGAAAACATGGCAAAGGCCACCGCAATGGTCTGCAAAACGATCATTTTTCCACTCCTTTATAATAGACGGGGACGCCGCACACCACCCGCACCACGGCATCTGCCCGGGCGGCAAGGGCGTTGTTCACCTGTGCCAGCGCCAGCAGATAGCGGTCCGTGTCCCCGGCATAGTCCGCGCCGCCACTGAACACTTCGTTGGAGACAACGATCAAATTTTCGCACTGCGCGGCAAGGCTATCCAGCCCCTGCAAAATGTGCTCGGCAGCGGCATCGCCCGCACCGGCGGGGTCGTACAGCTCGTTGGCGGTCAGATTGCCTAAGTCTTCCAGCAGCGCCGTGCCCCTGCAGGGCAGACGCACCGTCTCTAAATGCAGCGGGCATTCGATGGTCTCAAACTGCTTCGCAGCGCGCATTTTGCGGTGCTTTTCTACCCGGGCGGCGCACTCGGCATCCCACACCTGCATGGTAGCCAGATAGTACCGCGGCAAACCGCAGCGCAGCACAAGGGCTTCGGCGTATTCACTTTTGCCGCTGGCAGCGCCGCCCAGCACCAGCGTCAGCATTGGGGCGTATACGGCGCAATGCCGCCCTCCGCAAAGGAATAGCACCCCTCGTACACCGCCAGCGCCATGTCCCACAGCGGGATGCTGGCCACTGCGCCGGTACCCTCGCCCAGATGCAGTCCGGCGGTAAGCAGGGGTGTTTTGCCCAGCGTGTCCAGCACAAGCCGGGCGGCAGGCTCGGTGGAGCAGTGACTGGCAAACACGGCCTTTGCCGCAGCCGGGCACAGCCGCACGGCGCACAGCGCCGCCACCCCGCTGATAAACCCATCCATCAGCACGGGCACACCCGCCAGCGCTCCGCCCAGAAACATCCCGCACAGCCCGGCGATATCAAAGCCGCCCAGTTTGCCCAGTACGTCCAATACGTCATCGGGGTCGGGGGCATTGCAGGCGATGCCCCGCCGGATGGTGTCCACCTTGCGGGCAAGCCCTGCATCGGAAAGCCCCGCACCGCGCCCGGTCATGGTCTGCACCGGCTGTGCCAGCAGCACGGCGGCTACGGCGCTGGAGGTGGTGGTGTTGCCAATGCCCATCTCGCCGGTGGCCACAAGTCCGTAGCCCTCGGCGGCAAGCTGCCGGATCAGGGCGATGCCCCGGCCAATGGCCTCCACTGCCTCGGCGCGGGTCATGGCAGGGCCTTTGGTAAAGTCCGCAGTCCCGGCGGCAATGCGGCAGTCCCGCACGCCGGGTACAGGCGCACCGGCAATGCCCAAATCCACAGGCAGCACATCGCAGTGCGCCGCCTGTGCCATCCTGCATACGCTGGTGCGCCGCGCAGCAAGGTTCTCGGCTACGGCGCGGGTCACGCTCTGGTCGGTCTGGCTTACGCCCTGCGCCACCACGCCGTTGTCTGCACAGAGCACCGCCACCGCCCGGCTGGAAAAATCAAACTGCGCCGTGCCGGTCAGCGCAGCGGCATCTTCCAGCAGGGTCTCCAGTGCGCCCAGCCCACCCAAGGGCTTGGCAAGGCTGGCCCAGTGGGCATGGGCGGCGGCGCGGGCGGTTTCGTCCGGCGGGGTGATAGCAGCAAGCAGCTGCATCAGTTCAGCTTCGGTCATTTTTGTCATCCTTTGTGTTTCAAAAAGTGCTGCGCCGCCTGCACAAAGCGGCGGGGCAGGGCAGTGCCAGCCCAGTAAAGATGCGGGAAACCAGCGTACAAATTTGCGCTTGCAAAGCCGCATTCCCACTGCCTTTTTTCGGTTTTGCGCACAGAAAAGTCTGCACCATTCTCAGAGGAATCCCAGTGGTGGAATTCATGGACGGGCAGCGTTTCTCCGGCGTGGAAAAGCATACTGTCGGCCTTTGCCGTCATGGCGGCATAGCCAAAGCGCACCAGCCGCCCGGTGTTGTGCCCGCTGCCCGGCAGCACACCCGCCATGGGGTAAGTTTTGCCGTCCATACCCTCCAGCGCCTGCCCTAAGTACAGAAAGCCGCCGCACTCGGCAGCGGTGGGCAACCCTTTCTGAACAGCCTCCCGGATAGCAGCACGCAGGGCGCAGTTCTCGCTCAGCTGCCGGGCATACAGTTCCGGGTAGCCCCCGGGCAGGTACAGCCCGCCGATATTTTCCGGCAGGGCGGCATCCCGCAGCGGGCTGAAAAATGCAAGCTCTGCACCCGCATCCCGCAAGGCGTCCAACGTTTCAGCGTAGGCAAAGCAGAAGGCTTCATCCCGCGCTACGGCAATGCGAACGGAGGGCGTGCACGGCGCGGCAAGCGGCGGCGCAGCCGGGGCAGGGCGGTCGGTCAACACTGCCAACTGTGCCCAGTCCAGCACAAGGGCATCGGCAAGCTTGCCCAGCTTTTGCTGTAAGTCCGCAACCTCCCCGGCGGTTTTCAGCCCGAGGTGGCGGCTCTCAATGGCGCACCCCGGCAGATGGGGCAGATACCCCACCACAGTCAACCCGGTCTCGGCTTCCAGCATCGGGCGCAGCGTTTTGTACAAGGACTCAGAGCAATCATTGAGCAGAATGCCCACGATATGGCTGGGCGTGCGGAACTGCAAAAGCCCCCGCAGCTCGGCAGCAAGGGTGATACTTGCCCCTTTTGGCTGCACTACCAGCAGCACCGGCAGCGCCAGCGTATCGGCCAGCTCCCAAGCGCTTGCACGGGTTGTCAGTCCCTGCCCATCGTAAAAGCCCATGGCACCCTCGCATACGGCAGCGCTGTGCCCGGCGGCATACCGGGCGTAAAGCGTGCGCACCGTATCCGGGGCAGAGAGGTAGAGGTCTAAATTGTGGCTTTCCACCCCAAGCGCGCTGCGGTGAAACATAGGGTCGATGTAGTCCGGTCCGCATTTGAAGGCGCAAGGGTCAGTCCCGCGCCGCTGCAATGCGGTAAGCACGGCACAGGTAACGGTGGTCTTGCCGCTGCCGGAGCGCGGCGCGGCGATGAGAAACTGCATCATGTCCGTGCCCCCGTAATGAGAAACACAGGGTTGTTAGCCATCAGCAAATGCAGACTGCCCGCCGTTTTTGTGCGGTTGACGGCGATCTGTGTCACCTCGGCGGCAAGGCCGTGGGCGGTCAGGGCAGCTACGGCAGCGCTGAGCGTTTCCAACGCAATGGCGGTAATGCACAGCCGGGCGACTGGATTTTTGTGCAGTACGGCGTCTATAACAGCGTCCATATTGCCCTTTGTGCCGCCGATGAATACAGCATCCGGGGCGGGCAACGTGTCCAAAGCTTCAGGGGCTTTGCCCTCAATCAAGGTCAGATTGTAAGCAGCAAATTTCTCCCGGTTTTGCTGGATCAGTGCACAGGCTTCCGGGTCACATTCTACGGCATATACCTGTCCGGCAGGGGCGGCAAGCGCCAGCTCCACGCTCACGCTGCCGGTGCCCGCGCCCACGTCCCATAGGGTGTCCGTGGGGGTGACCGCCAGCTTTGCCAGCGCGGCGGCGCGCACCTCCTGCTTTGTCATGGGCACAGCGCCCCGGATAAAGGCATCGTCCGGCAGGCCGGGGGTGCGGCGGGACGGCAAAGCCTCCCGTTCGATGAGCAATACGCTCAGCGGTGCAAAGGTTTGCTCTGCCAGTTCCCGGGCAAGGCCAAAGCGGATGGCTTCTGCAGGGGTGCCAAGGTTTTCGCCCACAAGGGCGTGAGCAGCGCCCAGCCCGGCAGCGGTCAGCTTGGCGCAAAGGGTGGCAGGGGTGTCCCCGCCACCGGTGAGGAAAAACACCTGTGGATGCGCCAAAACCTCGGCTACCGGGTCGCAGGCGCGGCCATGGGCCGACACCAGTTTCCAGTCCTGCCAGGGGCGTCCTACAGCAGCAGCTAAAAGCTGAACGCTGGAAAGCCCGGGCAGCACCCGGACGGAGTATCCCATGACCCGCAGCAGGGGCAGCAGCTTTGCCGCACCGGAGTAAAACCCGGTGTCGCCGCTGTACAAAACAGCGGTGTCCGTATCCGACTGTGCGGCAAGACACGCAAGGATTTCCTCCGGCTTATACACGGCTTTGCAGTTGTCAGTGCACCCCGCCGGTAAATGCTCCAACAGGCGCTTGGCCCCAAGGATGAGCCCTGCGCTTTGCAGTGCAGCCAACCCTTGCGCGGTCAGGCTTTCCGGGCAGCCGGAACCCATTCCGATCAGAGAAATCATACCAGAACCTCCTTGCAGCGTGCCAGAATTTGTGCAGCAGTTTGTCCATTTTCAGCCGGGCGACGCACCACGATCAGCTGTGCACCGGTATCCTGTGCGGCCTGTGCTTTTTCGGCAAAGCCGCCCACAGCACCGCCGTCCTTGGTGACCAGATACCGGATGGAGAATTGTTCCATCAGAGCACAGTTCAGCGCATAGCTGAAAGGCCCCTGCATGGCAATGATGTTCCTGTGCGGGATACCGGCGGCCTCGCAGGCGGCAATGCCCTCCCGCGTGGGCAGCACCCGGGGGAACAGCCGCTCCGGGCTGAGCGGTGCAAAGGCGGCAAGTTCTTTCGCGCCTGTGGCCAGCAGCACATTGCCGCTGCACCCGGCCAGAAATGCAGCCGCGTGGGCGGCGGTGGCAAATACCATGCTCCCGGCAGGCAAGGGGCTTCCTTCCCGCAGCAGCCGGTGGTACTCCACCCCGGCCACGGCACACGCAGCCCGGATGTTTTTTGTGGCGTCCACCGCGTAGGGGTGGGTGGCGTCTATGCACAGGGCAGCGCCCTGTAAAAGAGCGGTCATTTCCTCGGGGGTCAGCCGCCCGCAGTGCACGGTGATGCCGTCTGCTTTGCCCTGTTCCTCTGCACCCAGCGGGGTGGCAACACTGACCAGAACCTCCGCTCCCAGCGCCGCCAGCTGCCGGGAGAACACCCGCCCCTCGGTAGTGCCGCTGAAAACCACTGCCTTCATCTGCGGTACCCCCGCGGGGTGACCATTTTACTGCCAAGCTGCTTTGTGGCAGCGTTGCCGATGTACACGGTGGTAAACATATCCACCGTGGTGCTTTCCAGCTGGGCAAGGGTCAGGATGCGGGCAGTCTGACCCTCCCGGCCGATATTGCGCACAATGCCGCAGACGGTATCGGCGCTTTTGCCACTTTCCAGCAGGATGCACACCGCCCTTGCCAGATAGTCCGGCCTGCCCTTGGAGGAGGGATTGTACAGCGCAACGCAGAAATCTCCCATGGCGGCGCAAGCCAGCCGCTTCTCGATGACCTCCCACGGGGTCAGCCGGTCAGAAAGGGAAATGACGCAAAAATCGTGCGCCAGCGGTGCGCCCAGCACTGCCCCGCCGCTGAGGGCAGCGGTCAGCCCGGGCACGACTTCCACGGCAACATCCGGGTAGTCCGGGGCAAGTTCCAGCAGGGGGCTTGCCATGCCATACACCCCGGCATCGCCGGAGCAGACCAGAGCCACCCGCTTGCCGGTGCGTGCTTTTTCCAGCGCCCAGCGGCAGCGGTCAAGCTCCTGCGTCATGCCGGTGGCGTAGTATTCTTCGCAGGGAAATTCATCGCGGATGAGGTCAAGGTAGACCTTATACCCGCAGATAGCGTCAACGCTTTCCAGCGTGTTCGCGGCCTGCTGGGTCATATAAAAAGGCTCGCCGGGGCCAAGCCCCACGACATAGACTATCTTCTCGGGACGGTCAATATCGATTTCCATCACGTCAAGCATTCTGCCACCTCCAGTCCGGGGCAAAGGGCCTGCACGCCAGCGCAAGGGTCACGCCGCTGCAGGCAAATTTCGGGTAAAACAGGCTGCCGTCTGCGTCCAGCACAGCCGCCCGCTCACAAACATTATCCACTCCGGTCACGCGTTGTACAAAAGGGGAGGGAGTGAACTGCCCGGGCAAGCTGCGCAGCTGTGCGGCAGAGTAAAACCGCACCGGCCAGCCACGCGCCTGACAGAAGGCCAGCAAGCCCGGTTCATTCTGCTTCAGGTCGATGCTTGCGGCGGCGGTAACTGCCTGCGCAGCAAAGTCGTACCGGGCGCAAAAAGCGGCAAAAGCAGCTTCCAGCGTTTCAGCGCTTGTGCCCCGCTTGCAGCCGATGCCCAGCACTCCGATGCGCGGCACAAGATGCAGTGCCTGCCCGGTGGGGCAAAGGGTGAGTGCAAAGTCGGCTTTTTCCGGGGTATCAGCGGGGAATAACCCTGCGGGCACGGTGCCTGTTACCGGGAAATCAGCCCGGTAATATACCGGCTGCCCGGCCAGTAATTTGCCGCTGACCAGCTTGATGCGTTCCGGCTCTAGTACCATGCAGTTTTGGTGCTTTGCCCACTCGTCCACCGCAATAATGCCGTGGGCATCGGTGGCGGTGGTGATCACCGGCACGGCTCCGCATACAGCGGCAATGGCCCGCGCAAGATCGTTTGCGCCGCCCAGATGTCCGGACAGAATGGGCACGGCAAACCGCCCGCATTCGTCCACCACTACCACAGCCGGGTCGGTAGTCTTGCTCTTGCAGTGGGGCGCGATGGCCCGCACCGCAATGCCCGCTGCGCCTACAAATATCAGCGCATCCGACTGCACAAACTGCGCGCTTGTCCATTCTGCAAGAGAAACACCATCCCGCCCGCACCGGGCAACACTGCCGGGCAAGGCGGCGGAAAGACGCTTTGCAAGCGCAAGGCCAGTTTCCGTAAAGGCAAGGTAAGCGCGGGTCATACCGGTTCTCCTTTGCGGAACTCGGTGGTAAAGGCGGGGTCGTACAGCTTGCTGCGCTCGTACTGCGTGCCGAGAAAATCTCCCACTACGATAAGTGCCGTCTTGGTAATGCCCGCTGCACGGGTGCTCTCAGCCAAAGAACCAACTGTGCACCGCACGATTTTTTCTTCCGGCCAGCTGGCCTTGTACACCACGGCGGCGGGGGTGTCCGGTGTATACGCGCCCTGCAAAAGCGCCGTCTGCACCTTGTCAATCAGCCCGATGGACAGGAAGATCACCATGGTCGCGCCGTGGGCGGCAAGGCTTGCCAGCCTTTCCCGCTCCGGTACGGGGGTGCGCCCCTCCATGCGGGTGATGATGACCGTCTGGCTGACCGTGGGTAAAGTATACTCGGCGTTCAGCGCAGCGGCAGCGCCGCAAAAGCTGGAAACACCGGGGGTATCATCGTAACAAACTCCGTCTGCGTCCAGTGCATCCATCTGCTCCCGGATGGCACCGTACAGGCAGGGGTCGCCGGTGTGTAACCGCACAGTGTTTTTACCGGCAGCTTCCATCCGGCGCATCACGTCCAGCACCTGCTCCAGCGTCATCTCGGCGCTGTTGTAGATGGCGCAGCCCGGCTTTGCCAGCCCCAGCAGTGCCGGATTGACCAAACTGCCTGCATAAATAATGCAGTCTGCGGCCTGCAAAAATGCTGCACCGCGCTGGGTGATCAGATCCGGTGCGCCGGGCCCGGCGCCCACAAAATGTACCATGTGCGTTACTCCTTCCATTTGTTCAGCAGGCGGGCGGCAGTCTCGGTCTGTCCCAGCGGGCCGTGCTGGTTTGAAAACAGCACCGCGCCCACCCGGAACGCCCCGCCCGTGCGGCGGTCAAGATGCAGCTGGATAGCGGCAAGCAGGCTTTGCAGCACCGGCTCCCGCAGCCCGGCTGTATCCAGAATCTCCAGACAGGCATCCGTGGTGGCTGCATTGTACAGCGCAGTGCACACCTTCCGGTCAGCGCCGCACAGGGCGGCGTGGGTGCAGAACAGCTCCGTGCGGCAGTCTGCCGTGTGGGAATGGGTGTTCATAATGCCGCCCGCCAGCTTGCACAGCTTGCCGATATGCCCCACCAGCAGCACCTGTTTGAAGTGCGCCGCCGCTGCCATATCCAGCGTATCTCCGATAAAGTTTGAAGTTTTGACCACCGGGATATCAGCAAACTGCGGGTATGTTTCGTGCAGATAGTCCAACCCGTAATTGCCCGGGGCAAGGATGAGCCGCCGGTGGTCCTTTGCCCGCAGCGCCGCCTGATTCATCTCCAGTTGGATGGTATCCAGAATGGCCTGCTGGCTCATGGGTTCTACAATGCCGCTGGTGCCCAGCACCGACAGCCCGCCCTCCACCCCGATATGGGGGTTAAAGGTGCGCCGGGCTACCTCCTCGCCGCCGGGGATGGAGATAGTCACGGCAAAGCCGCCGGGGTAACAGGCGGCTTCCGCCTCCCGGCGCAGCGCCTCGGTGATCATCTGCCGGGGCACATGGTTGATGGCGGCCTGCCCAACCGGCTGGTCTAGCCCGGGCTTCGTCACCCGGCCCACTCCCGCGCCGCCGGTAATACATACCTCGGGCGTGCCGGGCAGCAGCGTCATCGTGGCGGTCACCGGCAGACCGGTGGTCACGTCCACATCGTCGCCGCCGTCCTTTTCAATGGCGCATTCCGCACCCTCGGCAACGGTGCGGCAGAACAGGGGGGCAACCTCTACCACAATGCCTTTCGGCGTGCGCAGAGCGACGGTTTCCGGTGCTGCGCCGGTCAGCAGCAGCCGGGCGGCCCCGGCAGCGGCCAGCGCCGCACAGGTGCCGGTGGTGTACCCGCAACGCAGCAGCTTCTGCCCGCTGCGCACATAGTGCTCAAATTGGGGCTTTTCCGGCTTTGGTGGACCAAAAACAGCGCTGTACTGTACTTCCGTCAGGCCGTAGAGCGCTTTGATATTTTCCCGGGCAAAGGCCTGTGCCGGGGACATGGGCGCAGAAACGCCGTGCGGCGAAACGCAGACCACCGCGTCCGCGATCTTCTGCGCCATGTCCAGCTCGTGCAGGGTCACGATGACCGCAAGCTGCTGCTCATGCGCCAGCTTTTGCAAAATGGTCAGTAGTTCGATCTTGCCCTTGATATCCAGAAAAGAGGTGGGCTCGTCCAGCAGAAGCACCTGCGGCTGCTGACAGACTGCCCGCGCCAGCAAAATGCGCTGCCGCTGCCCATCGCTGACGCAGTTAAAGTCCCGGTTGGCCAGATGCGCCGCGCCCACCAGCTCCAGCGCGTTTTGTACCTGCTTTTTGTCCTCAGCGGAAAGGATGCCCAGCCGCCCGGTGTAGGGGATGCGTCCTGCCGCCGCAAACTCAAAGCAGGTGGTCAGCTCGGTGCGGCGGGTGTGGGGCAACATCAACGCCAGCTTTTGCGCCCGGGCGTTGCCGGGAATGCGGGCAAGCTCCTGCCCGTCCAGCAGCACCGCGCCGCCCAAAGGGGCAAGCTGCCCGGCCAAGGTTTTGAGCAGGGTGGATTTGCCTGCGCCGTTCGGGCCAATGAGCGCCAGCACCTGCCCCTTGGCAGCGCCCAGCGCGATATCCCGCGCAAGGGCAGCTTTGCCGTAGCCGATGGCAAGGGCGTTGGTTTCAACAGAGTACTTCATCGCACATCCTCCCGGTTGCGGCGCAGCAGCAGCCCAATGACCACCGGCGCGCCGAATACGGCGGTGACTGCGCTGATGGAAAGTTCCATGGGCGCAAACAGGCTGCGGGCAATTAAATCACACAGCAGGCAAAACGCTGCCCCGCCCAAGCAGCACCCGGGCAGCACATACAGCGGGCGGGCACTGCCCAGCAGCTGCTTGACAAGGTGCGGCACGGCGATGCCCACAAAGGAGATAGGCCCGGCAAAGGCGGTAACACAGGCGGCCAGCAGGCTGGAAAGCAGTACCAAAAGCCGGGAAAACCGCCGCACATCCACGCCCACGCTGCGGGCGTAGGCTTCGCCCATCTGGTAAGCTGCCATGGGCTTTGCAAGGCAGAAGGCCGCCGCCAGCGCGGGCAGCACCACCAGCGCTGCCGTGCGCACGTTGCCCCACGTCATGCCGGAAAAGCTGCCCTGCGACCAGTTGTGCAGGTTGACGATGCTGCTATCCTGCGCAAAGGCCACCACAAACTCGGTGATGGCAGAGCAGATGTAACCGATCATTACGCCGCAGATTACAAGGATGCTCATGCGCTGCACCCGGCGGGCAGCGGCCAGCACAAAGGCCATGGCTGCCATAGCGCCCGCAAAGGCCGCAAGGATGAGCACGGCAGAACTGGTCAGCTGGCCGTAGTTCAAAAACAGCACCATTACCAGCGCCACCGCCAGCTTTGCTCCGCTGGAAATGCCCATGACAAAGGGGCCGGCAATGGGGTTTGCGAAAAAGGTCTGCAGCAGGTAGCCTGCCGCAGAGAGCGCAGCGCCCAGTAACGCGGCCATCACCGCGCGGGGCAGGCGCAGCTGGGTGATAATGCCCACGCTCAGCGCGTCCTGCCCGCGTCCTGTCAGGGCAGCAAGCACGGCCTGCGGGGTAAGCGCAACGCTGCCCCAGAACAGGCTCACGGCAAACAGCACCGCCAGCAGCAGGGCAAGGCAGCAATAGGAAAAAACAAGGCGTTTGCGGCTGGTCATAAGCGGCTCCTCAGGTGATCTTGGTCAAAAAATGCAGGGTGTCGGGGCTGGTTGCTTCCCCGGTAAAAACGGCATGGAGATCCAGCATAAAATCTGCCAGTGCCATGCTCTGCTGGAAAAAGCTGGGCGTCGTGCACCAGATATCACCGCTTTGCACCGCCTTGCACTCTGCCAGCAACGCGCAGCGGGCAAGCAACTCTTCTTTTGTGGAGATGGTGCCCTCGATGGTGCCGTTATAAATGAGCACATCGGCGTCTTTGACGCCGGCGTAAAGGTCCTCCAGCGGGATATTCATGGTGGAAAGGCTGTTGCCGCTGTCGGTAAGGTCTGCAAAAACATATTCGCCCCCGGCCATGCCGATCATCTGCGCCACATAGTCTCCGCTTTTGCGCACAGTGGCAAGGCCGCTGGAAGTAATGGAGAAAAACGCGCAGCGTTTGCCGGTGGAGGGCTGTTCCAGCAGTGGCGCAATGCGTTGCGCCTGCCGGGCGAACACCTCCTCGGCAAGGGGTTCTTTCCCCAGTAGGATGCCATACAGTTTGATCCATTCCATCCGTGCCAGCGGGCTGCTCTCGTAGCTGGAGCGCTCCACCAGCACTGGAATGCCGAACCGTTCCAGCTGCTCCTTCACTTCCGGGGTGTGGTAGATCATGGTGTTTTCCACCGCAAGGCCGCATTCTGCGGTCAGGATGCGCTCGTAGTCCGGGGCGCTGTACTTGCCCGCGTAGGCAATGCGCCCGGTCTGCATGGCCTGCTTTGCCTCGTCCAGATACCAGCCCTCGGCGCGGGTACCGGAAAGGGCAATGCTGTCCAGCGCGTCCAGATGGAGGAACAAGTCCATGGCAGAGGTGGACACCAGATAGATGTTCTGCACCGGCTGCTGCAATACAGTCACTCCCTCGGGTACGGTGTGCAGGGTGGCAGCGCCCTCCGGCCGGACAAGGAACTTTACCTGTGCGTCCGGGATGGTCAGCAGGGTAGAGCCGTCCGCATAGCAGTCGGCGGTAAACTGGGTGGCGTAGTCCAGCGGGTAGGCGTGGTCAAAAACCAGCTCGTCCGTATCGGCGGGTGCAGTGGGCGCGGCCGTGCAGCCTGCAAGCACCAGCGCGGCGGCGGGCAGAGCCTTTAAAAATTGAGCGCGGGTCAGCTTCATGGAAGGTTACTCCAAGGTAAAGGTCAGGGTGTATTCGATCTCGTGGGGCTTGCTCATGGCAACAGTGTCGGCGGTAACAGTCAGCGGGGTGCCCAGAGCAGCTACCGGGATCTCAAAGGTGGAGTTGCCCTCGGTATTGGTGGGCAGATACTTCTCGCCGTCCACGATCATGTAGTCGTAGTTGGGGCTGCTCCACACGATGGTGGCAGTCATCTTGCCCTCGGCCACGGTCAGGGCAGCGGGGCTGTCCACGGTGGCGCGGCCGGAGCCGCCCTCCAGCACCACGGCAGCGGTGTATGCACCGTCTGCGGGGGTCTCGGCGGCCTGCTCGGTCTTGGGCTCGGCGTTGCGCACGCTGACGGTGTGGTCGTACCACTTGCCCTTAGTGCCAAGCAGCGCCAGCTGGAAGTCGGTATCCAGTGCTTCCACCGGGATATCGTAGCCGTACACTTCCTCAGTGGTGCCGTCTGCATAGGTAACAGTGTCCACGGTGGGGATGAGCCATGCGGTCTTGTTGGCCTCGGCATCGGCGGCAAGGCCGGGGTAGAGGTTCACGATCTTTTTGGAAGCCAGACTGACGTGGAAGGTCATCACGCCGTTTTCCACGGTCAGGGTGCCCTTGCCGTTGCAGGCTTCATTGGGGTGGAACATACTGCTGTCGGTCTCGAAATCAGCGGTATATACGCCGTCCGGCAGGGCAGTCTCAGCAGCGGCAGAGGAAACCATCACGGAGGAAGCAGCCACAGAGCTTGCTGCAGCAGAGGAGGCGGGGACAGCCCCGCCGCAGCTTGCCAGAGAAGCAGCCAGCACCACACCGGCCAGAGAAACGATGATAAACTGTTTGCAACGCATAAAATAAATACCTCAGTATCCTAAATTTTTGCCCGGCGTCTAAGCTGCCGGGGCAGGGGGCACGTTCTCCTCGTGCGGGGAATACGCCCATAAAAGAAGCCCTCTCCGTATGCTTGGCAGCGCCGGAGAGGGCTTCTGAATCCATTAGCCGTTCAGAAGATCCATAGCGGCCTTGGTATGTGCAATGTACAGCTGCTGGACATCCGCAATGCGGCCCAGACCCGAGATCTGGCAGTCCACATTTTCAAAGCAGCCTGCGGCGGTAAACTGGCTCAGCCAGCTGTCGGCGTCCTCACCGGCCATGTCGTTGTTGGCGTGGTCGCCTGCCACCACCATCAGCGGGCGCAGGATGACCTTGGTGTAACCGGCAGCCTTTACAGCTTCAATGACGGCTTCGCAGGAGGTGTCCTCAGGCTCGCCCTCCACCGTGCCGATGAACACGTTGTCGTAGCCCAAGGTCTGCATGGTGGTCTGCATCTGGCTGTAGCTCACCTTGGCAGTGTGGGAAGTGCCGTGACCCATAAAGACGAAAGCGGTCTTATCGGCGGCGGCGGCAGCGGCGCTCTCATCACGCTCTGCACCGCGCCCTGAAAGCCGCGGAAGCGGAGTATCGCGCGGGCCAGCGCAGTACGGCCGCGCTGAAACACCATATGGAACAAATGATCCAAACCGCCCCCCTGGCGCGGATTGACTATGTGGAAATCCTCACCTATCCGGCGCTGGAAGCCTGCGGCACCATTGATCAGCCCTGCATTGCCGCACTGGCCGTCCGGTTCGGCACCACCCGGCTGATTGACAACATACTTTTCCAAGGACAGGGGGAAGCTATATGTATGTAGAGATGATGAATTCCAAAATACACCGCGCGCGTGTCACAGACGCCAATCTTGATTATGTGGGAAGCATCACCATTGACCAGGACTGGATGGACGAAGCGGGCATCCTCAGCAATCAGAAAGTTCAGGTGGTCAACGTGACCAACGGAGAAAGACTGGAAACCTATGCCATACCCGGTCCGCGGGGCAGTTGCGTGGTTTGCATGAACGGTGCCGCAGCCCATAGGGCAAAAATTGGCGATGTTGTGATTATCATTGCCTATGCGCTGATGGATTATGAAGAAGCGCGCAGGCACACGCCGCACATTAAACTGATAAAAGAATAAAAGCAGAAAGGAAGGATCGAAGATGACACGCATCCGCAGGCTATGGAACGAGAGCATGAGCCGCAGGCTGATTGGCTGGCTGGCCGGCGCTGCCTTCCCCGCAGTCAAGGACGCCTTTTTTTCCAGCTTTCTCTGGGCCTGCTGGGTTTGGTTTGATACAAATATCAGAAACAGCCGTATTTTCCAGTATATCTTTGATCCCACTTATCTCACCAATGCGTGGTACGCCAGCGCCTTTTACCGGCAGGGCACCTATGGAATCCGGCGCCTGTCCTTTGTCACGCCGCGTTCCAGCCTCAGGTGGAACAGTCTCTATATTGGGCTGTTCCTGTGCGCGATGCTTCTGGTGCCGAACGGGCTTTGGTCTGACATTTTTCTGCTGTCCAGTTTCTTTCTGCTGGCGGTTTTCTATTTCTCCCATCACGCCAGCTTCCGTACCGGCACCGTCTTTGCGCTGGTGAACATCACGCTGCTCCTGTTTTGGGCCGCGCTCGCCCTGGCGGCCCCATACCGGGCCGTTCAGTCCCTGACCTATCTTCTGCTTGGCATTGACTTCTTCTTCCTGGTTTCATTTTCCATCCGCACAAAGGAAGATTATATAAAAA
>OLQB01001298.1_pt1 | contig 17927 bp, 13 predicted proteins | sample 1672681 | NCBI WGS metagenome assembly OLQB01 (sample SAMEA3136713, study PRJEB25190) | human gut metagenome | reverse complement strand
ACCTCTGGCCTTCCGGGTCGGAGCCGAACGCTCTATCCAGCTGAGCTACGATCGCTTATATATGAAAAACGCCGTTACAGCGTATTTCAATCTTGTAAAGTAGTCAATTTCCAATAGTGGTCAATTCGTGGTCTGACTACCGTTGACCACCGCGTTTTTGCAAGTGCAAATCACGCTGTATCGAGCAAAAGCAAGCCTAAAACCTGCCATGTCGCAGTTGTCGGAGAACTACGACATGGCAGTATATACCGACGTTGAAACGTAAATTTTGTCGGTTCTGCACAGTTGAGCTCAAAACAAGAAAAAGCCCATTGTTGGTTGTCACAACAGGCTTTTTCAGCATTTTACAGCGCTGCAGCACAGTAGTGGTCAAATGGTGGTCAAAAAATTCCACCACTCAGCACACGGTATCCCCGAAGAAAGACTTTACAGAAGAAAGCGGCACACCATTCCGGCGGGCTTTGTCCTGATCATAGGCAACGCGGGTGGCCTCTTCCACGAACGCTTTTGCTTCCGGGGAGGCACTCGACCATGTCACATTGAACTGCCGACAGGTCTGATAGAAAATGCGATAAAAAGCATCGCGCTCCGGGTCGCGTTTGAAATAGTCCTGCGCATTCATAGAAAACACCTCATTTCAAATAAGTAATAAGCACATTCATGGCAGCTTCACCGGAAAGCTCGTACCTTGGCGCACCGCCAAAACTGGGCAGGGGAGCGGCACCAAAATCACGCACATAATGCTCCGGCCAGTTCCGGCACTTTTGCTTCAAAGGTAACCGTGCCGCCACAGTCGTGGTCAATAGATATATGTATTATGCCCTATACCCTAAAAATTTTCAAGGTCGCCTTGAATCTCTTTAACCAGTCACCCTATGAGGATTGTCCCTATACTGCTGGGGCGTTGCTCCCTCATAACGTTTGAAAATCTGTGTAAAGTAACTTTGGGTCGGATAATTCAGAAATCCGGCAATGTCGGCAAGGCTATAATCGGTGCTCGTCAAAAGATATTTTGCCTCGCGCAGCTTTTCACGATGAATATACTCCGGAATGCCCATCCCCATCTCTGCTTTAAATTTAATCGACAGACTCCGGCTGCACAGATTGCAATATTGGGAAAGTTCCTCTACACGCAAGTCTTCGTGCAAGTGCGCGGAGATATAGGCGATACAGTCCTTTACCACACTGCTCTGCACGCCGCCGTTTTTGGCATCGGCCACGCGGCGGCAGAAGTCCATCGCCATCGTGAATGACAACTGTTCCACAGCGGGTATTTCGGTCTGGGCATCCATGCGCTGGCAGTAGACGTCGCTTAAATTGAACGCTGTCTCGCCGGAAAGGCCGCCGCGAACCGCCGCACGGGTCAACAGTGTGGCGAAGCTGATGAACGCATATTTTTGCTGCTGCAAAGCGCTGGAGCTCATGCGGCCAACTTTTCCCTGCGATGGTGTCAACATACGCCGCTGCAAAAGCTCAACGTCGCCTGCCTCGATCGCGCCACATACGCCGGTTTCATAATCCATCGGTACATGAAATTCTGCATCCTCCCGCAATTCAAACAGTGCATCGTTCAGATTTTCGGTATGAAATGCGGTGTTGTCCACAAAGAGGATATCTTCGGCGGTAATCTCTGTTTCGTGCGCCAGCCGCACTAACAAGCATAGCAAGGATTTTAACTGGTACAGATTCACCATTGGCATCTGAATCATTAAATCACAGAATTCTTGAAGCTTTTGTGATTCAATCGCCTGTGATGCAATTTGCAGAATTTCACTGCGCACATGCTGAAACGGGCTGACAAGCCCAACGATGCAAAACGTTTCTTCTGTCAGTTCCACCACGCCAAGGAAGTAACCGGGTTCCAGATAGGTAACGAGTGGGTGCAGGAAATCGCGCTTTTGTAAAAGAAAATCCGTCAAAACACATTGCACAGCCTTGGGCGGCACAAATTCGCCGCCGCGGCTCGGCAGCGACAGCAGGGGATCGCCGCTGCGATCGACAACCGTTATAGGAATGTGGCAGATTTCATACAAATCCGTGCAATTTTTGTAAAAGTCCATACCGTGCAGCCTCCCACATATTTATAGCATTAAGAATATCATAATTACAACATATAAATCAAGTATTTGATATAAAACGGCGAGAAAATCCGCTATAATAGTGTCAAAAAATGGAGGTGCTGCAAAATGAAAAACTGTATGCTGCCAATCGATTTTTGCATTCCCGATGCAGAAGCCCATGTGATGCCGGATGGAAACGTGTATTTGTACGGCAGTCTTGACTGTGTCGCTGACAGATGGTGCAGTGATTCTTACCGGGTCGTTTCTGGCAGTAATCTTAAAGAGTGGAAAATCAGCGAACCGAGTTTTTCCGTAAAGGATGTGCCGTGGGCCGGTAAAACCGATATGAGGAAGCAGCTTCATTTGGAGACGGTAAAGTCGATTGACGATCTGCCGGAGAATATCCGAATGTTCCTGCCCAAAGCAGCGCGGTTTGTTCCTATTAAGCTGCTGGTAAGTCAAATTGCAAAACAGTTGAACAAGGATGCGCAGCAAAACTTGGCGCTGTTTGCCCCGGACTGTATCTGTAAAAACGGAAAGTATTATCTGTACTTCTGTATGTCAGATAATACCGAGGGCGTGGCTGTGGCTGACCGACCGGAAGGGCCGTTTACCAATGCTGTACAGCTCCCGGTGGTTGGCATTGACCCGGCTGTTTTTGTAGACGACGATGGCACGGCGTATTACTATTGGGGACAGTTTAACTCCCACGGTGCAAGGCTGACACCCGATATGATGCACATTGAAGAGGGGAGCATTGTGGACAACCTGCTGACCGAGCAGGAGCATCATTTCCACGAGGGAAGCTCAATGCGCAAGCGCAATGGCATTTATTATTATGTATTTGCGGACATTTCACGCGGTAAGCCCACCTGCCTTGGCTATGCAACATCAAAATCGCCGCTGGGGCCGTTCACCTATCAAGGCATCATAGTGGACAACAGCAAACTCAACCCGGAAAGCTGGAACAACCACGGCAGTATTGAGGAAATTAACGGACAATGGTATGTGTTCTTTCACATCGGCACCGCCGGGAAATATAAGCGCAAGGCCTGCATGATGCCGATTGAATTTGATGAAAACGGTTTAATTCGGGAGATACAGCTTAATGAAAATTGAAAATATATCGCATTTTAGATATAAAAATCCGAAATACGATATATTGACGTGACTGACGACGGTATAATAAAGTCGTAATCAAGGAAAGCGGCACCCGCCTCTACCGGGTGCGAACAAAAAGAAGGAGAATCATTATGGCAAAGAAACCACTTGGCGTGGACAAAATGGGCATCCAGAAAACCATGCGCACAGCAGACTATCTGGCAGACTGCGGCGGTCAGTTTGCACTGAACGCTATGACCGGTCTGGTGTCGGCAGTTTTGTACTTCTATACCGAGAAAGTCGGTGTAGCAGCGGCCACAGCAGCCAACGTCCTGCTGGCGGCAAAAATTGTGGATGCGTTCACCGACCTTATTATGGGCAAGATCATGGATAACGGCAAAAGCCCCAAGGGCAAGTGCCGCCCGTGGTTCCTGCGCATGGCCATCCCTTGCTTTGTGGCCATTGTGGCGCTATTCACTGTCCCTGCCGGTCTGACCGGGTTTGCACAGGTGGCATATCTGTTCATCTCTAACGTGTTTCTGACGGCTATCGTTGCTACGGCAGTTATGATTCCGTACAGTGCAATCCTTGTTATGCGCACTAAGAGTATTGATGAGCGCAGCAAGATGGGCATCTTCCGCGCAGCAGCCGGTTATGTCATCGGTATGGTTATTGCTATTGCACTGGTTCCCATCACCAATGCACTTGGTCCCAACGGTGTGGCAGATCAGGCTGCCTACATCAAATTTGCGGTCGTTGTCGGTGCGTTGAGCGCCATCTTCCTGCTGATTCTGTACAAGACCAGCAAGGAAACAGCCGCACAGGAGGAAAAGCCGGATGACGGTCTGGCCTTTGGCGACGCACTGAACAAGCTGTTCCACAATAAATATTGGGTCATTGTGCTGGTGGCAAACTTGTTTGTCAATGTGATTTATGCGTTGTCTTCCTCGTCTGGTACATACTACGCAAAGTACATCCTCGGCAACGATAACCTCATCGGCATCATGGGCGCAGTTGGTTTGATTCCTACGTTTGTCGGCTTCATTGTCGTTGGTCCCATGACAAAGAAATTCGGTGTTGTCAAAACTCTGAAAATTTCTTTTGCGCTTGGCGTTATCGGCAACGTCATTCGCTGCTTCAAGCCGGACAGCTTTATTCTCTGCATCACGGTCGGTCTGTTGGGCAGCTTTGCCACCATCCCCATGATGTGCTTGGCGGGAACGCTGAACAGCATGGCTATGGACTACAACGATTACAAGTACCACAATAAAATCATCGGTATGTCCGCCTCTGCCTCCAGCTTCGGCGGCAAGGTCTCCAGCGGTATCGGCGCTTCGCTGGTTGGCTGGATTCTCGCTGTCGTTGGTTTTACCGGCAACATGGATGTTATCACTCCGGCAGTCCGCTATGGCATCTACACATTCAGCCTGTATATTCCTTTAGCGATGATGGTTGGCCTATTTATTATGATTTCCAAATTTGACCTTGAAGCAAAATATGGCGATATGATGAAAGCTATTGCCGAGCGCAACGCAAAAGAAAAGGCTGCGCAGTAAAAACAACTTCGCCCTGCCGCCGCTGACGGCGGGGCATTCTTTGCACAAAGGAGCAGTGCTATGCTGAAATTGTACGATTTAACGATTGAATATAAACACGAGCCGCTGGGCTTGGATGAGGTACAGCCCCGCTTTGGCTGGAAACTGGACAGCGACCAACAGGACACCGTGCAGACGTCCTACCGTCTGAAAGTCATGCAGAATGGGTCGATCGTGTGGGATTCCGGAACGGTGTCGAGTGCGCAGAGTATTCTGAACGAATACCTCGGCCCCAATCTTGCGCCGCGCACCGCGTATACTTGGACTGTCACCGTGACGGACAACCACGGCGACACCGCCGAAGCCGCAAGCCGCTTTGAGACGGGTCTGCTGGACGGCGGCGCATTTGAAGGAAAGGCTAAGTGGATCACAAGCGCTTTTGACAAGGATTCCCCGGTCAGCCCGGTGCTGTACAAAGAGTTTGCCGTGACAGGCACCGTGCAAAAAGCACGTCTCTACGCTACAGCGCTGGGTATGTATGAAGCCGAACTCAACGGCGAACCCGTGGACGACACCTACTTCCACCCCGGCTGGACGAACTACCGCAAGCGCCTGCAATACCAGACCTACGACGTGACCCTGCACGAGGGGACGAACCGCCTTGCGCTGACGCTGGCGAACGGCTGGTACAAGGGGACGCTCGGCTTTATGCCAGAACCGAACCACTACGGTGACACCACCGCCGCGCTGGCCGCGCTCTGCATCACCTACGCCGACGGGCGCGAGGAATGGCTTGGTACCGACGAAAGCTGGCTCTGCACAACGGGTGCGGTGCAGTTTTCCGAAATCTATGACGGAGAGACGCAGGATTTCACCGCTGCCCCCGCCGCGCCGCAGCCTGCCAAGCTGTTTGACTACGGCTTTGATACGATTATCGGACAGGAGAACGAGCCTGTCCGCTGCCTGCAAAAGCTGCCCGTCGTCAAGGAATTTACAACGCCCAAGGGCGAGAAAGTCTACGACTTCGGCCAGAATCTGACGGGCTGGGTCGAAGTGGAAATCTACGGCGAGCCGGGTCAAAAGCTGACCCTCCGCCACGCCGAAGCACTGGACGAAAACGGCAACTTCTACACCGAAAACCTCAGCTGGGCCAAAGCAACGGACACCTACATTCTAAGCGGAGGCAAGCAGATTTTACACCCGCATTTCACATGGCACGGCTTCCGCTACCTGTGTGTCGAGGGACTGCAATACGGCCAGAACGTGCAGTTTACGGCGTGCCACCTCTCCACGGATTTGCAGCAAACGGGCAGCTTCACCTGCTCCGACGCGCGGGTGAACCGTCTGCAGCAGAACATCCAGTGGAGCCAGCGGGACAACTTTTTGGACATCCCCACCGACTGCCCCCAGCGCAGTGAGCGTCTGGGCTGGACAGGCGACGTGACCGCGTTCTGCCCCACGGCGGCGTTCAATGAGAACATCATGCCGTTTATGACGAAGTGGCTGCGCGACCTCACCAGCGAGCTTGGCCCCGACGTGAGTATGCCGCAGGTCGTGCCGAACATTCTGGGCAACCAGCAGGACGGCGCGGCGTTCTGGGGCGACGTTGTAACCGTGCTGCCGTGGACGCTCTACCGCGCCTACGGCGACAAGCGGATTTTGCAGCACAGCTACGACAGCATGAAGCATTGGGTCGAATTTATTGAGAGTCAATGCGGCGAGAACGGCCTGTGGCAGACCGGGTTCCAGTACGGCGACTGGCTGGGGCTGGATGCCGAAGCCAACGGCCTGTCCGACGAGCGCAAGGGCGCGACCGACGATTATTTTGCGGCCAACGTCTGCTTTGCGTGGAGCCTGCAAATTTTGGCCGACACCGCCGCCGTGCTGTACTACGCCGAGGATGAGCGCCGCTGGCGGCAGCGCAAGGATGCGCTGGTAGCGGCGTTCCGTGCCGAGTATGTGACCCCCACGGGCCGCTTGGTCAGCGAGACGCAGACCGCACTGATTTTGGCCCTGCACTTTGACATGGTGCCGGACGAGTACCGCCCGCGCCTGCTGGAAACACTGGAAAAGAACATTGGTGCGCACAAAACGCATCTGCTGACCGGGTTCATCGGCACACCGTTTGCCTGTCTGACCCTTTCGGAGAACGGCAAGCACGACCTTGCGGGCAAGCTGCTTTTGCAGGAGGATAACCCCGGTTGGCTGTACGAGGTCAAGATGGGTGCGACAACGATCTGGGAGCGGTGGAATTCCATCCAGCCGGACGGCAGCTTCAACCCCGCCAACATGAACAGCTTGAACCACTACGCCTACGGGTCTATCGGAAATTGGCTGTACACGAAGCTGTGTGGGCTGGAAATTCTGGAGCCGGGCTATAAGCGCTTTGCCCTGCGCCCGCAGTTCATCAAGGGCATCACCCACGCGGAGCTGGCATACGAGAGCGTCTACGGCAAGATTGCCGTTGCGTGGCGGTGCGAGGGCGGTAAAATTACCGTGGATGTGACTGTACCCGCTAACACCACGGCCGAACTGACCCTGCCCGAACAGGCCGAAACGCTGACCTTGGGCAGCGGCAGCTACCACTATGAGTATCCGACAGAAACGGATCTCATGAAAGACCGTTACACGATGGAAACGGCGCTGCACATCATTCTGGAACACCCGGTTGCGCGGGCAATTTTCCGGCAGTATGCGCCGGAATTCTTGACAAATCCGATGCTGGAATATGTAAAAAACGAGCCGGTCACGGCACTGCTGGCCTATGGCGACAGCATTAAGCCGCTGTTTGAGCAGGTGCTGGCCGCCATGAATGCGGCAGAGGAAAAGCAACATGAAGCGTGAAGAAATACTGCTGCGTGACCCTTTTGTGTTGGTACATGAGGGAAAATATTATCTATATGGAACAAGAAGTGAAACAGCCTTTATTGGGGAGGCCTACGGCTTTGACGTATATGTCAGTAGCGACTTGAATGATTGGAGCGGCCCCTATGAGGTGTTTCACCGCCCGGAAAATTTCTTCAGTAAAAAGAGCTACTGGGCACCGGAAGTTCACTTGTATCAAGAAAGATTTTATATGTTTGCCACTTTTGCCGATACAAAGCATGGTCTTGGCACAGCGGTGCTTGTGGCAGATACTCCGATGGGGCCGTTTACCATGTGGTCCGACGGCTATATTACTCCGAAAAAAGACCGATGCCTTGATGGTACGCTGTATATCAGCAGAGATGGAATACCATACCTTGTTTACTGCCATGAGTGGCGGCAAATCCACGACGGCTCAATTTGTGCGCTTCGTCTGCGGGATGATTTGAAAGTCAGCATTGGTGAACCGACTGTGTTGTTTCACGCATCACAGGCCAGACCGTATGTGAAGAAGTATATGCTTTTTAGCTATGTGACGGACGGCCCGTTCTTAAAGCGAACCACGGATGGCAAATTGCATATGCTGTGGTCAACCTATACGGCCAGCGGCTATGCGGAGGTAATGGCTCATTCGGATACGGATGAAATCACAGGCCACTGGATGCCGGATGCCATCCCTTTATATGGACGTGACGGAGGACATGGCATGATATTTGAGAACTTGAACGGTGAGATGAATCTTGTACTGCATTACCCAAATGCAATTAAAAAAGAGCATCCGCGTTTTTTGCCACTCGAATATAGCGATGGGAAATTTGTGTTGGGAGAAAGAAACCATGGATAAAAAAGTGCAGGACATTTTGTCTAAAATGACGCTGGAAGAAAAAATCAGCCTTTGCAACGGTGCGGACTTCTGGCATAGCAAGGCGATGGAACAGTACGGTATCCCCGCCATCACAATGAGCGACGGCCCCCACGGCGTGCGCTGCCAGAAAAATGCAGGGGATATGCTGGGCGTGAACGAGTCCGAGCCGGCAACCTGCTTCCCCACCGCCGTGACGAGCGGCGCAACGTGGGATGCCGAGCTGCTGAAAGCAGAGGGCCGCGCCATCGGGGAGGAGGGTCTTTCCTACGGTGTGGACGTTGTGCTTGGCCCCGGTGTCAACATCAAGCGCAATCCGCTGTGTGGGCGCAACTTTGAGTATTTCTCCGAGGACTCCTACATTGCGGGCGCAATGGGCGCGGCATGGGTGCAGGGCGCACAGGAAAGCGGCGCAGGCACGAGCCTAAAGCACTTTGCCGCCAATAACCAAGAGTACAAGCGCTTCAACGGCAACAGCCAAGTGGACGAGCGCACCCTGCGGGAACTGTACCTGCCTGCGTTTGAAACGGTGGTTAAGGCCGCACAGCCCGAAACCGTCATGTGCAGCTACCCACGCATCAACAATGTTCACGCCAGCGACAACACTTGGCTGCTGACCGAGGTGCTGCGCCGCGACTGGGGCTTTGACGGCATGGTTGTGACTGACTGGGGCGCACTGTGCGACCGCGTGGCGGCCATGCACGCCGGGTGTGATTTGAGTATGCCGGGCGGCAGCAACTACATGGAAGATCGCGTTGCCAACGCCGTGCGCAGCGGTGCATTGGCCGAAAGCGATGTGGACGCCTGTGCCGCGCGGGTGCTGGCTCTGGCCTTGAAAGGGCCGAACCGCCCCAAAGGCCGCGCCTTTGACAAGGCCGCCCACAACGCGCTGGCACAGAAAATTGCTGAAAACGGCGCAGTGCTGCTAAAAAATGAGGGCGGCATCCTGCCGCTGGACAAGAACGACATTGTGCTGATTGGTGAGATGGCCCGCACGATGCGTTACCAAGGCGCGGGGTCGAGCCACATCAACCCCACCAAACTGACGAGCTTGTGCGATGCTTTGCCCGGTGTGCCGTTTATCGCCGGATGCGATGACAAGGGCGCTGTGACCGAGGATTCCCTGCGCGAAGCCGCCGATGCAGCGAAAAACGCAAAAATCGCCGTCGTCTGCGTGGGTCTGCCCGACATTTACGAGTCCGAGGGCTTTGATCGTGAGACGATGGCGATGCCGGAGGGGCATGCCCGTCTGATTGAAACCGTCGCCGCCGCCAACCCCAACACCGTGGTGGTGCTGTTCTGCGGCAGTGCAGTGGAAACGCCGTGGCTGGATAAGGTCAAAGCCGTTCTCTACATGGGGCTGCCCGGTCAGGCGGGCGGCGCGGCGGCTGCCAATCTGCTTACAGGCAAAGTCAATCCCAGCGGCAAGCTGACCGAGACGTGGCCGCTGGCCTACGCCGATGTGCCCAGCCGCGAGACGTTCGGCAAAAAGACGACCCATTACAAAGAGGGTCTGTATGTCGGTTATCGCTACTACGACAAGGCAGGCAAGGCTGTACGGTTCCCGTTTGGCTATGGCTTGAGTTACACGCAGTTTGCCTACTCCGATTTGAAAATTGAGGGCCGCACAGTGACGGCGACCGTCACGAACACCGGCAGCGTACCCGGCGCGGAGATTGTGCAGTTGTACGTCGCCCCGCCGCAGAATGGGCTATACCGCCCTGCCAAGGAGTTGAAGGGCTTTGCAAAGGTCACTTTGCAGCCCGGTGAGAGCAAGAACGTCACGTTCACGCTGGATGACCGCAGCTTTGCCGTCTGGTGCGACGGCGGCTGGAAGGTGCCGATGGGCAGCTATGAAATCTGCGTGGGCGCATCGATTTCGGATATCCGCCTGCGCGCCGCAATGGCGGTGGACGGTGTGAGCCTTGATGCACCCGAATGGCAGAAAGGCAGCTGGTACGAGACTTTGCAGGACCTGCCCACCGATGCCGAGTTTGAAAAACTCTACGGAGGCCCGCTGCAGAGCGACCCGGAGCCGAAAAAGGGCGCGTTCACGATGGAACACTCCACGATGGAACTGAAAGACCTTTCGCCCATTATGATGCAGATGTTCAAGGGCACCGAGGCGACGATTGCCAAGAGCTTCGGCGGCAAGGCTGATTACAGTGACCCCACGTTTAAGATGATGGTCATGTCCGGCGCGGATGCCCCCTTGCGCGCGGCGGTGCTGTCCAGCGGCGGTGCATTCCCGGCTAATCTGGCCGAGGGGATGCTGGCAATGGCCAATGGCCACCCGCTGCAGAGTGCAGCTAAAATGATAAAAAAGTGAGGGGACGGACCTATGAATACCACGGGCTTTGAGGCACTGCGAGATATTTTCGGACCGAATCGCTATGAACTGAAATTCTACCCGGCACCAAACGGACAACGCGAACGCTTTGCATTGATTTGTCCGGGTGGAGGGTACGAATGTGTTATGAGCAGTATTGAGGGAAAACCCATCGCTCAAGCGCTGAATAGGCGTGGGTATTCAGCTTTTGTACTGCGTTACCGCTGTAGGGCGCGTGCAAAGTATCCGACACCTCTTGTGGATGTTGCCCGCGCAGTTCGTGAAATTCTTGCAAACGCGGATACATATAACGTGGAGACAAAAGACTATGCGGTGTTCGGCTTTTCGGCAGGAGGACACTTGGCAGCTATGTTCGGTGTGCCGGCGTTGGGATGGGATAAATTTGATCTGCCTCGTCCGGGTGTGCTGGTGCTGAGCTATCCGGTCATCACGATGGGACAGAAAACCCATGAGGAAAGTCGAAAGAATCTGCTGGGTAAGACTCCGACCGATGCTGAAATCTGCCAATGCAGCGTTGAAAAGCGGGTGAACATTCAATATCCGCCAACCTTTGTTTGGTGCGGTGACAGCGACAAGACCGTTGCCCCAGATAACAGTAAAATGATGGCCGATGCATTGGAAAATCACCACATTCCTCATGTTTTGAAAGTCTATCCCGGCGTAGATCATGGCGTCGGACTGGGGTTGGGATTATCCTGCGAAAACTGGTTGGATGAGGCCGTTTCATTCTGGAAAGAACAGGAAAGTATGTGAGAAAATGAAAAAAATCATTGCAGGCGCGGCGGCTACCCTATTGGCGGTCAATCTAGCCGGATTGGTTTCCACCGGATGGAAGATCGGCTGGGGGCCTTTTGCAAAGTTGCATGACTACCGACAGGGTGCCTTGCCGGGGAACTCTGTGCCATATGATGTGGAAAATGCGGGCACAGTCGAAAACAGCCCCTTGCAGGGCAAAACGGTTCTGTTCCTCGGTTCCTCTGTAACCTACGGCGCAGCATCGCAGAGGGTATCTTTTGCAGATTTTATTGCGGCGCGCAACGGCTGCACGATGCTTAAAGAGGCCGTCAGCGGCACAACATTGGTGGACGATAAGAGCAACTCCTACGTCAGCCGCTTGAAAAATGTGCAGACTGACAAGGTCGATTTGTTTGTCTGCCAGCTTTCCACAAACGATGCCTCGCAGAAAAAGCCGCTGGGGAAAATCGGTACAGCGCATGATCTGAATGTGTTTGACACTTCAACCGTGGCCGGTGCGCTGGAATATATCATTTGCTACGCACAACAGAAATGGAACTGCCCGGTCGTCATCTACACAAACCCCAAATACGATAGCGAAGCCTATGCTTCTATGGTGGAGCTGCTGCCGCAACTAGAGGAAAAATGGGGCGTTTCCGTGATTGACCTGTGGAACGACACAGAGTTTAATGCTATCACGGCAGAGCAGAGGGAGCTTTATATGGATGATGCCATTCACCCCACAAAAGCGGGCTATCTGGAATGGTGGACGCCGGTTATGGAACCTGTGCTGTATGAGGCAGTAAAGAAGGGAACAGAGCAATGAAAGCGATTCGCTTGAAAACTGAATACCTCAAAAATCCGCGCGGAATCGACTTTACCGCGCCGCGGCTGTTCTGGAACTGCGAGGGCGGCGTGCGCCAGACGGCCTATCAAGTCGCCTGCCGCGATGAAAACAAAAATCTGCTGTGGGATTCCGGCAAGGTCGAAAGTGGCACCATGCACACGACCTACGCGGGTACTCCGCTGCAAAGCCGCGTCTGCGTAAGCTGGCAGGTGCGCTTGTGGGATGAAAACGATACTCCGGGCGAGTGGTCGGAAAACGCTGTGTTTGAACTGGGTCTATTGCATGCCGAGGACTGGCACGCCCAGTGGATTACAGGTGATTACACCCCCGACCCGAAGCGTCGCTACCCGGTAGACTGCTTCAAAAAGACGTTTGCGGCAGGTGAGGTCAAAAAAGCACGGCTGTACGCCACAGCCTGTGGTGTGTATCAAGCGGCCATCAATGGGCAAACCGTTGAGGGCTTTACGCTGGCTCCCGGCATCACCGATTACCGCAAGCGAGTGCAGTACCAGACCTATGACGTGACTGCACTTTTACAGAGCGGTGAAAATACCCTAACTGTGCAGTTGGCCGATGGTTGGTATCGCGGCTGCTGCGGCGCGTGGGGTCTGCGTAACCAGTACGGCAACGAGACGAAGTTTTTAGCACAGTTGGAATTGACGCTGACCGACGGCACAGTGCAGACCATTTGCACCGACGGAAGCTGGCAGTGGTCGAACGACGGCCCCGTGCGCTTTGCCGACAACAAGGACGGCGAACGCATTGACGCGCGGCGCACACCTACCTACACAGGCTGCGCCAAGCTGACGCCCCACCCTGTGCAGCCTACGGCGTCGGATAACGAACCTCTGACCGAACATGAACGTCTGACGGCCAAGCTGCTTCACACGCCCAGCGGCAAAACAGTGCTGGACTTTGGGCAAAACATCGCGGGAATTTTGCAGTTTATTGTGCATGCAAAGGCCGGGCAGCGCATTCGTCTGCGCTTTGGTGAGATGCTGGACGAAAACGGCGAATTTACGCAGAAAAACATCCAAGTTTCCAACGATAAAATCACATCGCCCTTGCAGCAGGTGGACTACGTCTGCAAAGATGGCCGCAACGAGTACAAGACCGCGTTTGCGATTTTTGGTTTCCAATATGTGCTGGTGGAGAGCGAGTTCCCGGTGAATCCCGCAGACTTTACAGCCATTGCTGTGTACACGGATATGGAGCGCACCGGGTGGTTCACATCCTCCAACGAACTGCTGAACAAATTCTTTGAAAGCACCGTGTGGAGTGCCAAGAACAACCACGCCGACTTACCCACCGACTGCCCCACGCGGGAGCGCCACGGCTGGGCGGGCGACGCGCAGATTTTCTGCCCCACGGCCTGCACATTGTTTGATTACGCGACCTTTGCCCGCAAGTATGAGCGCGACCTCTGCGATGCCCAGCGCAAGAACGGCTGTTTCACCCAAATTGCCCCGGTGGGCGGTGTGGACACCTACATGAACGCAATGGACGGCTCGGCAGGCTGGTCCGACGCGGGGGTGCTGATCCCGTGGGATGTGTACGCAGCCTACGGTGACCGCAAAATTTTGGAAGAAAACTACGATACCATGTGCCGTTATGCGCGATACAAAATTGGTACATTGGGCAAATGGTATATGACCGCCATTCCGACAGGCATCGGCGTGAAGCACAGCAAAGATATTTCCAACTACGGCCAGTCCTACGGCGAATGGGCCGAGCCGGAGGATGTAAAAGCGTTCTCAATTTCGGAGTTTGTCAGCCCCCACCCGGAGGAGACGACGGCCTACATCGTCTATCTGCTGGAGTACATGGAAAAAATCGCCCGGCTGCTGGGCCACGATGCTGACGCTGCTGAGTTTGACGCTACTGCCAAGCGGGTGCGCGGCGGCTACCAACACCTTGTGGCAACGAAAAAGCACAGTTTGGACACGGACAGACAAGCCAAGCTCGTGCGCCCGCTCTACATGAAGTTGCTGAACAAGGCGCAAACCAACTACGCCCGCAAGCGGCTTATCAAGGCGCTGGATAACTACGGTTGGCGGCTCGGCACGGGCTTTTTGTCTACGCCGTTCATTCTGGATGTGCTGGCGGATATTGATTTGGAGTATGCCTATCGCTTGCTGGAAAACGAGGAACTGCCGGGTTGGCTCTGTATGCCCAAGCAGGGAGCCACGACGATTTGGGAAAATTGGGAAGGACCCAACGCCGCCGCCCCGGCCTCGCTGAACCACTACTCTAAGGGTGCCGTCTGCGATTGGCTGTTCCGCGTTATGTGCGGCATCAAGGTGGACGGCGAAAATCACTTCACCATCGCCCCGCGCCCCGGTGGGCATTTCACCCACGCCGAAGCCGAGTACGCCAGCATCTATGGCCGCGTGAAAAGCGCATGGCAAAAGACAGAAAGCGGCTTTACGTTCACCATAACCATCCCGGCCAACTGCACCGCTGCTGTGACCCTGCCGGGGCAGAAGCCGCAGGAATTGGCGGCAGGGGAATATACATTGGAAAGCAAGCAAAAATGAAAACGATTTTTAATCCGTATCTGCCCAGCTATGAGTACGTCCCGGACGGTGAACCGCATGTGTTTGGCGACAGACTGTATATTTATGGCAGCCATGACTGCTTTGGCGGGGACGGCTACTGCCTGAACGATTATGTCTGCTGGTCTGCGCCGCTGACAGATTTGTCCGCGTGGCGGTTTGATGGCACGATTTACAGGAAAAGCCAACACCCCGGTGGTGCGGCAGCCCTATATGCGCCGGACGCTGTGCAGGGAATGGATGGACGGTATTATCTGTATTACAGCGCCAAAGATAGCTACAAGATTTCTGTGGCGGTCTGCGATACCCCGGCAGGACAATACGAGTACCTGGGGGATGTCCATGCCGAGGACGGCTACGCCTGCGGCACCCGCCCCGGCGAGTGGATGGAGTTTGACCCTGCTGTGCTGGTGGACACAGATGGCCGCGTGTGGCTATACTCCGGCACAGGGGGCAAGGCCGAAGGACCGGAAAAAAATCAGCACCCCGCCGTAGGTGCATTTGTACGAGAACTTGCGCCCGATATGCTGACAGCCAAAGGTAAAGCTAAAATCATCATGCCGCGCAAAAAGCATGGCTTGAGCAAGCCTGCCTTTTTTGAGGGTTCGTCTATCAGAAAAATCGGTTCGCTGTACTACTTTGTCTATGCGGCCACCGATTTATCCGGACTGCATTATTGCACAAGCAGCCACCCGGACAGAGATTTTGTCTATCGCGGGCGTGTTCATTCAACCTCTGATTTCGGCTTGCAGGGGCATGGCCTATCGAATCCATTATATCCGGTAGGCAATAGTCACGGAGGTTTAGCTTTCTTAAACGGTCAGTGGTTCATATTTGACCACCGCATGACGAACCGCACACTGTTCAGCCGACAGGGCGTGGCTGAGCCGGTGACGATTGGCGCGGACGGCTCGATCCGGCAAGCGGAGGCCACAAGCTGCGGATTGTCCGGCGGAACAATGCCTGCAAAAGGTGTGATTCCCGCCTATGCGGCCTGCATCTTGATGAGTCGAAAGCTGCTGGGCATCATGCAAAATCCTGCGGCAATCCCATACATCACGCAAGATGGCGGCGACCGAGAAAGTGGACCGACACAGTATGTCAGCAACATTCGCAACGGCTCTATTGTGGGTTTTCGCTATTTTGCGGATGGCAACGGCGTAGGGAAAATCGCAGTAAAAGTGCGCGGGAAAGCCGAAGGAGTTATCCGTATACACGCGGATTTGAATAAGTCGCCGCTGACAGCCGTACAGATACATTCCGTGCATAATGGTGTATGGTTTGATATAGAGGCTCCAATATCAATCGTTGCAAAGAATTTCTCGTTGTATTTTGTTTATGCCGGGAAGGGTATGTTACAGATGCAGGAATTCAATCTTATATAAAATATTGCGGATAATTTGATGGAGAGAAATGTGAATGACGCAAAGGAAAAATCATAAAAGTAAAGCCGTTGATGCGAAGAGCCAATCTATAAATACTGCATTTTGTCGGATGCAGTTTGCGGTATGATGGGGGCATCGGCGCAGGTGTTCCGCCAGTTGTGCATGATGTTGTTGTATATGCTGGCGGGATATACTCTGCACAAGAAAAAAATCCTCACCGAAGCAGGTAGTAAAGAACTGGCTGCTATGCTGGTAAAGCTCATCATTCCTGCAGTGATTGTCAACAGCTTTTGTAGTGAATACACACCGGAAAAGGCAAAAAAGCTGGTATTGAGCGCACTGGCAGCAGCATTGCTGTTAGGCGTTTCAATCCTGATGGCGCGGCTTGTATTTCCGCATAAACCAATCGAGCAATTTTCGGCAGCATTTTCCAACCCCGGCTTCATCGGCTTGCCGCTGATACAATCCATGCTGGGATCAGACGCGGCGGTGCTTGTCGTGGCGTTTATTGCAATGCTTAACATTCTGCAAGCAAGCTACGGTGTTGGCGTTTTGCGGGAAAAGCAAGACAAAATAGAGTGGAAACCTTTATTGCTAAATCCCATTGTTTTAGGAAGCGCAGGCGGTGTTGCATTGTTTATCTCCGGCTTTGGTGCGCATATACCGGATGTGGTACAAACAAGTCTGCGTGGCATTAGCGCATTGAATAGTCCTTTGGCAATGATTGTATTGGGAACATATCTAGCAAAGGAAAATTTGTATAGTCTTGTGAAAGAGCCGCTGGCGTACTTTGTGTGCGCAGTGCGGCAGATATTCATCCCGATTTGTAGTATTTTGCTGCTGTATTTACTCCCGACTGATTTGACCTTGAAGCAAACGCTTCTGATTGCTGCCGCATGCCCGGTAGGGGCAAACGTAGCGGTTTATGCACAGCTGTACGACAAGGACTATGCCTATGCCGGAAAAATCGTTGTGTTGTCAACCCTGCTTGCAGTATTGACAATGCCGATTGTGATTGCTGCAGGGAGCGCTATGTTTTCATAACTGGTGAAACGGGCGATGACTATATAGGAACTTCAATATGGATGAAAAGATTCCGCTTTATGAGCGCCGCAGACGGTTAATTGCTGTACTCTATGAACGTCAGACTGATACCGTTGGTAACTTGGCTTTTGAGTTCAATGTGAGTTCGCATACGATTCGGCATGATATTCGGGCGTTGGAATTAGAGTATCCAATCTATACCAAGGTTGGGGCAGGCGGCGGTGTGTTCATTCTGGATTCGAGTCGATTACAGCAACGGTGGCTGACAGTGCGTCAGCGAGAATTACTGATGGATGTGTGCGGTGATTTGGATGATGAGAAAGTCTTGCTGATGAAATCCATCATAGGCGGATTGTCGCCGTGAATTGTGAACGTCTCGTAAACAATTAGCACTTGCTATTGACTGACTGCTAATAGGCGTAGTATACTAACCTTACAGATTTATTCTGTGTCAGCACCTTTACAACTGAATACACAGCATAACAGGTACTTTACTTTCCCGGTGGGGCGCACAGCAAGGTCAAGGCAGACCCTAACCCACGGCAGGGAGAGAACATAATGATACTCCAGATGCCCCACAGCTTCAGA
>OLQB01001290.1_pt1 | contig 17966 bp, 12 predicted proteins | sample 1672681 | NCBI WGS metagenome assembly OLQB01 (sample SAMEA3136713, study PRJEB25190) | human gut metagenome | reverse complement strand
ACAAGAAGCATCCACAGGGCATATCTCAGCTGCCGCGAATCGTGCTGGGCCGCCCGCAGGCCCGCGCGTCCACGGGCGCCATACGGCCAGGTCCGGCGCGAATCGCGCTGGACGTCCTCGGGCGCCACGCAGCCACGGGTTTCGCGAATCGCATGGAGCGTTCCGCGTTCGCCGTCGCCACAAGAAGCCCTTTCCGCCAAAGAGCCATCACAACTACCAGCTTGAACCACCCAACCACACGCTGTAGTTGGCAAATACCCCACCGATTGGGGCTAGGCACCCAGCGACGCACACGGACATTCGCCGCCCACCTTCTACCCCCGCCCATCGCGCCACGCACTTCACGACAAAGCTTCAACACTTAATTAATTCCTCGCAAACGAGGTGCTTTTCTCGAGCGCATCGCATAGAATCGATCTAATGTAAAACGCGTTCATAAAACGGCGCCAGCAGAGCGCAACATTATTCGCTTCAACGCGTTATTCAAGCCCGCCGCCAACAAGGAGGTTCTTATGAAACTTGGATTCATCGGATGCGGAAATATGGCCAAAGCCATGATCAAGGGAATTGTCGCTAGCGGTGCTGTTGCGCCCGGTGAAATCTACGGTTCCAATGCAACGCCGGAACACGCCGCCGCCGTAGCCGAAGAATTCGGCATTAACGCTGGCACTAACAACATCACCGTCGCCGAAAACGCCGACATCCTGTTCCTTTCCGTAAAGCCCTACCAGTACGAGGCCGTTATTGCCGAAATCCGTGGAGCAATGCGCCCCGAACAGACCGTCGTCACTATCGCCCCCGGCAAGACCATCGCTTGGCTGGAAGAACAGTTCGGCGCGCCCGTCCGCATCGTACGCACCGCGCCGAACACGCCCGCACACGTGCTGGCAGGCGTTACCGCCTACTGCCCCAACAGCTTGGCAACCGCTGAAGACGTCGCCGCCGTCGAATGCCTGCTTGCCAGCTTCGGCACCACCGTTGAACTGGAAGAATCGCAGCTCGATGCCGCGAGCGCCATCGGCGGCAGCTCACCCGCCTACGTATATATGTTCATCGAGGCCTTAGCAGACGCAGGCGTGGCCGAGGGCCTGAAGCGCCCGCAGGCTTACCAGCTTGCCGCGCAGGGCGTACTGGGTGCTGCAAAACTCGTGCTCGAATCTGGCAAGCACCCTGGCCAGTTGAAGGACGAGGTGTGCTCGCCTTCCGGATCCACCATCCGCGGCCTTGAGGTTCTGGAAAAAGGCGCATTCCGCGGCACCGTTATCGATGCACTGCGTACCACCATCGAAAAGGCACGCGCTCTGTAACGCAAATGGGAACAGTTGGGTGCCTGCGGTGCCGATGCGCTGCGGCAAGCAGCGATTGGCGGAATCCAGAGCAAAACAATTCGACATCAAGGGCATTAGGGGCAGAGCAGCGGAACTGTTTCTGATTGACGACATCGATTAAGCCCGAAGGGAATATGCATGGTCCCTCTATGCTGATTCTTCAGAAGGACCATGCCGACGCACAAACCGAACGTCTCTGACCAAAAAATAGCCGCACTTGCTTACGCAATCGCTGCGAATCATCACCCCCGCAAACGAGCCCTCGCTGCATGCGCCAGGGCGCACACCGCACCTACGCCCGCCCGCACAACACCGAACAAAGACGAAGCCCCAAGCCAGTGACAGCAGAGCGCGACATTTACCCGCCAGAATTCAACGTAAACGTACCTAAAATCCTACATAATTCCTTATTTTTTTAACAATGTACCCAGGGGGTACATTACTATGGGCTTATCTATCCCAGTTCAAAGGACAAACAGAAAGGCAAGATGGGATCGCATGGCAAAAGCGTCAGCGAAGAGTAAAACGCTTTCCACTGCGGTAGCACTTGCGATGGCTGCTTCGCTGAGCGTTCCTTTCACGGCATATGCCGATGAAGATGCGAACGCTTCGCAAGAGGCAACCCAGCAAGAGGAAACGACAGCGGCAAACGACGGATCCGTAACCAGCAACGAAGAAACTGCAACAGTTAAGGCAACCGGCGAAACTGAGGCAGACGCGAAAGGCGCAATTGCGCTGCATTCCAACGAATCCGCGCAGGCAGTGGCCGAGGTTGACGGCATGAAGTACGCAAGCATCGCAGCGGCAATCGCGGCCATCGATGCTAAGGGCACCGTTACCCTCCTGGGTGATGTAACAGAGGACGTCACCATCCCTGAAGGCAAGGCCATCACGCTCGACCTAAACGGTAAGAAGCTCACCAACAAGGCAAGTCACACCATCACCAACAATGGAACGCTCACGGTAACGGACTCCATTGGCGGCGGCGTGGTTGACAACATCACCCATGCAAAGGCTGCTCTCTCCAACGCAGTAGGCGCAACGGCCACGCTTGAGGGTGGCACGTTCATGCGCAGCAAGGAAGCCGGCAAGGATGGCAACAACAGTGGCGGCAACAGCTACTACACCATTGAAAACTATGGCTCCATGAGCTTCGGTTTGGTGCATCGGTGGAAAACGCTGGTCGCTTCTCCAGCATGATCCGCAACGGCGGCAAGAACACCGCTGAAAGTCCCGCTGAAATGACCATCAATGGCGGCACGTTCAGCGGCGGCATCAACACCATCAAGAATGACGATTACGGCAACCTCACCATCAACGATGGCGACTTCGACAACACGTCCCAGTACGTAATCATGAACTGGAGCAAGGCCACCATCAATAACGGCACGTTCAAGACCTCCAGCAAAGCCACCTCTGCTGTTCTGTTCAATTCTTCGTACGGCAATGACCCCGCTGACACCGGAAGTCTGGAAGTAAACGGCGGCACGTTCACCACCAATTCCGCCGCCCAGCCCGTGCTGACGAACTACTACGACGCCAACAACACGGCAACGTCCACGGTGATAAACAACGGCATCTTCAACGGGGATTTGGTAAACGAGTCCGAGCATAAGGGCCCGCTTTCTGTTTCCGGTGGTACGTTCACGGATCCGGCAGTCGCAAAGCACCTCAAGAGCGGCAAGGCAGTTTTGTTCAACGACGGCAAATATGCTGTCGGTAACAAGGACGCCGTGAAGGGCGATGCAACCTATTCCGTAACCAATACCGACGGAACGGTTGTTTACTTCACCGATGCTCAGGCTGCAAACGACTATGCTAAGGAATCGGGCGCTCAGGCTCCTGTGGTTTTGAAGGTTACCGTTACTTTCGATTCCAACCAGGGCACGGCAGTTGACTCTCAGCTTGTTGCCGTTGGCGGCAAAGTGGCAAAGCCGGCAGATCCTGCCAAGAAAGGCTACGCCTTCTCGGGATGGTTCACTGACAAGGACTGCACCAAGGCTTACGACTTCGATGCTCCTGTAAACGGCACGCAGCCCGAGTTCACCCTGTATGCCGGCTGGAAGGCAGCGGCTCCTTCTACCGTTCAGCCCGGTGCTGGCGACAACGGCAATAACTCCTCTGCCAATGCGAACGTAAACGTCAACGCCGTTAACGACAATGGCGACAATGCCGCAAGCGAAGCAAAGGCGACTACCGTGAAGACGGGTGACAACCTTGCTCTTATTGGTGGCGCAATTGCCCTGATTGCCGTTGCGGCTGCTGCCGTTGCAGGATTTGCACTGCGTCGCAGGAAGATGAACTAGCTTTTTGCTCACTGCGTTTCACTGACCGTAAGGCAATACGGCGGTAACGCGTACGGCAAAGGGTCGGGCCTGAGGAAATCTCGGACCCGACCCTTTTGTTTTGCTTTGGGACAATGGACGGATGCTGTTTTCTCGCGCATCCTTTCACATTGGCCTTTTGAGTCCTGGAGAAATCCAGGGCTTTTTGCTTACCCGTCTAACAAGCAGAGCCCTGCTTGCGACCAATTACGCCAACAGGGCTCTGCTTTTGTGCGTGTTGCCAAACAAAAAAGGGCGGTCGCTTTTGCGAACGCCCTTAGTAAAGCTGGGAATTTGGTATCAGTCCCTATATTCCCACTTACGCCATGAATTTGTAGACGGCTTGGGTGTAGGCCACCGGGTCGTCGATAGGCAGACCCTCAGTGATCAGCGCCTGATCGTACAGAATCGTGGCGTACAGGTGCACCTTTTCGGTATCTCCATCCTCGAACGCCTTCTGCACTGCCTTGAATACGGGATGCTCGGCGTTCAGTTCGAGCACTCGATCGCTCTTTACGTGCTCGCCGTCGGGACCCTGCGCCAAGATCTTTTCCATTTCCAGCGTGATGGGACCTTCTGCGGTTACGCATGAAGGGGTATCGGTCAGGCGGGCGGAAACGGCAACGCGCTTAACCTTGCCATCGAGTGCCTTCTGCATTTCGGCGAACAGGCCCTCGTTTTCCTTCGTAATTGCTTCGGCCGCGCTCTTCTCGTCCTCAGTCTCCAGGCCCAAATCGCCACCGGCAACGTTCTTGAAGGGCTTTTCCTGGTACTCGTTCATCGACATGAAGCAGAACTCGTCAACATCCTGCGGGCACAGCAGCACATCGAAGCCCTTGCCCAGCACCGTGTTCACGATGGGGCGCTTCGCCAGACGGTCGATGGCCTCGCCCGTTGCAAAGAAGATCGACTTCTGGTCCTCCGGCATGGCCTCCACGTACTCGGCCAGCGTCACCATCTTCTGCTGCTTGGCGGAGTAGAACAGCAGCAGGTCAGCCAGCACATCCTTCTTCATGCCGTAGCTGGTGTAGATGCCGTATTCCAAATTGCGGCCAAAGCCCTTGAAGAACTTCTCGTACCCGTCGCGGTCGTTCTTCTGGAACTTTTCCAGCTCGCTCTTGATCTTCTTCTCCAGTTTGTTGGCGATGGCGCGCAGTTGGCTGTTCTGCTGAAGCGTTTCGCGCGAGATGTTCAGCGAAAGGTCCTGCGAGTCCACCACGCCCTTCACGAAGCTGAAGTAGTCGGGCAGCAGGTCGGCGCACTTTTCCATGATCAGCACATTCGAGCTGTACAGTGCCAGGCCCTTTTCGTAGTCCTTGTTGTAGAAGTCGTACGGCGGGCGCTTGGGGATGAACAGCAGCGCATCGTAGGTTAACGCACCTTCTGCGTGAACGGAAATGGTGCGGGCCGGATCCTCGAAATCGTGGAAGTCGGTCTTATAGAAGGTGGCGTACTCTTCGTCGGACACCTCAGACTTGCGGCGCTTCCAGATGGGGATCATGGAGTTGATGGTTTTAACCTCGCGCACCGTTTCGAATTCGGGCGTGTAGTCGTCGCCAGCATCTTCGGGCTTGGGCAGGGGCTTGCGCTCCTCCATTTCCATGTGGATGGGGTAGCGCACGTAGTTGCTGTACTGCTTGATGAGGGCCTGGAGCTCATACTGGTCTAGGAATACGTCGTACTCTTCTTCGTCGGCGTTGTCCTTCAGGTGCAGGGTGATGCTGGTGCCGTGGTCGGCACCCAGTGCGGCGGATTCTTCCGCGGTGGCGGGCTCGATGGTGTAGCCCTCAATGCCGTCGGATTTCCAGGTGAACGCCTCGGCCTCGCCGTATGCGCGGGAGGTTACGGTAACTTCCTTGGCAACCATGAACGAAGAATAGAAGCCCACGCCGAACTGGCCGATGATGTCCACATCTTCGCCCTGCTTTTCGGCGTTTTCAGTCTTGAACTCAAGGCTGCCGGAATGGGCGATGGTACCCAGGTTGGTTTCGAGCTCGTCGCGCGTCATGCCGATGCCGGTATCGGAAACGGTGATGGTGCGTGCGTCCTTGTCGAAGGCAACATCGATGGAAAGGTCGTCCTTCGAAACGGCGATAGAGGTATCGGTAAGGCTCTTGAAGTAGAGCTTGTCCACCGCGTCGGATGCGTTAGAAATAAGCTCGCGCAGGAAGATTTCCTTGTTCGTGTAGATGGAGTTGATCATCAGATCGAGGAGCTTTTTGCTCTCAGTTTGGAACTGCTTCATTCAGATCCTTCCTTCTTTGGGCGAATGGCACGCGCCACACGGCACAGACGCGGCAACACCCTATTTATATTGTGGGCAAACGCAAATTAGCACTCCCGCAAGAGGAGTGCTAATAAGAATTCTAGTATGGGAACTGCACCTGTCAAGGAAGGCGAAGGCCGCCCGCCCGTTTGTAACGCGGCTGTTGCCTTTCGGGCGGTTTACGGCGAACGGGCGCGGGCGATGGTAGTGCGCAGCGCGTCAATCACCGTGCCGCGGAACGCGCCCTTTTCCAGAACCACAACTCCGCGAATGGTGGAACCGAAAGGCGAGCACACCTCGTCCTTCAACTGGCCAGGATGCTTGCCCGATTCCAGCACCAGCTTCGCAGAACCCAAAGCCGCCTGCGCGGCAATCTGCTGGGCCTGCGGGCGCTTCAGCCCTTCGGCCACGCCGGCGTCGGCCAAGGCCTCGATGAACATATACACATAGGCAGGGGAACTGCCGCCGATGGCGCTGGCCGCATCAAGCTGCGATTCCTCCAACTCAACCGTGGTACCGAAGCTAGCCAGCAGGCACTCCACCGCGGCAACATCTTCGGGCGTGGCGTAACCATTGCGGCAATAGGCCGTAACGCCGGCAAGCACATGGGCCGGAGTGTTCGGCGCAGTGCGCACAATGCACACGGGCTTGGCGAACTGTTGCTCCAACCAGGCAATAGTCTTGCCGGGCGCAATGGTTACGATGGTTTACCCAGAGCGCACCGCATCGCGAATCTCGGCGATAACCGCTTCGTACTGGTAGGGCTTCACGGAAAGGAGCAAAATGTCGGCACGCTCAGCCACCTGAAAACAGAGCACACCCTTCCGCACACCGCGGCCTTCCTTATTGCGGTGCCACACTTAAATGCGCAGGAAACCGCGTGGAACTACCAGGTAACCTCGCTGACTAAAATCGAGCAGCTGTCCGCCGATGCCGAGAATCCCAACAAGCCCTCCGCAGAAGACGGGCAGCGTGGCGAAGGCGTAAGCTCCCTCTTGAAAACGGGAGATGCCGCACCCTTGGCCATAGAGCTTCTGCTGCTGGCCGCCGCAGGCATCGCAGCCTTCGCCTATTACCAGCGAAAATAGCAGCAGCCCTAAGCGTTTTAGGCGCTATTCCTTCTCTTCGCCTTCTGCCGTCTCGGGCTCCTCCTCGAAGCGGACGTCAATCTTGTCGATGCGCAGGCCGTCCATCACACGAGCCATCATCGTGATCTTCGTGCCCTCGTGATGCAGCTCGTACGAATCGCCCTCGGCGGGGATCTTGTCCAGCAGGTCAAGCATCAAGCCGCCCGCAGTTTCGTAATCGAACACGGGAACGGGCTCAAAGCCGATGAACTCAACGAACTGGTCAACCGGCAGCGAACCGTCTACCAAGTAATGGTGCTCGCCCACCTTCAGGATTTCGTCCTGATCATCGTGCAGATACTCGTCTTCCATGCGGCCGATAATCTGCTCGACCACATCGGTCATGGTAACGATGCCGGACGTGCCGCCATGCTCGTCAACCACCACGGCGATTTTCGTGTGCTTAGCCTGCAGCACCTGCAAAAGCTTCGCGATGGAAATGCTCTCCGGCACCGCCTGAATAGAGCGAATCTTCAGGTCTTTCATCGTGGAGCCCTCTGGCAACAGGTAAGCGTCCTTGATGTGCACGAAGCCCACAATGTTGTCCTTATCCTCGCGGAACACGGGATAGCGCGTGAATTTGTTCTTCCCCATGAAGTCGAGGTTCGTCGCAAGGTCATCGTCGTAGTCGATGGCCAGCACCTCGGTGCGAGGCGTCATGATTGCCTTCGCATCCTTGTCGTCCAAGTCAAAAATATTGTCCAGATACTGGTACTGATCCTGCTCGATAGATCCGCTCTCAGCGCTTTCTTCAAGCAGCAGCTTAATTTCTTCCTCGGAATAAGCCTCGGTTTCATTCTTGGCATCGTGGCCGGTCAAGCGCATAACGCCATTGGTGGTAGCGTTAAACAGCCACATGATGGGATAAGTAATGCGATAGAACGCATGAAGCGGACCCGCTGTGTGCAGCGCGTAGGTTTCCGTCTTCAGAATAGCCATGCTCTTAGGGATGAGCTCGCCGGCCACCACATGCAGCGTGGTCATGATGAAGTAGCCAATACCCACCGAAATAACGGTGACAGCCGTGTCGGGCAAGCCAAAGAACACGAAGATCGGGTGAAGCAGCGCGGCAAACGCGGGCTCGCCCAGCCAGCCCAACGCCAGCGAAGCCAGCGTAATACCAAGCTGGCAAGCCGAAAGGTACTCGTTAACGTTGTCGGCCATCTCGAACGCACGCTTGGCGCCCTTCTTGCCTTCTTCCACCAAAATCTCAATCTGCGATTTACGCACGCGCACCAAGGAAAACTCGGCGATAACGAAAAAAGCGTTCATCAGCAGGAACAGGACCACCAATATCAAACTTAACCAAATAGGCATCTAGGTACAAAACTCCTTGCATAAGCAGGTGGGAAGAGGGATCACCATCTCTCACTGCGGGGACGAGAAACAGATCGGCCGTTTCTCATTGCGGGAACGGGATCGGAAAAGAAGCTCAAACTGCTTTTCCGCTAAAGGGGAATCGGTGCGCTTTGCACCCTTTCCGAGAAAACCGAAATTACACGGCCATCTCCCCCTTTGGGAAGGGCATAAGGCGCGTTACGTCCGCCAACAAGGAAAGGCACTTGCGCACATCCAGGCATAAGCCACGCGCAAGGAAGAGCTGCAACGCTGTTTGCGCTGCAGTATCTGAATACAGAAACGCAGCCTTTTCTTCACACGAAGACAAAGACCGCGCGGGACCAAAAAGAGAATTATTGCATTGTGCGGTGCGTTTTCGGGTCGAGCAACATCGACCGCCGCCGTCGGAGTCGTTCACGACAGCTTCATCTCCTATTCTGATGGCCACCGCCATCGTTGGTCCCACAACCCGTTTTGCGTAAACAGGCACGATATCTTTCAGAATAGTACCGCGGAACAACGGCAATTCAACGAAACACCATCACAGCGCCACGTTTTCTGCGGTAAACGACACGATCCCGCTGTTTCGGCCTCGTCGCGGACGCGACGACAAAGATGCGAGTGCCGGCCCCATGCGAAATCCCAACCAAATCAACAACGCGCGCCGCCGCGAAACGGACGCGCAGGGCAAAAGGCGCGTGGACGGCGAGGCGGGACATACCCAGCGACGCGAGGCGAATGCGCTTGCCCCGCGTGGGACGACGCGGAATGTACGCACACCTCACACGGGGGCAACGGGCACGTCTCACGCGAGGGCGGGCGCAACAACAGGAGCATCTTGCGCGTGAGCGGGGAGCAGCTCGGAGCTGCGTGTGGCGAACCCACAAAACAGCCGCGCCACCCCGCGCAAACGGGGACAGTGCGCGAAACACGAGCACCGCCCCATACAAAACGAGGGCAGTGCGCGAACCGCGAGCACCGCCCCACCCCACCCGAAAAAGATCAAAACGCTCAAACGGAGCACCTAGGAATGGCAAGATCTGCGCGCCGTGCATGATTTGAGGGGCCTGTGCAGCGAGAAGTGCCCCTTCCTGGCAGGATCTTCGCGCGGTGTATTCCCAAACGGCTGTTTGCGGGGCTTTTCGGACGCATGGCGCGCATATCCTGCCAAAGCCAGCTCATTTCGGATGCATGGCGCGCGAATCTTGCCGCGAACTGGCGATTTTCCCGCCCGAGGCCGCTTTCGGGATGCATGGAGCGCAAAACTTGCCACGGATTGCCGCCCGGGAACGCATCAGGGCGCAATCTTGCCATCGCCAGGCACCCGGAAACACACCAATGAAGAACTTGCATAACCGGCATCTAACAATTGTGTATAAAACACTCACCCGCAACCAAGCCGAGTACAATAAGGAGATTGGATTTTAGGGAGTTTTAGAATACATATGACCAATTCAAACCAACCACCGCGCCGACCAGCGCGTCGCCAACCAACACGCCGTTCCACCACGCCCCGCACTTCCGTGCCCAGCGCACGTGACGAGCTTGAGCGCGAACGCGAGTTATACAGCCAGCACGACCCCACGGCTTCGTTCATGCACGAACGCGTGCAGAGCAAACCAGCAGGTCAGGAACGCGGCGCATCGTCCGCATTCCCTGCGTATGCAGGTGCCGGCAACGATCATATTGCCCATTCGCGCGTTGCCGCGAACCAACCCGCCCAAACAAACCAGGGGTACACGGCCAATGGCAACATGTCCAACGTGTCGGCCTGGGATCAGCACGCTTCCGCAAGCGCAAGCCAGCGCATGCCGCGGGTCGAGGGCCAGCGCCCCAACATGCAGGGCAGCCAGCGCATGCCGCGCGTTGCAATACCGCAAGATGCTAACCAGCACGTAGGCGCAGGCGACCCTTCCGCAAGCCAGCGCATGCCGCGCATGCAGCAAAACGGCAACGAGCAGGCGCGCCCATCCCGCCGTGCTGTCAACAGTCAGCGCCCCAGCGCCCAGGCAAGCCAGCGTATGCCGCGCGTTGAAGGTCAGCGTCCCTCCGCGGCTCAACGCCAGCAGCGCCCCGTTCGTCGCGGCGCCGCAGCTTCGCAACCCAGCCAGAGCATGCGCGTTCAGGCAGCACAGCCGCAGCAAGGCCAGCCTTCACAGCAGATACCCGTTGTGCAAAACATGCGCGGCAACGACCCGTCTGCCTATTCGCGCGCTAAATACCAGCGCACCAAAGAAGGCGCCCAAAAGGCTTCGCCCACCAACGCATCCACATACCAGGCAGCTCGCTACCTGGGCAACAACAACTATGCGCCCAAGCAGAAGGCCGACTTCTTTACGCGCGGCAGCCTTATCGCCGTTGCCGCTGTTGTGGTGCTTGCCATCGTTGGCATATTCGCCTTCAACAACTGGATGGGGTCGAAGCCGGTTGAGGTCACGCTAAACGGCGACCAGGTAACCATTTCGGGCGCCGAGCGCAGCGTTGGCGGCCTTCTGGACAACAACGTGGTTTCGGTAACGCCTGGCAACTACGTAGCCGTCGATGGCAGCACCATCCGTCAAGGTGAAGGCACCCGCTGCACCGCAAAGGTGAACGGAAACGACACCGACGATATGGGCATGCACTTGAACGGCGGCGACAAGATCGAGATCTCCAATGGCACCGACATCACCGAGCCCTACACCGACAGCGAACCCCAAACCCTTCCGCACAAAACGGAATTGAAGGGCGTTGGCGCAGTTCACCTGTACAGCAACAATGCCCAGGACGGCGAACAGGTAACGCGCACAGGCAAGGAATCGGGCATCACCGCCACGGTTACCACCAAAGAACCGGTCGACAACATCGTTCAGTACTACAACGTGAACAGCAACGGCGACAAGGTTATTGCGCTCACATTCGACGACGGCCCATGGGATAAGCAAACCGACGAGATCCTGGACATCCTTGAACAGAACGATGCCAAGGCTACCTTCTTTACCGTTGGCCAATGCATTAGCGGGCATGAAAAGGAATTGCAGCGCGCCGCAAGCATGGGCTGCGAAATTGGCACTCACACGTGGGACCACGCAGAGGGCAGTGGCGAAGGCGTAAGCCTTATCAAGATGTCGACTGACGAACGCAAGCAGGAAGTGCAGAAGGGCCTGGAGGCAATCAAGAACGCCACCGGCCAGGAAGCAAGCACTATTTTCCGTTGCCCAGGCGGTAATTTCGACACTTCGGTTGCCACCGATCTTGAAGGCATTGTAACGGCAGAAATTGGCTGGAACGTTGACACCACCGACTGGAAGAAGCCCGGCGCCGATGTTATTGCCCAGCGCATCCAGAGCGCCGGCCCCGGCAACATCATCCTGATGCACGATGGCGGCGGCGACCGCAGCCAGACCATCGAAGGCCTTCGCCAGGCGCTCCCTAAGTTGAAGGAACAAGGCTACAGCTTCATCACCGTGCAGGAGCTGCTGGAAAAGTACCCCTACCAAGAGGGCCAAACGAATTAGAGAAAATCAGCATAAAAAATATACCACTGCGAGCGAGCCGTGGTACGAATAGATAGCATGGGGAACAATCGAGATGAAAGATTGTTCCCCATTTTTTATATTTTCGATAAGTAGATTTACTTTTCGATTGCATAAACGCTGTACGTAATTTTTACGGTCATGTCAGACTCAGCGATGATTGCATCGAAGATGAGCTGTGTTTTATAGCTCGATACCTGTTCCACACGGGGTGATAAGTGGTATGTCGCTTCAATGGCAGCAGCATCAGATTCCACCATGCAGTCCATGGCTTTGTATGCTGACGTTTCGGTAGGGAACGGATGTGCTGTGTAGCCGGATTCGTTGCTGGATTCACGGATTAAGATATACGTAGGTTCTGTCATAACAGATACGTCCTTTCTGAAATGTGAAATATGGTTTTACGCAGACCTGCACTCGGATGAGGTGCCGTATTGAACCGCTCTCCCTGTTCCTCGGGCACGGGAAGCAAGGAGAGCGGTCCCCTTCGCCTATGGCATAGCGGCTGACGCCGAACCTCGTACGCACGCTTCATTGCAAACGCGGCTCAGCTCGCAAAGTGGGAATCGAGCACCTACCCTTACTTTCCTGCCTGGTTGGTGCTAGTTCGGACTTCTACCGATTTCGCGATATAGGCAGGGCGGCGCTTGGTTTCGATGTAGATGCGTGCGATGTATTCGCCGATCACACCCAGCGTTACCAAAATGAGCCCGCCCATCAAAAGGAGCACGCACAGAAGCGTAGGATAGCCCGATGGCATGGCGGGGTTGATAAATTGCTCGACAACGACTTCGACCAGCAGAACCAACCCGACAAGCGTGGCAACGAGACCCGCCACCGCGGCAATTTTCAGCGGAAACGTGGTAAACGAAAGCACTCCGCCGATGCCGTAGCGCATTAGTTTCCGGAACGACCACTTGGTTTCGCCCTCAACGCGATTTGCCGGCGTGTAGGGAAACGGCAATGTCTCGAAACCGACCCAGGCAAACATGCCTTTCGAAAAGCGGAAGCTTTCCGGCATAGAAAGAAGCGCATCGGCCACCCTGCGGTGGAACACGCGAAAATCGGAGGCATCGGACATGACATTGAGCCGAGAAGTTGCATCGAACGTTTTGTAGAACGCGTGCTTGAAGAAGCTCAGCACCGCACCTTCGTTTCGATGCTCTTGGAATGCGGCTACGCAATCGGCGCTAGGGTTGGCCTGCAGCATGCGGTACATTTCAAGCAACGTTGCAGGAGGCTGTTGCAAGTCTGCGTCCATCAGGCCAACCGCATCCCCTTCGGCATGTTGAAGGCCTGCGAGCAGTGCGCTTTCCTTGCCGAAGTTGCGGGAAAAATCGACCACGACGATACGTTCGGCCGATGCAGGAGCGGGCAGCTCATGCAGCAGGTGCGACGTACCGTCGGAGCTGCCGTCGTTCACCAAAACCAGCTCGTACGACACTCCCGAGGTGGCAAAAGCATCATCCACCGCGCTGAACAGCAGCGGCAGCGATCCTTCTTCGTTGTAGCATGGCACGACAATGGAAAGATCCACCGCAAGCCCCCTTTTCGCTTGATTACCGCGTCCGATTGTACGCCTAGCAGCAAAGCAAACCTAGCGTGTTGCCGAAATGCAACATCTTGGGAAAATAGGGGCAGCTACCGTTTTCCCGCTTTCGATTTGGCGTCAGGTTGCAATGGAACCTGCGCGTGGGGTTCGGTACCAGCCGCTTTGCCATTGGCGGGAAAACGGGACCTGCCCCCTATTTTCTCACCTGCCGGATTTCAGTTTCACAAATACGTTGTGCAAGGCGCCGTTCTTGGCGGCATGAATAGCACCGCCTAGCGCCAGGCACTTCGACGCATTACGCTGCTGCAGGGGCTTCAAACACAGGCGCAACGCCTGGCTGTCAGCTTGCGCACAGGGCACCAACTCGTTGAACAGATCATCGGCAAACACACCTTGCAGCCATTCCTTCTGCGCAGAACCGCTCATGCCGCTTTCCTTCTGCTTGTTACGTTCCAACGCCGAAAGAATGTAGCGAGCATACAGCGCACCAAGCGTGGCCTTGGCGCCGGCATCAAGCAAACCCCATGAATCCAGCTGGTTACGCAACATTTCAATGCGCGCGCGGTGCACCTCGTAGTAACGCGGCACAAACTTGCTGGTTAGGTTGCCCGCCTCGCGCTTGGCGTAACGATACAGCGGTGCACCAATCACGTTCAGGCCAGGCAAATCTTGGAACACACGGATGTTGAATTCAATATCTTCGATAAGCGGCAAATCTTCGGTAAAGGTAAAGCCGCCCTGCTGCAGATAGCTGCACTCGTACACCTTGTTCCAGGCGTAGCCGTAATGCGTACCCTTTTCGAACTCCAACACGTGCTTACGCAGCTTGGTTTTTCCCAAATGCGCCGATTCCTGGCTGAAAATGAATTCCTGCACACGTTCCACCTTGCCACCAGCGTCGTAGAATTCTTCCACATGACCCACCATAACCACTGGCGCTTCGTGCTGCTGAAGCGAGTTGTACGCGCTCTGCAGAAAGGTGAAATCGTAGCGATCGTCAGGGTCGGGAAACCACACATAGCGCCCCCGAGCAGCGGCAAATCCCGTATTGCGCGCCGCCGAAAGCCCTCGGTTCACCTCGTGCGAAACAACGCGAATGCGCGCATCGGCTGCGGCGAACTGCTGCGCGATGGCCAAGCTGCCGTCGGGCGAGCAATCGTTCACCACAATAGCTTCCCAATCGGTGAACAGCTGGTCTTGCAAATCGCCCAAGGCGGCGGCGAGGTAAGGCTCGGAGCCATATGCGGGTAGAACAACCGAAAAGAACGGGGCGGTAGAGGGTTGGTCTGAGACGTCTGCAGTGCTCACCGAGCCCGTAGCTTCTGCAGCGCCTGCACCGCTACGGGCAGCATCGGCGTAGGCAGCAGCATCGCCGCACCCATGCGCAGCGGCAGCGTCCGCGGCATCAACGCTCACGGCGCCATTACGCCCCCGCGAGGCGGACGTACCGTTCGCTTCGCCCTTGCCGCGATGTCGTTTTCCCATATGCCAGCGCCCCTCATGAACTCTAAACGCTTCGGCGTCAGCGCGCGCCGCTATTCCGAATACTTGCTTATGTCAGATATCTTAACAACTACAACACCGTCGATGGTTGTCACCGAATCATTGGCAGGATACAGCGACATGTTCGCGAATTCACTGGAGCAAATAACCTTGGCGCATTCGTCAAACGAGCAGTAGTTGAAGCTCTGCCCCGCAAACTGCTTCATTATCACGTCCCAAGAACGCATGTTGTTCTGGTAGTGGTTGTCCCAAACCATGCCCCACTTCGCATAGCTGCTTGCGTGAACGTAGGAATCGCTGGTGTTCGGAAAGTTGCCCGCTTCGGGCTTGCCGGCAATCAATACCTTCGCACCCGCCTGCACATCGGGGTTCGCATCAAGCACGCCGGCAATTCGGGTGGCCAAAGAAGCAGTTTGGTTCTGGCATGCCCGCATAACCTCAGCATCCGCATTCGACTGCAGCGCGTACGACCACGCCCCTACGGCAATAAGGCAACAGCAGCCGACGGACATAGCCTTCGCGGGCATGCGCAGGCGCACATTGCCTCGGTCGGGCGAATCGAGCAAAAGCTGCACCAACAGGGGCAGAAGCAGAAAAGAAGCCATGAAACCGCCCAGCATAAGCAGGGTTGGATACCCGTAGCTGGGAACGATAACCAGGATAACGTTGGCGGCAAAGGGGATAAGCACAACGCAAAGCAGCGCCATAGCGGTCGCCCCCAAACGCTTCACGCTGTTGATCGCAGCAAGACGGACAAACGCAACCGCCGCAATAATCATGCCAACAGCCGCCACGTACACCCAGCCAAAATGGTTCCCGAAAATACCGTGGCTGAACAAGCCGTCAGAAAAGGCAACGTAAGCACTGGGGACAGACGACGTCAAAGAACCAAGAATGCTGCCAGCGCCAACCGAGGAAGCTCCGCCATAAGCGGAAAGGCCAATGCCCAGCACAAACAGCGAAATCTCGGTAAGCGCGTAGTACAGTACGGCACCAGCCGCGCACACCGCAATGGCAACACCGAAGAACACCGCAAGCTGCTTGGCGCTGAGCGAATCGGCGCTACAGCCTTCTTCACGGTAGGGGTTCTGAGCTTCACCACGAGCATCGCATGCCAGCGACGCAAGCGATTCAGAGCCGCCGCCCATAAGCGAGCGAACCATCACCAACAGCACCGCAACGCAAAACACGCCCAGGCTCGCTTGATAGCAACCGAGCGAAAACGCCAGCAACGCAACTGCCCCAACAAGGGCAACTGGCTTGCCAACAGCCCCAACGCGCCCGATCAGGCATGCGGCCAGCACCGCGCATAAAAACGAGAGCGCGTACGAATTCGAGCAGTAGTAGTACGTGATGCAGCAGGAAACGAAGGGCGAAGCGATGAACAGAATCGAAGAAGCATACCGCAAGCAAGCGCGCTTGATGCCAAGCTTGTCTATCAGCGCAACAATGCCCAGCGTAAATAGGGCAATGGTGATTGCGGAGGTAAGAATAGGCGAGCACAGCCCAAATTTAGCGCAGGCAGCAAACAGCAGGCCCCAACGCCCCAAGCTAATATCCCAAGCATGCGGAATAAAGCTTCCGTATCCATTGGGATTGCTCAAAGAAACAACCGCATCGGGGTTCGAAAGGCCGTTCAGGTACATCTGCGCATGGCAGACCATGCCCACCGCAAAGCACACCACCAGCAATTTTGCATTGCGAATAAACCAGGGCCTCACTTTGGAAAACCCCGTTTTCTCTGCCGTTGATTCACTTTCTAACCCCAAGATAACCTCCCGATGCTTTCAGCGAGAACCTGGTGCCTGTCCCTTTTCCCGCCATGGAAAGTCTACTCCCCTTCAAGGTTATTCACCTCGAGTTTCAGAGCCCGTTACCAACAAAGCATCTACACGCAACAGGTGAAACACCATTCGTCAAACAAGCCACCGGCGCATGGAGCCCATTAGCCCCAGCCCATTTTTATCTCTTTTTGCCAGAGACGCACCGGCGGAACAGGCAACCTGGGCCATAGCCTTTATCATAGAAATGTTAAACAAAAAAACGCACGCTGCGCAGCAATAGCGAAAGGATCCGCCGTGCCCGCAATTAGCTTGCTTATACCCATTTACAACGTGGAGAAATACCTGCGCGAATGCCTAGATTCCGTGCTGGCCCAAAGCTTCACCGATTTCGAGGCAATCTGCATTAACGACGGCAGCACCGACAGTTCTCGCGCCATTGTGCAGGAATACCTTGATGCAGACGGCCGCTTTCGCGTGATTGACAAGTCCAATTCCGGCTATGGAGCATCCATGAACCAAGGACTTGATGCGGCAACGGGCAAATACGTAGCCATCTTGGAATCGGACGATGCGTTCACGCCCGACGCGTTGGAGGTGCTGTACAACCTGGCAACCACGCACAACGCACAGGCGGTAAAGGCTGACTTCTGGTTCTACTGGAGCCAGAACGAAAAGCTGGAGCCCTGCCATGTAATTAGCGAAGGGCTCTGCGGCAAGCTGGTTAACCCTCAGGAAGTGTTTGAGCCTTTCTATGCAAAGCCATCTATTTGGTCGGGCATGTACAACCGCACCTTCCTACAGGAAAATGACATTCGCTTCCTGGAGACGCCAGGAGCATCGTATCAGGATGCTGGCTTTGCCTTTAAGGTATGGGCCGCCGCCGAACGCGCTGCGTTTAGCTCTACTCAAATTTTGAAGTACCGCCAAGACAACGAAGCTTCATCGGTAAATTCCCCCGGCAAGGTGTATTGCGTGTGCGACGAGTACGCCGAAATGCAGCGCTGGCTTGATGCGCGCCCGGCAAAAAAACAGCATCTACAAGGCGTGCTGGAGCGCATGAAATTCAACAGCTACCTGTGGAACTACGATCGCCTTTCCGCCGAACTGCGCGCCGAATTTTTGAAGCACGCCGCGCAGGAGCTGAAGGCTGATTTGGACGCCGACCGCGTTGACCTGGCGCTGTTTGAGCCTTGGGCCGAAGCCGACCTTCGCACGCTTATCAAAAAGCC
>OLQB01001287.1_pt1 | contig 18027 bp, 16 predicted proteins | sample 1672681 | NCBI WGS metagenome assembly OLQB01 (sample SAMEA3136713, study PRJEB25190) | human gut metagenome | reverse complement strand
CATTTATGAATAAATAGTATATACTATTATTAGTAATCATTACTATTAAGGAGATGTACTATGCGGAATACAAAACAGAGAGACTGTATATTTGATATTGTTAATAGTAGTTATAATCATTTAAATGCTTATCAAATATATGATATTGCCAAAAAAGTAATTTATAATATTAGTTTGGGAACAGTTTATCGTAATTTGGCATGGTTAAGTGAGCATAACAAAGTTAGAACTATTGTTGTTGATGGAATTGTTAGATATGACAGAAATGTAGTACATGATCATTTCATATGTAATGAATGTAAAAATATTATTGATATTTCTAGGAACGATAATTCTAATAATTATATCGATGGTAATTTAGTAATTGATTACGATGTTAAATACGTAGGTATTTGTAAAAAATGTTTAGAGAGGAAGGAAAAAAATGGAATTAAAAGGAAGCAAGACTGAACAAAATTTGATGACTGCTTTTGCAGGAGAGTCACAGGCTAGAAATAAGTATACTTATTTTGCTTCAAAAGCAAAAAAAGATGGTTATGAGCAAATAGCTGCAATTTTTGAAGAAACTGCAAATAATGAGAAAGAACATGCAAAGATGTGGTTTAAAGAATTAGCAGGAATCGGAGATACAAAAGAAAATCTTGCCTCAGCTGCAGAAGGGGAAAATTACGAGTGGACAGATATGTATGAAGGATTTGCAAAAACTGCAGAAGAAGAAGGATTCCCTGAATTAGCTGCCAAATTCAGAGCAGTTGGAGAGATTGAGAAACATCATGAAGAAAGATATCGTGCGCTTCTTAAGAATATTGAGACTTCACAGGTATTTGAAAAGAGTGAAGTAAAAGTATGGGAATGTCGCAATTGCGGACATATCGTAGTTGGAACGAAAGCTCCAGAAGTATGTCCTGTATGTGCACATCCACAGAGCTATTTTGAGGTACATGAAGAAAATTACTAAATTTTGATTTGCGACGGTAGTCTTTCGTATATGTGACTGAAATATTTCTTGTTATCTTATTTCAGTCACATAAAACAGAAGTCTATCGAAACCACTATACAGTGTGTATGTTAAATGGTATGTTCTCAGAGATGTTTGCTGGATGGTTTCAGAATACAGGATCAAACTATAATGCATTTATCAAAGCAATGTTACATGGAAATATCAAAGGTAAATATCAGACATTACGGATTTGCATTTGAAGGGAAAAAGGTTCTAATAGGCAATTAAGGAAAATTCATTAAAAAGAATCTAAAATACCAGTCATGAAACAACTTCAACAGAAGTAATTTCAGGGCTGGTATTTGTTATATTCTTATCTTATTTTTAATGGATCATGAGGAACATCCAAAGAAACAAACAGATGGTCTCTTTTTACCGGATAACTTTTCCAGTATTCTTTCGATAATTCCAGAGCACGTTCGGAAAGGAGTGTCCACCGATCACAGCGATTTAGTTCAATCACAATTTTACAAATGTTCTGCTCGTATTTTGCGATAAATACTTGAATCAACATATTTCTCGTGGTATATTTAAGTTTAATAACAAGGAGAGAAAGATGGAAAATTTAAAAAAAGAGATCGAACAATTAAAAAAAGAAAGAAATGCTGTTTTACTAGCACATTATTATGTAGACGATGCGGTTCAGGAGATTGCTGATTATGTTGGTGATTCTTACTACCTTGCAAAGGTTGCATTAAAAGAATCTAAAGATGTGATCTGTTTTGCAGGAGTAAATTTCATGGGTGAGAGTGCCAAGATCTTAAATCCAGACCGAACAGTTATCATGCCAGACCAGAAGGCAGACTGTCCAATGGCTCATATGGTTGATGTAGAGAAGATTGAAGAGATGCGTAAAAAATATGATGATCTTGCTGTTGTCTGTTATATTAACTCTACAGCAGAGATCAAAGCACATTCTGATGTCTGTGTAACTTCATCCAATGCACTGAAAGTTGTAACAGCACTTCCACAGAAGAATATTTTCTTCGTACCAGATGAGAATCTTGGACGTTATATCGGAAGCAAACTTCCAGAGAAGAACTTCATTTACAATGATGGATTCTGCCATGTACATAGAAGTATCACAGCTGAGAATGTCAAGAAAGCCAAAGAAGTACATCCAGAAGCAGAAGTTTTAGTACATCCAGAATGTACACCAGACGTTGTTGCTTTAGGAGATTATGTAGGAAGTACATCAGGAATCATTGATTACGCAACAGCATCTGATAAGGATGTATTTATCATTTGTACAGAGATGGGTGTTTTATATGAATTAAAACAGAAGAATCCAGAAAAGACATTCTACTCTGTAGGACATCGTCAGTTCTGCCCAAATATGAAGCGTATCAGTTTAGAGAATGTAAGAGACACATTAAGAGACATGAAGAATCAGGTAGAATTACCAGAAGATCTGCGATTAAATGCTAAGAAAGCATTAGACGAGATGTTAAGAATCGCACAGTAAGACAAGAAAGTTCTAAGAAAGGGACAAAGAGAATTATGAAAACAGCAGATGTGATCATTATAGGAAGCGGTGCGGCAGGACTATTTAATGCATTATTTCTTCCACAGGATTACAAAGTAATCGTTATTACTAAGAAGACAGTTGAGGAGAGTGACTCCTTCTTAGCGCAGGGTGGAATCTCTGCATTGAAGAATCCAGAAGACTATGATTCTTATTTCGAAGACACTATGAAGGCCGGACATTATGAGAACGACAAAGGTGCCGTCGAGAAGATGATCAAAGAATCACCACAGATCATTCAGGATCTGAAAGATTTTGGTGTAAGATTTGACCTAAAAGATGGAGAGATCGAATTTACAAGAGAAGGTGGACATTCTACATTCCGCATACTTCATCACGAAGACCTGACAGGAAAAGAGATCACAAGCCATTTATACGAAGAGGCAAAGAAACGCGATAATATCACGATCATGGAAAACTGTATGATGATCGATATCATTGAGAAAGATGGAGAATGTAAAGGTATCGTATATAAAGATCAAGATGGTAATTTCGATACGATCGAAGCTCCAGATACAGTTTTTGCAACTGGAGGACTGGGAGGATTATTTAAACATTCCACAAACTTCAGACATCTGACAGCAGACAGTCTGGCTATTTGTCTGCGTCATAATGTGACACTGGAGAATATTAATTATATCCAGATCCATCCAACAACATTTTATTCAAAGAAGCCAGGAAGAAGATTCTTAATCTCTGAATCAGTCAGAGGAGAAGGGGCTTACCTGTTAAATAAAGATGGAGAACGTTTTACAGATGAATTACAGCCAAGAGATGTTGTAACAGGTGAGATCTGTAAACAGATGAAGAAAGACGGAAGCGATCACGTGTATCTTACAGTGACACATTTAGACGGAGAGAGGATCAAACATAGATTTCCTAATATCTACAAACAGTGTTTAGATGAAGGATATGATATGACGAAAGAACCAATTCCAGTAACACCAGCACAACATTATTTTATGGGTGGAATTAAGGTTAATTTAGACAGTAAGACATCTATGGATCATTTATATGCAGTCGGTGAGACAAGTTGTAATGGAGTTCATGGAAGAAACCGTCTGGCAAGTAACTCTTTACTGGAATCACTTGTATTTGCCAAGGCAGCAGCGAAAGACATCACAGAACATCCATCAAAAGCCGAGACAGTCGAAGTAGATTTAAGTCAGTATAAGAATGAAGAACAGCGTGAAAAAGAGAATGAACAGCTTGTTCTTGATGAAATCAAACGAAAGGACAGAAGTTTTTATGATCAGTGGTGTAACGATGAAAATTAACATCGATGAATATCTGATGAATGCATTAAAAGAAGATATCACACAGGAAGATGTCAGCACAAACGCAGTGATGCCAGAACCAAAACAGGGAGAAGTGAATTTAATCTGTAAGCAGGATGGGATCATCTGTGGATTAGAAGTATTTGAGAGAGTTTTTAAACTTTTAGATGATACTGTTGTTTTTGAGACAGAATTAAAAGACGGAGATCAAGTAACCAAAGGACAGCTGATGGGAGTTGTCAAAGGAGATATCCGTGCCCTTTTATCTGGAGAACGTGTTGCATTAAACTACTTACAGAGAATGAGTGGTATCGCAACAATGACAAGTGAATTAGCTAAAGAATTAGAAGGATATAAAACAAAGTTATTAGATACAAGAAAGACAACACCAAATATGCGTCCATTTGAAAAATACGCAGTCACAGTTGGTGGAGGACATAATCACCGCTATAACTTATCTGATGGAGTTATGCTGAAAGATAACCATATCGGAGCAGCAGGTGGAATCAAAGAAGCGGTTGCTATGGCGAAAGACTATGCACCATTTGTCAGAAAGATCGAAGTAGAGACAGAGAATCTTGACATGGTAAAAGAAGCCGTAGAAGCAGGAGCAGATATCATCATGTTAGATAACATGGATGATGACACAATGAAAGAAGCAGTCAAACTGATCGACGGAAGAGCCGAGACAGAGTGTTCCGGAAACGTTACAAAAGAACGTTTAAAGACGATCCGTGAGATTGGGGTTGACTATGTATCTTGTGGAGCGTTAACACATTCAGCGCCTATTATGGACATTTCATTGAAGAATTTACATCCGGTAGAATAAAAAGCCATACCTATAGGGACCAATAGTTTTCCTAAATTAATACAAGAAAACTATTACTTTGTGGATAAAACATTGATGATACAGGAATTTCTGGAAAGATGTTGCGATGAAATGGATGGAAAAAGAATAAATAATTTTTAAGAAGTAAAAATCTTATCAAATAACACATAAATTTCGCCAGTGACCTCCAGGAAAAAATAAATACCTCATGGAAACCGTATGAGCGCGTTTCCATGAGGTATTTATTTTTTTAGACTGTGATAAATCCAAGTCCTTCAAGTACAGAGAACACCAAAATAGCAACAATGCAAATAGGTGCGATATACTTAACCATAACAAGGAATAAAGGTTTTCTCTTAAATTCTCCAGAAACTTCAACTTCATCAATGATCTCTTTTGGTTTGATGATATAACCAACAAAGATACATGTTAAGAATGCAGCGATCGGCATTAATACACTATTACTGATAAAATCAAAGAAATCAAGGAAATCAAATCCAAGGATCGTAATATTGCTCCATGCTCCAAATCCTAAAGAAGATGGAACTGCTAGTAACAGAGCAATAATAAACATCGTAATGCAGGCAGTACCACGTTTCATATGGAACTTATCCATCAGTACTGCGACGAGTGTCTCAAGCAGCGAAATGGAAGAAGTAAGTGCTGCAAGTAACACTAAAATAAAGAATACAGCTGCGATAATGCTTGAAAATGCCATGCTGTTAAATACTTTAGGAAGCATAACGAACATTAAAGATGGTCCTTTCGCAAGCATAGAAGAATCTCCGTTAGAGAATATAAATACAGCTGGAACGATCATAAGTCCTGCAAGGAAAGCAACTCCGGTATCAAAGATCTCAACCTGTGTTACAGATTTTTCAAGATCGGATTTCTTTGGCATGTAAGAACCAAAGGTTACCATGATACCCATGGCAAGTGACATAGAGTAAAACAGCTGTCCAAGTGCCGCTAAGATCGTTGTTGGACTGAAATCTTTTAAGTTTGGTTTGATATAATATGCAACTCCGGCCATAGCACCTGGTCTTGTAATACAGAATACGGATACACCGATCAGTAAGACGATCAGTACCGGCATCATAATCGTGCTGACACGTTCAATACCACCTTTGACACCACCAGCAACAACTAAAGTAGTAACGATCAAAAATACAAGAACACAGATCATAGGCTCTGCAGATTTACTGATAAATCCTGTAAAAAATGTATCAGAAGCAGCATCGTGGATACCACCTTGAATAGAAACAAGTGCATATTTTGTTACCCATCCACCGATCACACAATAATAAGGGAAAATGATAAATGGGATCAGTGTTGTAAGATAACCGATAAATGTGTATTTCTTATTGAAATGTCCGAATGCACGGATCGCACTGGTTCCAGCTCTTCTTCCTAATGCAACTTCAGTGATCATTAATGAAAATCCAAACGTTAAAGTAAGGATTAAATAAGTCAATAAAAAAGTTCCTCCACCATATTTGGCAGCGAGGTATGGAAATCTCCAGATGTTTCCAAGACCTACGGCAGATCCGGCCGTTGCGAGGACGAATCCTAAGCGGCTGGAGAAGCCATTTCTTTCATTACTCATAATATAAAGTACCTTCTTTCATATATATATTCAGATACGAAAAATAGAATCTGACATGTGCCGGAGGTCTAAAATAAAAACAGTCTGGATGCTTAAAAGTATTAGATGACGTCCACATCTTCTCCGGCAAGGACGGCATTCATGTTACGTACGGAACACATCTTTCCGCACATTGTACAGGTATCCTCTCTTTCAGGAGTAGATTCTGCACGATATCTTCTTGCCTTTTCAGGGTCAAGAGCAAGTTCGAACTGTTTTTCCCAGTCAAGTTTCTGTCTGGCAGCTGCCATCTGGTTATCCCAGTCCATGGCACCTTTTACACCTTTGGCGATATCTGCTGCATGAGCTGCGATCTTAGAAGCCATGATTCCTTCTTTTACATCGTCAACATTAGGCAGACGTAAATGTTCTGCAGGAGTTACATAGCATAAAAAGCTTGCTCCAGATGCAGCGGCGATCGCACCACCGATTGCAGAAGTAATATGGTCATATCCAGGAGCGATATCTGTAACAAGAGGTCCGAGTACATAAAATGGAGCTCCATGACAGATCGTCTGCTGAATCTTCATATTCGCCTGAATCTGATCCATTGGCATATGTCCAGGACCTTCGATCATAACCTGAACATCCTTTTTCCATGCACGTGCAGTCAATTCACCAAGTGTTACCAGTTCCTCGATCTGTGAAATATCACTCGCATCAGCAAGGCATCCAGGACGGCATGCATCACCAAGGCTTAAAGTTACGTCATATTCATTACAGATATCGAGGATTTCGTCATAATATTCGAAGAATGGGTTTTCATTACCAGTTGCTTCCATCCATGCGAAGATTAAGGAACCACCACGGGAAACAATGTTCATCTTACGCTTCATCGCTTTGAAACGATCTGCAGTGTTACGATTGATTCCACAGTGGATCGTCATAAAATCAACGCCATCTTCGGCATGCATCTTGAAAACGTCGATCCATTCACGAGATGTGATGTCTTTGAGTGCTTTATTGTAATAAACGATCGCATCATAGATAGGAACTGTACCAAGAATCGCAGGACATTCATTGACAAGTTTTTTACGAAATACGTGAGTATGTCCAAAAGAAGAAAGATCCATGATCGCTTCAGCACCCATCTCAACAGCTTTATTTACTTTTTCCATCTCAACATCTAGGTTTAAACAGTCTCTGGATGTACCAAGGTTTACATTAATCTTTGTCTTTAAGGAATTTCCGATACCAAAAGGTTTTAAACACTTATGGTTCTTGTTGGCAGGAATAACGATCGTGCCAGCTGCAACTTCAGCCATAAGATCTTTCACATCAATTCCTTCATAAGTAGCAACAGCTTCCATTTCTTTTGTTATAATTCCCTGCCTTGCTGCATTCATCTGAGTTGTGTAATTCATAAAATGTATACCTCCAAAATATAAAATTTTGGGAGACTTTATTCGGTTTAAATTATAATTTTATCGTCAAAATCTAAAATAGATATGTTGAGATAAAAAAAGACAAACTAAAGGTACATTCTGATGCCCGTTTACAGTTCGTCTTGTATTCATAGCATCCAAATCCCTACGACGGCATTACCCGTATCAGGTCCATGGTCGAAACGTAAGTTTCCTCTCAGCTAAGGTATCACCTTTTAAGCTCCCATTTCAGTTACATCAACATTGTACCATCGAGGGCACGATATATCAACAAAAAAGGTTATTTTTGTTCACACAAAATTCGAATTCTTTTCATAATTTCTTTGAGTAAATGTAACATTCTATTATGAAAACGTGATATAATATTTAGCAAGTGTCACTTATTATAAAATTTAGGAGAGATAAAGTGATATTTTTTACTCGATGGGAGGACATAACATGCCAGGTATTATTTTAGAAGGCGGAACATTCCGTCCAATCTTCAGTGCCGGAGTGATGGATGCATTGTTAGATGAAGATATCATGTTTCCATATATGATCGGTGTATCAGCGGGGATTTGTGATGGATTTTCGTATATTTCAAAACAAAAAGAACGTAATTTAAAGATTCTTATGAATCATAGAAATGATAAACGATATTTAGGAGCAGGAAATTTATTAAAAGATAAAAGTCTCTTTGGACTTGATTTTGTATATGATACGATTCCGAATAAGTTATATCCATTTGACTGGAAGACATTTTATGAATACGAAGGAAGAATCCGAGTTGGAGTGACCAATGCATGGACAGGAAAAGTAGAATATAAAGATGGAATGAAATTAGACAAAAAGTGTATGATGCTTCGTGCAACATGTGCGATACCACTTGTATTTCCAGCGATTTATGTTGATGGAAAGCCATATTATGATGGAGGACTGGCAGATCCGATCCCGATCAGAAAGTCAATCAAAGATGGCAATGAGAAGAATCTGATCGTATTAACTAGACCTGAGGGATATAGAAAAGAACTAAGCAGAAGCCATAAGATCACAGCGAAACTACTGAAGAGAAAATATCCACATTTGCCGGAACTTTTAATGAAGAGACATATCGAATATAACAAAACAGTAAGATATTGTGAGAAACTCGAACAAGAAGGAAAAGCAGTAATCTTAAGGCCAGAATATCCAATTGAAAGTCTGGAAAAGGATATTGATGTATTGAAGCAGACATATGATATGGGATATCGTATGACGAAAGAAAAGATTGATAAGATCAGAGAATTATTTTAAAGAAATCTTTTTAAATGTCCCACTGGACGGGAGGGGTCTGATAAGATATACTTTATAAGATTGAAACGAAGGAGGGCAGGATAGTTATGTCATTGATAAAAGCATCAGGAAGAACATTTGTAGAAGAACTCGCAACGAATCCGCAGGTGAACCTTATGGTTGTGTGCGAGAGACTCGGTGCCCCTTTTAATGATGGAGAAGCAGAGATATCTCTGGCAGCTAAAGTTGCAGAAAAACTTTATGATAGACCACAGCTTGTGACGAAGATGCTGCAACAGGAAGCAATTGAATTTTTATTACAGTGCTGGGAGATGGAAGGAGAAAGCCTGATCGCGCAGATGTATTTAAGAGAACTGGAACAGTTGCATTTTCTTGGATTTCTCTCTTATGAAGATGATACGATCTATATTAATATGGAGGCAAAAGACAAATTTTTCTTTTCGCTTAAGAGTCATCGGACACAGGCTCAGATGGAAGAATACACAAGACTTGAGAATATTTTATTTGGAATGTTATTTTTATATGGTATTCTGGATATTTATGAATGTTGTGAGATCATCAGGGATAACATGATAGAAGATATGACATATGATGAGTTGGAAGAATTTGTGATGCACAGAGTTGTATTCTGGCAGTCTGGTATCTTATTGAGAAATCAGACGAATTTAAGACTGATCTATGCAAGCAGAGAGGTGGATGACAGGAATGATGTGTTTATCAAATGGACCATTAACAAAGATATTTCCTGGAAGATTTATAGTGAAGATCAGTACAAAGAATTAGCCTTGTCAAATGGAGTTGGAAATTGGAGTGGTATTCCAGAGTTATTTGATTTTGTCATGCAGAATATAGAGGATGATCAGTATCAGGCTATGATGATCGTAAAATCACTGGTTGTAAAGATTCAAAACGGAGTAACATATACAGAAATTACAGAGGCGTATACAGGCTTGTTAGAAGATAATGCAAGAGAAGAACAGAGAACCCTTTGTGACCTGATTCTTAAACTTTATAAGACAGTTCCTGTATATGCACTAAAAGGTCATACAAGAGAAGAACTGGAAGAGGAAGAAACAGGCCACAGATTTCAGGTGATCCCTGGGGGTAAAGAGTAAACAAGGAGGAAGCAGATGAGACAGTCAACAGTATTAGTAGTAGATGACGAAAAAGAAATTGCTGACTTTATTGAATTATATTTAAAGAATGAAGATTATAATGTATTTAAATTTTACAATGGAAAAGATGCACTTGCATGTGTAGAGCACGAGAATATTGATCTGGCGATCCTTGATGTGATGTTGCCGGATATTGATGGATTTGAAATCTTAAAACAGATCCGATTAAAGCACAATTTTCCAGTTATTATGCTGACTGCAAGAGTATCATCCATGGATAAGATCAATGGATTGACATTAGGAGCTGATGATTATATTGAGAAGCCATTTGAACCTCTTGAACTTATGGCGAGAGTAAAAGCACAGCTACGAAGATTTACAAGATATAACGATGGTTCTGGATCTGATCAGGAAGATACTCTGGAGATTTCAGGACTTATTCTGAATCGTGCGACACATCAGTGCACTTATGGAGAAGAAGAAATTACACTAACTCCATTGGAATTTTCTATACTTTGGATCCTGACTCAGAACAGAGGCAAAGTAATAAGCTCCGAGAATCTGTTTGAGCAGGTGTGGAAAGAAAAATATTTTAAGAACAATAACAACACAGTTATGGTACATATCAGACATCTCAGGGAGAAACTTGGAGATGTCATGGGACACAAAGAGCTGATCAAGACAGTTTGGGGAGTTGGATACAAAGTTGAGGAGTAAATACAGAAGTTTAAAGATAAGGATTATATTGCAGACACTGGGAATCAGCCTTATTGTTGCATTTATCGGATATTTTATACTTGATATTTTTGTAGATGGGGTGTTTCAGGATCCGTTTGCCAAAACGGTTGTTTATATATTTGAACGGCTTGGCATGGATGAGATAGAAGCAATCCGTATATATCGTCTGATCTTTATGCAGAATAAAACAATGATCATTGGTGCTGGATTTTTTCTGTTACTTTTGTTAAGCTTTTATCTGGGTATGTCAAAATTTACAACTTATCTAAAACAGGTTGAAAGCGGTATTCAGATGATCTTAAATGAGTCCAAAGATCATATTTTACTCCCTCCAGAATTGAATCCACTGGAGAATAAGTTAAATGAGATCAAAGGAACATTGAAAGAGCAGCGACGGATCGCAGAGGAAAGTGAGCAAAGGAAGAATGATATTATCGTATATCTTGCTCATGATCTTAAGACACCGCTGACTTCAATTATTGCATATTTATCCTTGCTCAATGAAGCACCGGATATGCCGGTGGAACAGAGAGCAAAATATACCGGGATTTCACTTGAGAAAGCGAAACGACTGGGCGAACTGATCAATGAATTTTTTGATATTACAAGATATAATCTTCAGAATATCACATTGGATAAGAAGGAATTTTATCTTTATGTTCTACTTGAACAAGTGATGGATTCTTTTGCTGCGGTATTTAAGCAGAAAGGATTAGAGTGGAAGATAGAGGTAGATGATAAAATTTTAATTTATGGTGATCCGGACAGACTTGCCAGGGTTTTTGAGAATCTGCTTCGGAATGCAGTTTCATACTGCTATCCAAATTCTCTGATCGAGGTTTATGGGATGATCGATGGAGATGAGGCAGATGTTATTGTAAGGAATCAGGGCAAGACGATACCAGAACATCAATTAAACAACCTGTTTGAGAAATTTTACAGATTAGATGAAGCGAGATCATCCGAAACAGGTGGTGCAGGTCTTGGACTTGCTATTGCCAAAGAGATCATCGAGCTTCATGATGGAACTATTAAAGCAACCAGCCAGAATGAGTATACGACATTCACAATAAGGCTGCCAAGAAAGAAGGAGGAACAATGAAAAAAGTATATGTAATTGGACATCGCAATCCAGATACAGATTCTATCTGTTCTGCGATCGCATATGCAAATCTTAAAAATCAGGTGGAAGGGAATGGATACGAAGCATATCGTGCCGGAAATATCAATGGTGAAACAAGATATGTTCTCGATACATTTGGAATCAAAGATCCTAAATATGTTAGTGATGTAAGACCAAGACTTACAGATGTTAACCTAAATTCTGTTAAAGGGGCAAAACCAACAGATTCACTGAAATCTGTACGAGAGATGATGCAGACAGAGAAGATTGTATCTCTTCCAGTATTAGATGGAAAGAAAATGATCGGACTTGTATCTATCAGTGATGTTTTAAAAGCAGACATGGATGTTTATGATAATGAGATTCTTGCGAAATCAAAAACACCATACAAGAATGTAGTTGAAACATTAGATGGAACACTTCAGACAGGAGATATTGAAGGATATATCACAGAAGGTAAATTAACAGTATCTGCAGCAAGTGTTGACACAATGGAAGAGTTTGTAACAGCGAAAGATACAGTGATCGTTGCAAACCGTGAAGATGCACAGATCGGTGCACTTCAGACAGGAGTACAGTGTATCGTTGTATGTATGGGAACAGAAGTAAGTGATAAAGTATTAGAACTTGCCAAAGAAAAAAATTGCAGAATTATCACAACACCATACGATACATTTACAGCAAGCCGTTTAATCTGCCAGGCTATGCCAGTATCTTACATTATGGCAACAGATACGATTGTATCATTTAATGAAACAGATTATATCGATGATGTCAAAGAAGAGATGACAAAGAAACGTTTCCGTTATTTCCCTGTATTGAATTCAGATAATGAATTCGTAGGATTTATTTCCAGACGTCGTATTTTAGAATTCAGCAAGAAACAGGTAATCTTAGTTGACCACAACGAAGTATCCCAGGCTGTCGAAGGATTAGAAGAATGCGAGATCATGGAGATCATCGATCATCACAGAATCGGAAGTGTGGAAACAGTTTCACCTGTATACTTCAGAAATCAGCCAGTTGGATGTACAGGAACAATTATTGCTCAGATGTATCGTGAACAGGGAATCGAGATCACAAAAGAGATGGCTGGATTAATGTGTTCAGCAATCCTTTCTGATACATTAATGTTCCGTTCACCAACTTGCACACCAGTTGATGAGCAGATCGCAAGAGAGTTAGCTGCTATCGCAGGTGTTGATGTAGAAGAGCATGCAAAAGCTATGTTCCGTGCAGGAAGTGATTTAAGTGGTAAGACTCCAAACGAAATTTTCTATATGGATTACAAGAAATTCAACGCTGATACAATTAACTTCGGTGTTGGACAGATTACATCTATGGATCAGGGTGAATTAGATGATATCAAAGCACCAATCCTTGAGTATATGGATTCCGTAAAAGAAGAACAGGGACTTGACTATGTATTCTTTATGTTAACAAATATCTTAGAAGAGACAACACATCTATTAATCTGCGGACCAGATGCAGAAGGTGTGATCGAGCGTGGATTTGATGTAACACCAGAAGATAAGATTGCAGTATTACCAGGAGTTATGTCACGTAAGAAACAGATGATTCCTAACTTACTGAATGCATTTCAGCAGTAATTTACAAAAGATTAATTGAGTAGCTAAAGCTGTTGATATATGAAGAAAATTAAATTATAAAGTATGATAATTGTCAGATTTTTTTCAAAATCTGGCAATTATTTTTTGCAAGAAAATAAAACACAAACCACGTAAATTGGACGTTTGTTGGTAGAAAGATACAAAAAATAAGATAATAAATCGTAGAATTAGTACAAATTGATAAAAACGTTTGACGTTAACTTGGACTTCAAATAGATCCAATCAGAAATTATAATAAAAACAAGTCGAAGGGAAATGGGTGATAAGATGAACCGAAGAGAGAATAAAATATTCAGCGAGCTGATTTGGAATGATAAATCAACGGTAGCAGCATTTAAAGATAAATATAATGTTCAGGAGCGCTCTATAAGATTAGCAATTAAGAGTATCAATGATGATCTTATGGAAGCTGGATTGAAGACAGGGAAATGACTTTAAAAGCAAAACCACATGTTGGATATTATATATTTCAACTGACCTTGCAGCAGTTACAACATCTGTAGCTCATATAGTAGATGCCGCTACATACAATGGTGTAACACAGATTTCTTCTATCTGTGATGGAGCTAACCCTTTAACATGGGTAATCTACAGAGCAGGTAACTTAAGTATCGTTGCATTAGCAGTTGTTGGTGTTATCGCACTTGCATTAGCTTTCTTAAACAGAAAACGTATTATCAAAGCAGCACATGCTGAACAAAACTAAGATATAAAACAGCAGAAAGAGGTAAATGTATTTATGAAAAGTTATATATATAAAAAATCGCATTATCTCATTCAGCATACCATACCAGGAATATGGTAACATTAAAAGAATTACTTGACCAGTCAAAGATTGAACATAAAGCAGTTGGTGCTTTTAACGGAACAACATTAGAAGCGATCAGAGGAATCATACAGGCAGCAGAGGAATTAAATGCACCTGTTATTTTACAGCATGCACAGAGTCATGATGATCTGATCGATTTAGAAGAAATTGGACCTGTTATGAAATATTATGCCGAGAGAGCGAAAGTTCCTGTGGCATTACATTTAGATCATGGTTCAAGTTTTGAAAGATGCGTACAGGCATTAAGACTGGGATTTACTTCTATAATGTATGATGCATCAGCAAAATCTTTCGAAGAAAACGCATCAGAAACAGCAGAGATCGTTAAGATCGCACATGCAGTAGGAGCAAGCGTAGAAGCTGAACTTGGTCATATCTTTACATCAAAAGTCGTACAGGGTGAAGGTGCAGGAACTGATAGTACAGATGATTATGAAGATTTAGATAACATCTATACAGATCCTGAAGTTGCAAAGAAATTTGTAGAAATGACAAATGTAGATTGCCTTGCCGTTGCATTTGGAACAACACATGGTGTATATCTTACAGAGCCTAAATTAGATCTTTCAAGAGTCGCAAGACTTCGTGAAGCAACAAATATTTCACTTGTTATGCATGGTGGTTCTGGTGTATCAGATGAAGACTATGCAGTAGCAATTGAAAATGGTATTTGTAAAGTGAACTATTATACATACATGAATACAGCAGGTGGAAAAGCATCAAAAGAATACTGGGCTGACGACAGCAAACCATTATTCTATGATTCTATGTCATTAGTTGCGACAGAAGCAATCAAAGAAGATGTAAAACGTGCGATCAAAGTATTCCAGAAATTATAGAAAAGAGGATAAAAATGGCAGTATATAAAGAAACAATTGAGGTAAAATCTCATGGGAAAACTCCAACATATATTGATATTACAAAAGACGTAAGAAGAGTTATTGAAGAAAGCGGGATCAAGAACGGTATCTGTGCCGTGATTTCTCCTCATACAACGTGCTCCGTATTCTTCGAAGAATTCTGTCATGACTATAATGAAGATGGAGATGAATTTTTACAGGAAGATTTAAATAATGTTCTTGCAGAGATCATTCCAGACCATGTATCCAAAGATCAGTACGTATATCCAGGAGAAGAACACTACAAAGCAGTAGAAAGCTGGCCAAATGCTGAAGATTATCTTCCAGGAGGAGACAGAACAGCATTATTTAATGGAGATGCACATTTAAAATCAACATTATTAGGTTCCAGTGAAACATTCGAAGTAGATAACGGAAAACTTGGGGTAGGTACAACAGGATATGTATATTTTGCAGATTTTGACCGTACACGTCCACGTACAAGAAAATGTAAGATTGTAGTTCTTGGAGAATAAGGAGGAAAGCATCATGGCAAAAGCCCAGTCACCATTTTTAATTGTCAATCCTAAGTCATATTTATACGGAAAAGAAAGTCTTGAACTAGCAAAAGCAGCTGATCAGGTTGCCAAAGATACAGGACTTCAGATATATTTCACATGTCCATATGCGGATATCCGTATGATCAAAGAAAATACAACTGATATCATCGTATGTGCCCAGTCCATGGACCCATTAGTTCCAGGAAGAGGAATGGGACACGTATTACCAGAATCTTTAAAAGAAGCTGGAGCTGAAGCATTATTTTTAAATCATGCAGAGAATCCTAAAACAGTCAGTGATCTGTACGCAACGATCAAACGAGCAAAAGAACTTGACATGATCACAGTTGTATGTGCAGACTCAACCGTAGAAGCCAAAGCAGTTGCCTGCATGGACCCAGACATCGTACTGGCAGAGCCAACAGACCTGATCGGAACAGGCCAGGTGGCAGATGATTCTTACACAATTGAAACAGTCAAAGCATTAAATGCGATCAATCCAAATGTATTAGTAATGATCGCATCCGGCGTAAGCACAGCTGAAGACTGCTACAATGTGGTAAAATTAGGAGCAGACGGAACAGGTGCAACCTCCGGAATCTTAAACGCACCATCCCCTGCACAGAGAGTCAGAGAAATGGCAGAAGCAATCGTTAAGGCGAAAAACGAAAAATAAAAGTTAGAAAATGGTTTGTTCTGATCTTCTTTCTATTTCATACAACGGAAGACTATTCAAACCACTACGGAGTGTGCATGTTAAACAGTATTGGATGATAATTTTTGTATCCGTTAACGGAAGATCAAAGGAACTTACAATCACCGATTTGACGAGAAGTTTGACATATATTTAAATCTTAATTATATCCAATACCATCCAACATACACACCAACTCAAATTTTCCAATCTTGTAGTTTCCTACACTATAACTTTCAGGTATATGAGCAAAATTTCACCGCTGTGCTTTCGGTTGCTTATTTATTTTTTCCATATACGGAAAGACTTCAGTTGGCCAACACTATAATTAAAATTTTGAGCAATTCCACTAAAATAATGTTATAATAATAACAAACACCAAATCAAATTAACCAAGAAAGGAGCAAAATCATGGCAGCAATCATCGGAAGCCCAACACGTTACATCCAAGGAAAAGGGGAAATGAAAAACCTATGTTCCTATGCAGATAAGTTCGGAAAGAATCTATTCATTTTGACAAGTGCATCCGGAAGAAAACGAGTAGAACCAGCGATCAACGAAGGGAACAAAGACAGTAATCTGACATACGATGTATTTAATGGAGAATGTTGTATGACAGAGATCAACCGTATCATAAAGATCGTAGAAGAAACAGGAAGCGATGTGATCATCGGAATCGGTGGAGGAAAGATTCATGACACATCAAAAGCTGTTGCATACTATACAAAGAAACCAGTCATTATTGTACCAACCATTGCATCCACAGACGCACCATGCAGCGCATTATCTGTGATCTATACAGATGAAGGTGTATTTGAGAAATATTTGTTCTTGCCATCAAGCCCGGATATGGTTATGGTAGATACAGATATCGTTTCAAAAGCACCAGTAAGATTGTTGATCTCAGGTATGGGAGATGCCCTGGCAACTTATTTTGAGGCAAGAGCATGTAAAAGATCCGATGCAAGTAATTGTGTTGGCGGAAGATGTACATTGGCAGCAATGAATCTTGCACAGTTATGTTTTGATACATTAATGGAGAACGGAGTACAGGCAATGACAGCAGCAAGAGAAGGAATCTGTACAAAAGCTGTAGAAAATGTAATTGAAGCAAATACTTACTTATCAGGAATCGGATTTGAAAGTGGAGGATTAGCAGGAGCACATGCGATCCATAATGGATTTACAGCAATCCCAGAAACACATAAGATGTATCATGGAGAGAAAGTAGCATTCGGAACATTGGTTCAGCTGGTACTAGAAGATGCGGGAGAAGATGAGATCATGGAAGTAATTGATTTCTGCAGTGAAGTCGGACTTCCTGTGACATTAAAAGGATTAGGAATCGAAGAAGTGAAACCAGAACAGATTATGGAAGTTGCGAAATTAGCATGCGCACCAGAAGATACAATGGGAAATATGCCATTTGAGGTAACACCTGAAGATCTGTATGCAGCAATTATGGGTGCGGATGCACTTGGAAGATATTATACAGAATAGAAAATTGCCAGTATCTAGTTAATAGACATAGAAAATATGAAAGAACCCCTGAAAGGTTGATCAAC
>OLQB01001276.1_pt1 | contig 18074 bp, 7 predicted proteins | sample 1672681 | NCBI WGS metagenome assembly OLQB01 (sample SAMEA3136713, study PRJEB25190) | human gut metagenome | reverse complement strand
CCGGCGCGCGCGTCAGCGTCACGCACGACAACGGCGCCGGGTTCGCCCGCCACACGCGCCTGCGCGACGGGCTGGGCATGGCCACGTACTTCGCCGACCCGTACTCCAGCCGGCGGCGGGGAAGCAACGAGAACCGGAACGGCATGATCCGCCGGTATCTGCCCAAACGCAGCGAGATCCAGATGGGCATGGCCGGGGAACTGCGGGAGATTGTCGACGAGGCCGACAACCGTCCCATGCGCGTGCTGGACTACCGGACGCCCGCCGAGGCATTCGCCGACGAACTGCTAGAATTGCAGGACCAACAGGGGTGTTGCACCTCTAAATAGACATCGGGCACACGGTTTGCGCGGCGGTGAGCAGTGAGCGGTGAGTACTGAGCGACGTACGGCAACTCACGTGCGCTCACACAGTGGTGAGCAATCCGCCGAACAACACCACGAGCAGGGCGATGGTTTCAATCACGAAGTACAGAATGAAACTCGCCCAGCTTTTGGTCAGTACGTTCAGCGGCGAGGTCTTCCGGATAATCACCAGCAGACCAACAAACACCAGGGCGTATACGGCGATGCCGATCGCCGCCCCCATAATGCCCAGATTCGCGGCATTTGCCAGACCGGCCTGCTTGCCGTAGACCACGTACGTGGAATACCAGAAGTTGAGATTGAGCATGCTGAGTCCCGCGATGAACTGCTCACAGGCCAGCCCGAGCACGAACACGATCAGCCATGGCCAGGACGGCGAGACGACCACCGCCATCGCCAATCCGACGTACGTGATCACCACGGCCACCCAACCGACCAGTGCGATACCTTGCGGAGACACTCCCCCGAGCACGGCCACAATGGAGTCAGTATTATTCACCGCCAGCGAGCGACCGAACCAGTATGGCGCGATGATGGCGCACAGTACGGCAAGAATAATCAACGCCCAACGCAACGGATGGGAGCGACGGCGCTCGATATCAGCCAAAGACAAATCGGTCTCGGGTATGGAAGCCTCGGGGTGCCTGGAAACCTCGACGGTCTCTACTTTGCCGCCTACGATTTCCGTCGCCTCGTTAGGTTCTTGCTCGTTGGATTCCTGCTCCATGCACCGCCTCGCCGATTACCTGCTCATTGCCATGTATTGCCATGCCGATTATTGCGATGCCTATCTTAGCGTGCGTGTTGGGCAAGTACCTGATGTTCCCTGTGGTTTCGCGCACTGATTGGATACAGACAGGCTACTGCTGTTGCCCGTCTGTATCCGGCGACTTGTCCGCCGCTGTATCCGTCTGTTCCTCAGGCAACGTATTGGCAGCCTGTTCCTTACGCCGCCTGCCGTGCAGCAGGGCCTCGAGCATGTCGACCTGACGCTCCAGTTCGTCGATACGACGTACCTGCTGCGAAATCAGCAAGTCGCGTAGGTCATTGTTCTGCTCTTTGCGGGAGACGGGGAAGATGATGGCGCGACGTTCGGGCGATACGTGGAAATCGGATTCGCTGCCGGTACCAGCCGGAAGTGACGATTCCGCCGAGTCGCGCCAAGCTCTCGCTGCTCGCGCACTCTCCGGAATGTTTGGTGCGCCCGCGGCTCCCGAGCGGAAAAGCTCCGAATCTGAAGCCCCCCCCCCCAGCTTATTTTCCACGCCGGCTTTGGCATTGCCGGAGTTCAGGATTTCGTCTTGCGATTCACGCCAGCGGGCAAGGCAACGTTCGATGCGCTTGTACCCGATTAGAGCCGGATCCAATCCGGCTTCACGGAACATGCGCACGGGTGAGGCACCTTCGTTGTAGTGGACTACACAGTAACGCTTGAAATCATCGGTATAGGTGATGCGCTTCGCCGTGGCTTCCGCCACTGCCGGCAACGACTTCAGATACTTGATCTCCTCGGGGCTAAAAGTCCCTCCACCACTGGTCATCCTCATCCCTTACACTCGTTGGAAGGCTCATTGCACACCCCCCTTGATTATGGGGTGAATGCCATAGTTCGGGATAGTAATACTTATAATTCGGACATGCCTAACCCCTAGTAGGGTCGTTTTTATCCCCGTTTAGGTGGAGCCTGAGTAGTGGCTGGACGGCAACTGAACGATAATCGGCCCACGAATGGGGTATACAGGCCCATCCTTCACCTCCCCTACGATTGTGTTCGCTTGGCGATTGTTACCGAGCCTGCGTGAAACGTTTGTTGTGGTGAAACACAAGTTATTTTCGATGCCCGGCCCTATTACATTCAAATCAAAATGCCATACATTGCCCATAAGATTCGGAGATGGTCCACAAGTCATCCGTCTGAGATGCCGCCAATATGACAAATGGCCGATCTGAATAATCAGATCGGCCATTGTTATAGCTGCTCAGTTATAAGCAGCAGTCAAGCTCACGCGTTGAGAGCGCGCTTGGTGGAACGGGACTTGACGAACACGGTCACCGCGGCACCCGCGATCAGCAGACCGATCACGGAGAACAGCATGGTTCCGGCGGCACCGGTGAGCGGCAGCTGGGTGATGTTCTTGACGTTGGTGACCTGGAAGGTGCCCTTGTTGTCCTTGGACAGGTTCCAGGCATCCTTACCAGCGAAGGTGGCAGCAGCATCTGCGGTTGCACCGGTAGTGATCGTGAACTTGCCAACGAAGGTGCCGTTGTAGCCAGTCGGGACCTTCGTCTCAATCACGGTGTAGGTGGTGTTGAGCTTAAGACCGTTCAGAGTGTACTTACCCTCAGCGTTGGATTGCAGTGTGTCCGTGGCGCCTTCAGGGTAAGTGCCATCAGCATTGGCGGTCGGCAGAGAATACGCACCGTTAGAGCCATTGAACTTAAGCGGAGTCTTCGCTTTGAGCTCGTCAGCGGACAGACCGCTAACATCGCCTTCGTACACTTGGAACTCAGCACCAGTCAGAGCAGCAGCGTTCTTGTCGACTTTCTGCCAAGTCACGGCACCAGCCTTGGTGGTTTCTTCCTTGCTGCTCTTCAGGTCGACAACGCCGGCAGCGGCGAGAACGCCAGTGGCGTTGTTCACGGACGGCGCGGCGCCCGTGATAGCAGTGCCAGCGAGAATCGGAGCATTGCCATTCCACACGAGCTTGTGAGTGTCATTATCTTCGACGACCAGCTTTCCACTCTGGTCGACAATCAAGTACAGACCACCCTCAGCGAAGGTGAAGGTCTGGGTCTTGCCACCGTTAGAAGCCGTCGGGGTAATGTCCGTGACAGCCAGATCCTTAAGCGCGTTCACAAAAGCGGTGGTCTGCGCGGCGGTCAGGGTAGTGTTGCCCAGCCAGGCCCACTCGTTCAGGGAATCACCCTTGGTCTGGTCGTTGTAACCAGCAGCAGCGAAAGCAGCATCCACTGCCTCACCGGAGACCAAACCCTCCAGCTCAACGCCAGTGTTGCCATCAGACACATACTTGGCGAGCTCAACGTACTTGAACATGCGCAGGTTAGCCTGCAGGTCAGCGGTGTCAACCGGCTTGGTGTAGAACTGGTTTGCATCCGTGGCGTTGACTGTGATAGTCGTGCTGGAGATGTTGGCCTCAGCCGCGTTGGCGGTGGTGGCGCCGAAGGCCATGCCACCGAGCAGGGTGGCCGCAGCAGCGACACCCGCGAAAAGCTTCCTCAACTTCATGAGAAACCCTCTCTTCCTTATTGTGATTGATTTTCTTGCAATCGCGGAGGCTGCAGACCCACAGCAGGGCCTCCGTGATCCGCAAATCCTTATTGTTTTTTCGGGAGGGAAGCCTTCATTGACTCCCCTCAGTCCGCCTTCGGCGGCCAGCTCCCCTCAGCGAGAGGAGCCAAAACCACCTCAAGTTTCCTGAAATCAGACCAGCTGACGCTTACGCCAAACCGTGTAGCCCGCAGCAGCCAACAGGGCCATCAAGCCAAGGCCACCGCCGAACACCATCCAGTCACGACCAGTCGTGCCACCGGTCAGCGGCAGACTGGAGATAGCCACATACTTGTTCGTGAACTGTGCCGACTCCGTATTCGTTCGGTCGGAATCGTTCTCGCCGTACTCGTAAGAGACAACGGCATCCGTCCTGGAGACCGTGACCTTGACGGTCACCTTATCGTTGTCATACTTCCAACCGGCAGCAGGCTTTTCGGTGTCCTCCGAAGCCTCGAACGTGTAGACCAAATTGTCAGCACCGGTCGGAACCCTGAACTTCAGGTCCCCATTGCCGAAGCCAACCGTCGCGCTCGCGCCGCTAGCAGTCAATTCGTCCTTGGACACAGTCGTAGTCAGTCCATTGTTGGCCAAGCCGGTAACGTCAGCGCACTTACCAGCATTCGCATCCGTGCTATCCACACACTTCAGGTTGAAGCCGAAGTCCGAATTAGCAGCATGTCCCTGCACAACCTTCGTCACCTTGACATCCGAAGCGGGCAAGGTCACGTAAGAAGGCGTGTTGGTTACCGTGAAGGCACCGGATTGTGCGGTCAAACCTTGTAGCTTGAGGTCAGTCTTATCAACCTTGGAGTCATAGCCTTCAACCTTGACCTCGGAAACCGAGTATGTGTGCCCCTCAGGGCCGGCAGGCACCGTGAACTCGTGAGTCCAGTTGCCGGCGGCATTCAGAGTTGCTGAACCGTTGGCATAATCCTCGCCGTCCTGCTTGAGCTGGACCTGCACGGAATCATTCGCGTGATTCTCGTTGTCGTCGGACCAAGTCTTCGTCACCGTAATCTTGGAGACCGGAAGGGTGATGGTCGGCTTCTGCGGGTAGGCGGCGGTCTGCGGATCGCTCGTCGTCGTGCCGCCCTGCGAGGAGGTCACCACGGTCTTGTAGTCGACAGTGGCGCTGGAGTTGTCGTTCGTGTAGAAGTTGTTGTCGCCGGAGGCATTGGCATCGTCCTTGTGGTTCTTAACAGCCTCGTCGAACGCAGCCTGCGTCGGCTTGACATTGAAGCTCACCGTGTAGGTGACGCCGTCCTCAAGCGTGTCGTCGTTGGACGTGACCGGCCAAGACACGGTGCCATCAGCCGCAACCGTCGCCTCCGGGGCGTCAGCCCACGCCGTGGTCTGGCCTTTCCGGGTCTTCGTGTACGTGAAGCCCGCGGGCTCTCCATTCTCGGAGGCGCTGTCGGAGCTCACGACCCAGCTGGACAGCCTGTCGTGAATCGTCACGTCGGCATACTCAGCCGTCTTGGTGATCTCCTGATAAATGGACTCGAAGATGTTGTTCAGCTGGCCGGCATCCGTGGCGGCCTTGTAGTAGCTGCTGGTCTCGGCGCGGTCACCGAGGTTGGCGTTCCAAGACTTTCCCCACAAATGCTCACTGCTCGTTGCAGTGGCATCCGGGTAGTTGCTGGAGATGCCGTGCATGTACTTGTTCAGGTTGCTCGAGGTGTCGCCGGGGTTGGCACCGCTGACGACGCCGATCGAGTAGATGGTCGTCCCGGCGTCCTTCAGGCTCTTCGCCTTGTTCACCGCGGTGGCGGCGACGGTGGGGTCAAACCCGCTGCCGTGGTTCGGCTCGCCGTCGGTGAAGAAGATGACGACCTTCTTCGCGTTGGCGCGAGGCTGATACGTTAGCGCCGCCTGGGCGCGGTTGAAGGCGTAGTCGGCGGAGGTCGCGCCGGACGCGCTCAGGCCGTTAACCGTGCTCGTCAGTCCGGAGACGTCGTACGTCAGGTTGCTGACGATCTGCGTGTAGTTGTAGGAGGACCAGCCTTCGCGGTAAAAGTCATTGCCGACGCTGGTCTTCTCGGTGCCGGCGAACTTCACCAGGGCGATGCGGTTCCGCTGGCTCTGGTCGGTAATCTTCGCGTTCTCTGCAGCCGTCGCATTGATGAATTTATTGACCGCGGTCTTGAGCGAGTCAATCTTCGTAGGCTGGTTCCAACCGCTAGCGATCTTTTCGGCCATCGAACCGGACACATCCAACACCAGCACGATGTCGAGTGGCTGGTTCGTCACGATCTCGCCCGTACCCGCGCTCTTCGCACCGGTGACGTTCAACGCCACCGTGTACGTGCCGTCTTCATTGGCGGTAACGGTCTTCTCGCGGGCCGGAGCAGACAACGTCGGATCATCCGGCACGCCGTTTGTTCCCTCGGTGGAAAGAGGAGCAGGCGCGCTGGCGGCCGCCTTCTCATCGGTGGTCTGCGATTGTGTCGTGGAGGCATTCCCATCGTCCGCCATGGCGGTCGCGCTCACACCGGCGACGCCACCGAGCATCGCCACGGCGGCAACGATCGCCACTAACCGTTTGCCTTTCCTGCCCGCCGCGGCCCCTACCGCTGCGAACCATTCTGCAATTCTCTTCATAACCTTGCCTGTCTCTTACGATCACGTACGCCAAAACCCGGCGTTACGCTTATAAGGCGTTACGGTATTAAGCAAAAAGCACGAATGCGTACACCCGGGTAGAGGGAATTTTTTACCCGACATTGAAAAGAACCTTGGAATTTTTGAAAAGTGGCACCCTCGTCATCCACCCTGCGATAACGCACTTTTCTTCTCGACGGGGCGTGCCGGTCCCACCATCTGGGAACTGAGGCGGATTTGCCGCCGCTGCGCGGGGGCCGGAGTTACTGACGACCGTCAGTATGCCACTGCTCCGCATGTGTGCAGTATCACATACCGCTACGCATACACGGAGACATACTACATGCAATTTCTGTGAACGCAAACATACGACTCACCAAGGCCGTGTTCTGTTGCGGGCGGTGGTGTTACGGGCAATGTTGTGGGTAGTACCCTAGCCACAAACCTATATAGTGGAGCGGATGACGGGAATCGAACCCGCGTAATCAGTTTGGAAGACTGAGGCTCTACCATTGAGCTACATCCGCGTTAAGCGTCGCTTTTGGCGACTTGAGTTATTATACATATTTCTTCGGGGATGGCAAACGCGTGTGGCTGCAGCAGGACCAGCCAATCTAGTTGATGGATTGCGGCTTTGCCGAGGACTCCCCTCAGTCGCCTACGGCGACAGCTCCCCTCAAAGAGGGGAGCTGGAAACCGTCGAAATCACAAATGGATGAGCTGGGACTCGTATGGTTGGAGGTCGGCGTCCATCGCGTTCAGAATGCCGTTGCAGGCGTTGAGGTGGGCGTGCTGCGGGTCGGGCGAGAAGTTGAACAGGCCGACCAGCGTCTTGCCTTCGTGCTGACGAATCACAGCGAGCACCGAATCGTTGAACGTATCCCACGTGGACACCCAAGCGTCAGGCGCGAAGCAGGGATCGTTGCGCATCGCGCGCAAATCTTCCATGCCCTTCCACAGCTGGTTCTGCAACGTACCGGACTTCTTGCGCAGAGCGGCCTTGGTCCAGTCGAACTTACTACGGTGCAGATTGCGGCTGTCTTCCACGCGATCCGGGTCTTCCTTGTAATCCCAGCCGTTGAGCTGGGCGATTTCGTCGCCGCAGTTGAGCATCGGGAAACCGCGCAGGAAGCTCATGGCGTGGTGCATCATGAGGTCGCGATCCACCGAGGTCTCTAGCAGTGGCTTGTCGTGCGTGATGATGGCCTTTTCGATGCCGCACAGGCTGGCGGTGGTGCCGCAACTGCGGGCGTCGCGCGTGGCTTCGTCGTAGTTGTAGAGTTCGCCCATCGACCAGCTGCCGGGGGTTGCGCCCTCGTAGAAGTGGTACAGGAATTCCTTGTGCTTGAGCGGGTCGATGTCGAGGTAACGCTCCACGTCTTCGTCCAAGCCCCAGCCGATGTCGTCATGGCAGCGCAAATAATTCACGAACCAGCAGTTTTCGGGCAGCGAGTTGAGCTTGTCGATCTGGTTCTTGAGCAGACGCACGTCGCGGCTGGCGAGCGCGCTCCACAGGTTGACCATGATGGAGACGTTGTACAGCATGTAGCACTCGGGGGCCTCGGGCGCTATTCCACAGAAATCGTCACCACCGCGGAGGCAATCGAACCATCGTGGCTCAGGGAAATATGGATATGCGGCATCGACCCCGCACCGATAGTCGAGCGCTGCGCCGAACGCGCATTCCGCCGCTCCTGCATCACTGCATAAGGCCCGTTATCGGAAGCAGAGGAATAAGCAGAGGAATAGCGAGCGCCGGCAGCCGAATTCGCGTAATCAGTTTGGAAGACTGACGCCGCCCCCTTACCCAGAGACACATGCGGCACACCACGGGAATCGTCCAAGATCTCGATTTCAGGCCACGGGAAATTATCAAGCGTGAACGGATAGGGGGCATCGCCAAGATAATCGCACCAGGCTTTGAGGAACGCCTCCTTGCCCGCCCATTTGGCGGCCAGATGGACGGCCTCCCCGTCATTCTTCTGGCGCGCGCGGTCGGATGCCTGCCGCACCTCACGCACGGAGAACAGCGCACGCATGCGAGACCCCGGCTCCGCCAACTGTTCGGCGAATGCGGCCACATCCACCACGTCATGCCCCAAACCACAAGTATTCATGCTTCCTATTGTGTACCGCTTCGCGCGTAATCTCTACACCTCATCAGAATTGGGGCCTGATTTCCATTTCAGGGGGAAAAGATTCACTATGCTGGATGACCTCGCGCAATACCGCAAACATCTTGGGCTGGCTGCCTAGCCGTCCAAAAAAACATCCGCGCCCCGCCCCGAAGGTCTATCTCCGTTTCGAGGGGCGGATTTTGACCGTTCCGGAGGTCTACTTCCGTTTCAAGGGGCTGGTCATCCTCCATACCACGAGTATCCGCAGCATAACGCCAACGCCATTCCGCCGTTTTTACGCCTTGTCTACTTGGGTAACAGCCCCTTGAAACGGAAGTAGACCTCCGGCGAATGCCAAATCAGCCCCTTGAAACGCAGAAAGCCCACTCCGAGGGAGGGGCTTTCGTATGTTCTGCATATTTCTCTCACTGAGTTTGTGCCAGCGAGAAAGCTCCAGGGGAAACTCCCCTCACCCGCTTCGCGGGAGCTCCCCTCAAAGAGGGGAGCCGAGATCCGGTGCGCTACTGGCTCCCATCAACCGAGGGGAGCCAGAGGAATCAGGCCTCGTAGTAGCCGTCGGCACCGAGGCGGGCGTCCGGGTTGAGGAGCATCGCCTTTTCGACCTCGTGGTGGTCGTAGCCACGGTGATCCTCGCGGAAGCGACGGTTGTCGATCGGCTCGTAGAGCGCGGCGCGACCCATCATGCCTTCCTCAAGGTGACGCTGGCCGGCAGCCAGGCGGGCGTTGGCACGCTCACGCCAAGCTTCCAGTGCGGCCTCACCATCGGCCTTGGCCACGGCCGCCTCGAAGGCACCCGGATGGACCAGAGCCACGAAGCCGGAAACATGTCCGAAGCCGAGCGAGGTGCCCAGACCGGCCTTGACCGGGCGACCAGCGGTCTCGCGACCGAACTCGTCCTCACCACCGCCGATGCGCAGGGGCTTCCTAACCCAGACCATGTGGTCGTCGCGCTGGAGCTTCGGATCCACGCAGTCGAGCGCCGCGTTCGCCGGAATCACGCCGGACTTGAACAGCTGCGTCAGACCGTTGACCTGGAAGATGCAGGCACCACCCTTGGCGTGGCCGGTAAGCGTCTTCTGCGAGATCACGAACAGCGGGTTGCCGTCGGTGCGGCCGATGGCGTGGGCCAGCGTGTTGTGCAGCTCGGATTCGTTCGGGTCGTTGGCGTTGGTGGACGTGTCGTGCTTGGAGACCACGGCGATGTCGTCGGCTGAGACGCCGAGCTTAGCCAGGTCGTGCACGAGCTTGGAGTCCTTGCCACCGAGGCCGGCAGCCAGGGCACCGAGGCCCGGAGCCGGGATCGAGGTGTGAGCACCATCCGCGTAGGAGTGGATGAAGCCGACCACGGCCGCAACCGGCAGGCCGAGCTTTTCGGCGATGTCACCGCGGGTCACGAGGATCGTGCCGCCGCCCTGGGATTCCAGGAAGCCGCCACGGCGACGATCGTTCGCGCGGCTGAAGAAGCGCGCGTCGATACCCTTGCCATACATTTCCTCCGAGTTGGCGGTGGCGTTCATGTTGCCGAAACCGATCACGGATTCCACGCCGATGTCGTCGATCGCACCGGTGACCACGAAGTCGGCCTTGCCGAGGGCGATCTTGTCGACGCCCTCTTCAAGGGAGACGGCTGCGGTGGCGCAGGCGGAGACCGGCTGAATCATGTTGCCGTAGCCGCCGATGTAGGACTGCATCACGTGAGCCGCGACCACGTTCGGCAGGGCTTCCTGCAGGATGTCGGTCGGGATCTCGTGGTTGAGGAAGCGGTCGAGGTACAGCTTGCGCATCGACATCATGCCACCGAAGCCGGTGCCCTGGGTCGAAGCCACCAGCGAGGGGTGGATGGACTCGAGGATTTCGGCCGGGGTGAAGCCGGCGCCCAGGTAGGCGTCCACAGTGGTGACGATGTTCCACAGGGCGATCTTGTCGACGTCGCCGACCATCGAGGCGGGAATGCCCCATCGGGTCGGGTCGAAGCCCTTCGGGAACTGGCCGCCGACTGTGCGGGTCATGGTGGCGCGGCGCGGCACGCGGATCATCGAGCCGGCGTGGCGGGTCACGTTCCATTCGCCGGATTCCTCATCCGGGGCGATGGTGGTGTGAGCCTCGTCCAACTTGACGTATTCGGCGGCGACTTCGCGGGTGGGCACAGAGAAGGTGACGTCGTGGTCGAGGAAGACCTCGGCTTCCTCTTCGTCAGCACCGTCCTTGTAGTCGTTGCCCATGCCTTCCTCGAACGGGCGGATGCCGGAGCGGGCCACGACCTCGTCGTGGTAGCGCTCGGCGATGTCCTCTTCGGGCACGAGGTTGCCGTCGGTGTCGTACCAGCCGGGCTTCGGGCTGTCGGCCCAAGTCAGCAGACCCATGTTCCACGCAAGTTCGAGCACTGCTCCGGCGCTCAGGTCGACGGTGCCGTCCGAGTGGATGCCGAGCTCGGCCTGGGCGCGCGTACGACCGGAGCCCCACGGGCCCAGCTCACCGACGGAAACGATGACGATTTCGTCTTCCGGCTTGGCGGTGACGTTGGTCCAGTCGTTGAGGTCGACCGAAGCCTGCTTGGTGACGATCGGGGTGGGCAGCGCCTTGATTTGCTGCCCACGCGAGGAGTCGGACAGTCCAGTGGACTTTCCGGCGACGGAGCCATCCGTTTCCTGAGACGAGGCCGCAGCAGCTTCCTTCTCGGCGTCGGCCATGGCCTCCGCACGCAGGGCCTTGATGTCGATGGGCTCGGAACCGAGGCCACCGGTCAGGTCCACATCGAGCGGGGCCTTGAGGGCCTGCTCGCGCGATTCGGCAGTGCACAGGTCGAGCAGCTTGGCCGCAATCTGTGCGGTGGAGTAGGTGCGGATGCCGTGACGCTCAACGACGGCGACCAGCGGGTCGTTACCGCCCATCAGGCCGGTGCCACGCACCCAGCCGATCTTCGGGTGAGCGAAGGTGACGCGGCTCGACCACACCTTTTCAGCGCGGGCACGGTTGACGATGGCGTCAAAGGCGCTCTTGACTTCGCCGTAGGCACCGTCGCCGCCGAATACGCCGCGGTTCGGGGAACCGGGCAGCACCACGTGGAGCTTGTGCTGCACGTTGGTGTCGGCACCGATGTGGCTGAAGCCGGCGATGGCGCGTTCCACGCCCCACAGCATCAGTCGGGCCTGCGATTCGAACAGGTCGCCGGAGTCGGCGAGCGTGCCATGGACCGGCGGAGCGGCGAACGGGAAGAACAGGGTCGGCTCCCACGCAGGCTTCAGAATCGTGGTGGTAGCACCGGAGGTCTTCTTCTGCTCGTGGCCCACCCAGTCGACCAGTGCGTCGACGTCGCGGTAGCTGGAGAGGTTGGCCGGAACCAGCCACAGCTTGGCGTTGCCGGTAGCGTGCTCGCGGTAGGCCTGCTTAGCCCAAGCCTTAATGGACGGCTTGAAGCTGTGCGAGGTGGCCACCACAGTGGCACCGCCTGCGAGCAGGCCTTCGACCACCTGAGCGGCAATCGAGTTCGGGCTCACGCCGGTGACGATGGCGATATCATTCGCGTAACGGGAGGCGTTCTTGTTGGACGCAACCTGTTCGAGGGCCTCGGAGCCGGCCTTCTGGAAGGCGGCCTTGAGTTCTTCACTCTCCGACTCGTTGGCGAACCACTGGGCTTCGGCGGCGATGGTCTTGCCAAGGCCGATGAAGCTGCCGTTCAGGGCGGCGGGATCGTTGTCGTAGTAGGCGCGGGCGAGGTCTTCGCGGGCGGAAGCCCACCGATCATCGAAGAGGATGGCCTTGTTGGCGTCGAAGCGCGGAGCGACCTGCTTGGGCCAGTCGGAGCCAAGTTCGGCTTCAACCGCGGCCACGACGGCGGCGTTCTCGTCCTCGGATTCTTCCGGAGCCGGAGCGGCCACGCCGAGCTCGTTCAGCACGAAGCGGGCGGTGGCGGCGAGCACGCCGTTGGAACCGGTGACCTTCTCGGCGAAGGCGTCGAGCGCGGCGGAATCGACCACAGCGCCACCAGCGGCACCACCGGCGGACGGCAGGGCCACGGCAACACCCTTGAGCTGGGCGACGACCTCAACGGCCGCATCAATCAGCTTGTCGGCTTCCGGCTTGTTCTGCACGGCGGCGGTGGGCAGCTTAGCCAGGTCGCCGCCACGGGAGCTGGCACCCTCGCGAGTGTCGAGCAGCAGTGTGGCGAGCACGCTGGCCACCCAACCTTCACCGAGCTGCCATACGTTGGTCACGCGGTCGCGGATGTACTGCTGCTTGACGCCGGCGGCACCGAACAGCGAGCGCAGGCGGTCGCGCAGCGCCTCGGAGAGCACGGCACCGAACGGCTTGTAGTTCGGGGCGGCCTTGTTGACGATTTGGGCGAGCTTGTCGAGCGTCGCTTCAGCAGCACCGTCCACGCTGGCGACTCCCAGCTCGGAGCTGATGTCCATGAGCAGCTGGTTGCGGCGAGAAGAGACACCGTTGGTCAGGGTGTCGGTGGTGTCGTTGCTGCCGATCTGGTCGAGACGCACCTTGGCGGAGTAGGCCATGAGCACGCCGATGGCATCGGAAGCCTTGAAGGGCAGGTCGGCGACGGCGGCACCGGACGGTGCGCCAGCCGCGGCCTGCCCTGATTGCAGGCCGCGCGAGGAGTCGGACAGTCCAGTGGACTGTCCGGCGACGGAGCCATCCGTTGTCTGAGCAGCCTCAGTCACGGCATTTGCCGGAGCGGCACCGGAACCGAGCTTGGCAACGGCGGAACCACCGGCAGGAGCGGTTTCGACCGGGGCCGAGGCCGCAGCCTCTTCCGGCTCATCGTCGGGAACCAGCGAATCGGTGTCGGTCATGTAGACGCGGCCTTCATCGCGGCCGACGTTGTAGACGACCGTATCGTTGCCGGCGAACTCGGGTAGACGCAGGGTCTTGGCACCGAGGTTGGCCAGGGTCGGGGCGTTGCCGAGGCCGACTTCGACGTATTCCTCCACGCCGAGGCCGCCCTGTTCGCGCTGACCGAAGAGCAGCGCCTGGGTTTCAATCCAACGCACCGGGGAGGCGAACTGCCAGGAGAGCAGTTCGGTCAAGAGCAGACGGCCGAGCTTCTGGTCGTCATCGGCGTAGGAATCCCACACGGCCGGGTCGTCGAGCACGGCCTTGATACGCTCGGACGGCACGACTTCGAGGATCTTGGCGGCGAATTCCTTGGTCATCTCGAACGGGGTGGCCACCAGGTTCGGGATGTAGCGGTCCACCAGACGGCCACGGTAGTCGATGTAAGCGGGAAGCAGCGCGTCGAGCTTGTCGCGGAATTCCGGCACGCCCTTGCGCAGCAGTGTGGAGTGGAACGGCACATCGATGCCGGGCACCAGCATGAACGCGGGCTTGCCACCGAATGCGGCCACGCGGCGGGCGGAATCGGCCTTCAGAGCCTTGAGTCCGGCGATTGTACCGGCGATGGCGTACTGCTGGCCGGCGAGGTTGTAGTTCACGATCTCCAGGAATTCGCCGGACGCCTTGGCCACGGATTCCACGTATTCCTTGACGTGCGCGTCGTCCACACCGAACTGGTTCGGGCGCAGGGCACCCATGCGGTAGTTGGAGCGACCCTGTGCGTCACGCTCGATGAGGTGATGCATGGTGGAACCACGGTGGAACACGAGCTCCAGCACGGTTTCCAGCGGAATCACGCCTGCGAAGGAGCTCAGCGCGTTGTATTCGCCCAGCGAGTGGCCCGCGAAGTAGGCGGGCCAGATGTCGGCGCCGGCTTCGCGCAGACGAGCGGTCTGGGCGAAGGCCACGGTGGCGAGCGCCACCTGCGTGAACTGCGTCAGGTTGAGCAGGCCTTCGGGGTGGCGATAGGTCACGCCGTTGGCGGTGAGCTCCTTCGGGTTATCGCGCACGAGGCCCAGGATCGAGAAGCCGAGCTTGGAGCGGGTGAGCTTGTCGGCGCGTTCCCACACGTCGCGGGCGGCGGCGGACTTGGCACGCTCGTCCAGAACCATGCCCTGCTTCTGGATGCCCTGGCCGGGGTAGACGAAGGCGGCGCGCGGCGCGCGGACCAGTGCGGTGCCGCGGGAGACGAGCTGGCCGTCGATACGGCAGGTGACTTCGAGGGTCATGCCGCCGTGGCGCACCTTGCCGACGCGCTCGACGGAGATTTCGACGGTGTCGTCAAGCTGAACCATGCCGTACATGTTGTAGGTCCAGCCGGCAATCTCGTAGTGGGCACCCTTCTCGTCCAGCGCCTGCACGGCGTGCTGGGCGGTGGCGGACAGCCACATGCCGTGCACAAGCGGAGCGGCCAAACCGGAGATGCGAGCGCCACGAGTGGAGGTGTGGATCGGGTTGAAGTCGCCGGAAGTGCGGGCGAAGGCGGTCATGTCGTGTGGGGCGACGACCTTCACGCGGCGCAGCAGACGGCGCGGCGTGGGCGCGATCTCCTCGTGCTCGGCGTCGCCGAACTCGGGGGCGTCTGCCGGCAAAGCATCGGAGTAGACGCGGCCGCGGATCGCGAAACGCTCGGTTTCGCGGGCAAGCAGCGTGCCGTCGGCAGCGGTGTGGGTCACGTGGATGGTGACCACGCGGCCGGAGGCGGACTCGAAGTAATCCTCAGCCCAAGACTTCAGGGTGATGGTTTCACCGGTGTGCTTAAGCAGGTCCTCCTCGTTCACCTCAAGTTCGATGAGGTGGTCGAGGTGGACGGCGTTGAGCAGGCCTTCAATCACCGGGTAGCCCTTGACGTACACGGAGCCGAGCGCCGTGTAAATCGCCGGCCAGGCCGGGCCGACCAGCGCATCGGGAGCGATGCGGCTGGGCTGCAGGGTCGTCGGCAGAGCGGCGCCGGTGGCCGCTTCGTGGTCGAAGCCGAGGTTGGCGGAGAGGGTGTAGGCGGCGGTGGCGGTAGCAAACGGACGCTCGTCAGAGGTCTTGCCGTCAAGCTGCGGCATCTCGGTGAGCTTGTCGCCGGTGATGGCGGTGTTGCCGATGCCTGCGGTGGCGGCGAGCATCGCGTAGACGTCCGGAATCAGGCGTTCGCGGTCCACGACCGGCACACGGCCGGGCTCGGTGCCTTCCACGATGAGCGGGATGACGATATCGCGCACGGCGTGCTTGGAGGTGCCGCCGTCCGGGTCGTTGTCCCAGTAGGTGTCGAGGTGGATGTCCAGATCGTACTTGCCGGCCGCGGCGTCAAACGCGCGGATCTCGTAGTACTGGTCGCCCAGGGCGGTGCCGTAGGCGGGGTTGTCGGTGATGTGGCCGACCCAGGAGATGTTCGGGGACTTGCGGATGAAGTCCTCGGCGCTGGTGGCCTCGCCGAGTGCGGCGAAATCGTCGTTCTCAGCGGCATCGGCGGCCTGCTGTTCGTCCTGCACGCGCTTGATGGCGGCGGTTTCGAAGCGGCCGAGGATGTCGGCGATCGGCTCGTCGATGGTGGTGATGCCGGCAACGGAGATCGGGCCGGGGATGGCACGCACGGAATCGGCGGAGTAGCGCTGGTCTTCGGACTGCCAGAGCTGGTCCTGACCCCACCAACGCAGCAGGTCGTTGTCGATGACGGGTACGAACGGCATGGGCTTGGGGTATTCGCGCACGAGCACCGGGAACCAAGCCACGTCGGTCGGGACCACCTTGAGTTCGGCGGTCTGCGGGTAGGCCAGTGCGAGCTTTTCGAGCGCGGGGGCCGGGTCGGCGAGAATGTCGTCGTGGGTCAGCAGGCCAGCGGCAGCTGCCTCTTCAGCAGAAACGCCATCAGCGGCGAACAACTTGGAGGTGAATTCGCCGGAGTCCGTGTCGTTCACACGGGCTTCGATGCGCTGCAGCAGGTGCTGGAAGCGGTCGGCGTAAGTCGGGTCGACCCACGGGAAGGCGAGTTCGGCGAAGCGCCGCGCCCACTCAAGGTAGGTCATGGAGGCCAGGTCGCCGAAGTAAGGCTTGGCGGTCTTGTTCAGGGCTTCGATGATTTCCTTGCGGCGGGAGTCGAGCTCTTCGGGGTGCTTCATGACGCGCACGAGCAGACGGCCGCATTCGGCGGAGTCGTTCTCGAGCTCGTAAATGTCGGCGTGCAGGTGGCTCAGGCCGGAGGACATGCCACCGACGGACTTGCCGGACGGCACCCAGTGGGCGGCCTGCGGGGCGAACACGTCGTCGGACTTGGCGTCGGCCGGAATACCGGGCGTCTTGACGAGCAGCTGCTTGACTTCGGGGCTGGTGTGAGCCTCCTTGGCGGTCATCGCGGCGGTACCGATAAGCACGCCGTCGACCGGCATGTCGGGCAGGCCGTAGGCGTGGGCCCACTGGCCGGAAATGTAGTCGGCCGCGCGTTCGGGGGTGCCGATGCCGCCGCCGGCGACCAGCACGAGGTTGTCGCAGGCGCGCACTTCGGCGTAGGTGGCGGCAAGCAGGTCGTCCAGCGCTTCCCAGCTGTGGTGGCCGCCGGCTTCACCGCCCTCGACCTGAACCATGATGGTGGTGGGGGACACGGCCTTGGCGATGCGCACGACCTGGCGAATCTGGTCCACGGTGCCGGGCTTGAAACTCACGTACGGCAGACCGTCCGCCTGCAGCGACTCGATCAGGGCCACGGCTTCGTCCAGCTCGGGGATGCCGGCGGAGACGACCACGCCGTCGATCGGCGCGCCGGAAGCACGCTTCTTGGGCACGATGCGGGAGGAGCCGAACTGCAGGTTCCACAGGTAACGGTCCATGAACATCGCGTTGAATTCGACCGTGCGGCCTTCCTCCAGCTCGTCTTCGAGGGCGGCGATGTGGCGGTCGAACACTTCGGCGGTCACCTGGCCGCCGCCGGCGAGCTCGGCCCAGTAACCGGCGTTGGCCGCGGCGGCCACGATTTCCGGTTCCACGGTGGTGGGGGTCATGCCGGGCAGCAGTACCGGCGGCTTGCCGGTGAGCTTGGAGAACTTGGTGACCAGCTTGGCGCCGGCCGGGGTGTTGATGACGCGCGGGGCGAATGCCTTCCAGTTCTGGGTGCGCTCAGGCTCGCTTTCCAGCGTGGAGAGCGTGGAGCGTTCGGACAGCGTGGTGGCTTCGACCACGCCGATGCCGGTGCCCTGCACCACGTTGCCGATCAGCTTGCCGAGCGTGTTGCCGGGGCCGAGGTCCACAATCCACAGCTTGGCCGGGTCGGCGGCGTTGAACAGCGCCTTGACGCGGGCATTCCAGTCCACATGGTTGAGCAGCACTTCCGCAGCGAGTGCGCGGGTGCGATCCTGGTCAAAGCCGCAGGCGCCAGCCCAAGACACGGTCTGCTCAACAGCTTCGGCCATGAGCGGCGAGTGGAAGGGCAGGGTGACCTCAAGGTATTCGAGGGTCGGGTTGAACACGGTGCCGCCGTGGAGCTTCTGCTCGCGCAGCTTGGCCTGATGCTGGTGTTCGCGCTCGGCTTCGAGGGCGAAAGCGGCCAGGTCTTCCGGGTAGCCGGACAGCACGTGGTGGTTGTCGGAGTTGGTGACGGCGATGGAGATCGGGCCGCGAGCGTTGTTGACGCGGGCCACCAGCGCCTCGACCTGGGCGCGGGTGGCGCCCTTGACGGAGAGCATCGGGCTGGCTTCGCCGTACTTGGGGTTCAGGCCCAGTTCGCGCACGCGGCGGGTTCCGGCGGCGCCGATCAGGGCGGCCACGGCCAGAATCTCGTCAAGCGTGGTGCCGGCGGCCTCGATGGAGCCGGCGGCCTCGATGGCGCGGGTCATGTGCACGGCGAGC
>OLQB01001264.1_pt1 | contig 18230 bp, 16 predicted proteins | sample 1672681 | NCBI WGS metagenome assembly OLQB01 (sample SAMEA3136713, study PRJEB25190) | human gut metagenome | reverse complement strand
TTTTTGACACTGTCGGGTCCTGAGGGAAAGTACCCACGACCAAGCTAATGATGTTGTTGACGTTGATGGAAAGTGCATCAAGAACGCAATTACGTACTTTAGTCATGTTACGCCGATCATGTTAATTTGCAGCATGCATCAGGCAGGTCAGGGACTTTTGTACTTCCTGTTTCGATTTAGTTGGCAATTTAGGTAGCAAACATGCAGACCCCGCACATTCTTATCGTTGAAGACGAGTTGGTAACACGCAACACGTTGAAAAGTATTTTCGAAGCGGAAGGCTATGATGTTTTCGAAGCGACAGATGGCGCGGAAATGCATCAGATCCTCTCTGAATATGACATCAACCTGGTGATCATGGATATCAATCTGCCGGGTAAGAACGGTCTTCTGTTAGCGCGTGAACTGCGCGAGCAGGCGAATGTTGCGTTGATGTTCCTGACTGGCCGTGACAACGAAGTCGATAAAATTCTCGGCCTCGAAATCGGTGCAGATGACTACATCACCAAACCGTTCAACCCGCGTGAACTGACGATTCGTGCACGCAACCTGCTGTCCCGTACCATGAATCTGGGTACTGTCAGCGAAGAACGTCGTAGCGTTGAAAGCTACAAGTTCAATGGTTGGGAACTGGACATCAACAGCCGTTCGTTGATCGGCCCTGATGGCGAGCAGTACAAGCTGCCGCGCAGCGAGTTCCGCGCCATGCTTCACTTCTGTGAAAACCCAGGCAAAATTCAGTCCCGTGCTGAACTGCTGAAGAAAATGACCGGCCGTGAGCTGAAACCACACGACCGTACTGTAGACGTGACGATCCGCCGTATTCGTAAACATTTCGAATCTACGCCGGATACGCCGGAAATCATCGCCACCATCCACGGTGAAGGTTATCGCTTCTGCGGTGATCTGGAAGATTAATCGGCGTTACCACCGTCAAAAAAAATGGCGCTTTTTAGCGCCGTTTTTTTTTTTCAACCTTATTTCCAGATACGTAATTCATCGTCCGTTGTAACTTCTTTATTGGCTTTCATTTTCGGCAGTGAAAACGCATACCAGTCGATATTACGAGTCACAAACATCATGCCGGCCAGCGCCACCACCAGCACACTGGTTCCCAACAACAGCGCGCTATCGGCAGAGTTGAGCAGTCCCCACATCACACCATCCAGCAACAACAGCGCGAGGGTAAACAACATGCTGTTGCGCCAGCCTTTCAATACCGCCTGCAAATAAATACCGTTCATTAACGCCCCAATCAGACTGGCGATTATCCATGCCACGGTAAAACCGATATGTTCAGAAAGCGCCAGCAAGAGCAAATAAAACATCACCAATGAAAGCCCCACCAGCAAATATTGCATTGGGTGTAAACGTTGCGCGGTGAGCGTTTCAAAAACAAAGAACGCCATAAAAGTCAGCGCAATCAGCAGAATAGCGTACTTAGTCGCCCGGTCAGTTAATTGGTATTGATCGGCTGGCGTCGTCACTGCGACGCTAAACGCGGGGAAGTTTTCCCAGCCGGTATCATTGCCTGAAGCAAAACGCTCACCGAGATTATTAGCAAACCAGCTGCTTTGCCATTGCGCCTGAAAACCTGACTCGCTAACTTCCCGTTTGGCTGGCAAAAAATCACCTAAAAAACTGGGATGCGGCCAGTTGCTGGTTAAGGTCATTTCGCTATTACGCCCGGCAGGCACCACAGAAAGATCGCCGGTACCGCTTAAATTCAGGGCCATATTCAGCTTCAGGTTCTGCTTCCGCCAGTCCCCTTCGGGTAAAGGGATATGCACGCCCTGCCCGCCTTGCTCTAACCCGGTGCCGGGTTCAATGGTCAGCGCCGTTCCGTTAACTTCAGGCGCTTTCACCACACCAATACCACGCGCATCCCCGACGCTAATCACAATAAATGGCTTGCCAAAGGTGATATTTGGCGCGTCGAGTTCGCTAAGACGCGAAACATCGAAATCGGCTTTTAGCGTTAAATCACTGTGCCAGACCTGACCGGTATAAATCCCTATCTTGCGTTCTTCCACGTTCTGATTGCCATCAACCATCAATGACTCAGGTAACCAAAAATGGATAAAACTTCGTTTCCGCTCCACGGTTTTATCCTCTTCCTGCACCGTATAAAGCTCGGTCACAGGAATAGCGATAAGCGGCCCAACGAGTTTTTGCGGCCCGCTGGTACTTTGGCGAATCGCATCTTCCACATCGCTACGGTAATCGGCACGTTCGACAATCACCTGCCGAATCAGCATTATCGGAATCAACAACAGCAATACGGCACCAAACAGGGTGGTCATTTTCCAGAACAGGGGGGATTTCAACATAGTCTTCTCCTTTGCAATGGCAGCAGGATACGAAGGCTATGTGGGAAGAATTTGAAGCTATGTGAAGTGACGGTGAAGTCGAAGCGAGGCCAGCACGCCACCTTCCTGCACGTTGCGCAGCGTGACTTCGCCGTTAAACAAACGGGCGACCTCACTGACGAACGCCAACCCCAGACCGCTGCTTTTTTGCCCATTTGCACGCGGCAAAGAGTAAAAGCGTTCAAATACGTGACAGCGCGTAGTCAGGAATACCACTACCGGTATCCAGCACCTTAAGGGCGACGTGTTCCTGATCCACTTCGGCGCTTAGCGTTATGCGACCGCTCTCGGGGTAAAATCGATGGCGTTATCCAGTAAATTCCCCAGCGCCTGCTCCAGTAACGCCGGTTCAGCAGCAACATTAACCTCAGTGGGCATAACATGTAGAGTGATGTTTTTTTCTGCCAACTGCACGGTGCGCGCTTCGCTGACGCGGCGAAATAATGCCGCCACATCAACAACAGTCAGAACGACTTCCTGACGATTCTCCAGTCTTGCCTGGCGTAGTAACGTTTCTACCAATGCCTGCATACGCGCATTTTGCGTCAGAATGTTGTCGGTAAAACGAGCCACCACTTCCGGTGGCGGACCTTCGCGTAAAATTTCCGCCGCGCCACGAATCGCCGCCAGTGGGCTTTTTAGCTCATGGGTTAACGCATAAACATACTGCTCAATATAGTTTTTCCCTTCCAGCTTCACGCGCATACTTTCCAGCGCCTGCGCAAGCTTACGCAACTCGCTACTGCCGAGTTCAGGAAGAGGAACGGGCTTATTGTCAGTGACGGAATCGGCATAGCGAGTGAGCCGGGCAATGGAGCGGTTGATCCACCAAACCATGCCTGCGCCAATCACCAGTGCAATCCCCAGCAAAATGGCGCTGGCCCATAAAATTCGCCGCTCGCTACGCTTAATGACCGGAGCCATCGCCGCGTTCGGTTTGCCTACGCTCAAAACGCCAATAAGCCGCGAGCCGTCCATAATCGGCGCGGCAACATACATCACCGAACTTTCGGGATCGGCAGGATTTTGCAACGTGCTGCGCGCACCATACTGACCACGCAACGTTAGCCAGACGTCATTCCAGCGCGAATAATCCTGCCCAACGGCTTTATTTGCCGAATCGAACAATACTTTACCCTGCGAATCGGTCATATAGACATGATATTCATTGCGCACTTTGTTAATGCCACCGATATTGGCGCGAAACGGGCGATGTTGTAGCTGATTAAACGCCTGCGCCAGTTGCCCATGCGTTGGGTCCCCAGAGAGCAAATCGGGACGCGCCAGCTCCGCCAGCAACGTTGCGGTATCGATTAACGTCCCCTCCGTTGCTCTTCGCACGCCCGGTTTAACTTCTTTGACAAAAATAGCCAGTACGAACCAGGCCGCCACCGCCACCAGTAAAAAATAGCCCAGCAGCAACCGCATGCCGATACGCATTACAGGCCCCTCAGGCTATATCCCATGCCGCGATGAGTATTAATCGGTGAAAGATCGGGGTTGATGGCGCGCAGCTTGGCACGCAACGTTTTAATGTGGGTATCGACGGTGCGATCGTAGGTGTCCTGCGCATCTTCCCACACGCTATCCATTAGTTGCTGGCGGGACCAGACGCGGCCTGGCGACTTGAGTAACGTCTTCAGCAATAAAAACTCATACCGCGTCAGCGTTAATGGCGTGTCAAACCAGCTGATCTGCGCCGCGGGTTCATTCAATTCAAAATGACCAATACGGATGACGGGAGACGGCGACGAGAACTTCTTCACCCGACGCAGTAAGGTGCGCACCCTGGCGCACACTTCGCGGGGTGAAAACGGTTTAGCCACATAGTCGTCAGCGCCAATTTCCAGCCCAAGCAGGCGATCGACCTCTTCACTTCGGGCCGTCAGGAACAGTACAGGTAACGCCGGATGGAGCGCCAGTAACTGGCGGCATAATTCAAAGCCGCTGATATCAGGCAAACCAACATCGAGAATCATGACGTCGGGAACCTGCTGGCGAGCTTTATCCAGCACCGGCAAGCCTCGCTCAAAGACCTCGACGGCAAAACCTTCCTGCTGCAACATGTAGACCAGCGTGTCGGCTATCCCTTGCTCATCTTCCACTAACCAGACCGTTTCCCGTTGCATAAATCGCCTCTGTTATTGCCGCCACGGCATGACAGGAACCGCGCTAATCGCGTTTTTCGGCGAACCTTCTACAACTTTGTCGGAGTAAGCCAGATAAGCGAGCGCGTTGCGTTTGGCGTCATAAAAGCGCACGACCTGTAACGACTTAAAGACCAGGGACGTGCGTTTTTTGAATACTACCTCGCCCTGAGCTTTGCCGTTTTTAATACGATCCGACAGTTCAATCGGCCCGACTTGCTGACAAGAAATAGCCGCATCGGAGGTATCTTCCGCCAGACCCAATCCCCCTTTAATACCACCTGTTTTCGCCCGGCTCACATAACAGGTGACATTTTTCACATCGGGATCGTCAAAGGCTTCCACAACAATTTTGTGATCCGGGCCGATCATTTTAAATACGGTGTCGACCGAACCAATCTCTTCTGCATGAGCCAATGGCCCCAGCATTATCAGGCTTAAAGACAGGATCAAATGCTTGTATTTCATATTGTTACCATTTTTATCTATTACACGAGCAATTAGTTCGTCACGGTAAATAACATATTGATTAAGAACAAAATCTCAATACTTTTATTTCCGTCAAGACCTAAAACATACTCTACTAAGAAAAAAACACTGAATGCTAAAACAGCAAAAAATGCTATTATCCAATTACCTGATGTCAGGTGCTCGTTGTTGAAAGGATGAGGATATTTTATGGATCAGGCCGGCATTATTCGCGACCTTTTAATCTGGCTGGAAGGTCATCTGGATCAGCCCCTGTCGCTCGACAATGTAGCGGCGAAAGCAGGTTATTCCAAGTGGCACTTACAGAGAATGTTTAAAGATGTCACTGGCCATGCTATTGGCGCGTATATTCGTGCTCGTCGTTTGTCGAAATCGGCGGTCGCACTACGCCTGACTGCGCGTCCGATTCTGGACATCGCGCTGCAATACCGCTTCGACTCTCAACAGACATTTACCCGCGCATTCAAGAAGCAGTTTGCCCAGACTCCTGCACTTTACCGCCGTTCTCCTGAATGGAGCGCCTTTGGTATTCGCCCGCCGCTGCGTCTGGGTGAATTCACTATGCCAGAGCATAAATTTGTCACCCTGGAAGATACGCCGCTGATTGGTGTTACCCAGAGCTACTCCTGTTCGCTGGAGCAAATCTCTGATTTCCGCCATGAAATGCGTTATCAGTTCTGGCACGATTTTCTCGGCAACGCGCCGACCATTCCGCCAGTGCTCTACGGCCTGAATGAAACGCGTCCGAGTCAGGATAAAGACGACGAACAAGAGGTATTCTATACCACCGCGTTAGCCCAGGATCAGGCAGATGGCTATGTACTGACGGGGCATCCGGTGATGCTGCAGGGCGGCGAATATGTGATGTTTACCTATGAAGGTCTGGGAACCGGCGTGCAGGAGTTTATCCTGACGGTATACGGAACGTGCATGCCAATGCTCAACCTGACGCGCCGTAAAGGTCAGGATATTGAGCGATACTACCCGGCAGAAGACGCCAAAGCGGGAGATCGCCCAATTAATCTGCGCTGTGAACTGCTGATTCCTATCCGCCGTTAACGCTGCAGCTCATCTAATGCAGGGGCGTCCAGATGCGAGATGTCCCCTGCGGTTTCAACGACCCAGCCAGACGCCAGCCACAGGCTTTCCTGATAATCCACGCGCGAAATAGAACAGTTACGCAGACGTAAGCGGCGCTCTGCCCATGCTGGTAATCCGAGAATCGTACTCACCAGGCATCCCAGTGCAATACCATGACTCACCAGCAGCGGTCGGCTTCCCTGCGGTAAGTCCCGGCAAGATTCCAGTGCCGCATTGACGCGATCGCTGAGCTCCTGCATTGACTCGCCTTCAGGAATACGCCCGTCAACGGTGCCATTGACCTGCTGCCGACGCCAGTTCTCTTCTTCTTCGGTCAGAGAATCGATATGTCTTTTTTCCAGCACACCCATGTTTAATTCACGCAGGCGAGAATCAAAGATGATGTCACAGCCGCAGGCCTGGGCGATGATTTCCGCCGTACGCCGGGTGCGCCCTAAATCGCTGCTGATGATATGCGTAATGCCAAGCTCTTTGGCACGCGTCGCCACCTGCATCGCCTGTTGCTCACCTTTGGCGGTCAGCGGGCTGTCAGACTGGCCCTGAATACGTCGCTCGGCGTTCCACTGCGTTTCACCGTGGCGGACTAGGTATACCTGTAACATGCTTTTTTTCCGTATACTGCTGTAACGTTAATTTTCTGAGTAATGCTGATTATGCACCAAGTTGTCTGTGCGACCACCAATCCCGCTAAAATTCAGGCCATTCTGCAGGCATTTCACGAGATCTTCGGCGAAGGATCCTGCCATATTGCATCCGTTGCCGTCGAGAGCGGTGTACCGGAACAGCCCTTTGGCAGTGAGGAAACGCGCGCTGGCGCACGAAATCGGGTAGCAAATGCCCGCCGTTTACTTCCAGAGGCTGATTTTTGGGTGGCGATTGAAGCTGGCATTGATGGTGACAGCACTTTCAGTTGGGTGGTGATTGAAAACGCCAGCCAGCGCGGCGAGGCGCGTTCGGCTACTTTGCCGTTGCCTGCGGTGATTCTGGAAAAAGTGCGTGAAGGCGAGGCGCTTGGTCCCGTGATGTCGCGTTATACCGGTATTGATGAGATTGGTCGTAAGGAAGGGGCGATCGGCGTGTTTACCGCCGGGAAACTCACTCGCGCCAGCGTCTATCACCAGGCGGTGATCCTGGCGCTGAGTCCGTTTCACAATGCCGTATATCAGGCATTGTAGGACGGATAAGGCGTTCACGCCGCATCCGGCATTCGGTGCACGATGCCTGATGCGACGCTGCCGCGTCTTATCAGGCCTACAAAATCAATCGCTTTTCAGCAACACCTCTTCCAGCCACTGGCGCAGCTCAACGGGCGCGGCTTTCAGGCTGTTAGATCCACGCGTAATCGTCGCGATGCCCGCGCCGAGTTCATTTTTTAACTCACGCTGGCTCATTTCGCCGCGCAACAGCTCTTCGACAATACGCACGCGAGTCCCCAACGCTTCGCGCTCATCTGGCGTCAGCATCAGGTTTAACAACGGTAAATGGAGATCGTTTTGGTAGGCATTCTTAAGCAGGTCGACAAAACGTAACCACTCCTGGTGACGCTGTTCTGCCATCGCTGCTGAATAGGGTGATTGTTGGGCCATAATATGTCGCCATTGTTAGCGGGGGAAGCAAAATGCCTCCCCCGGTTGTACTCGCTAAAGAGTACGATAGCATATCATAAACGGGCGGATCAGTAACGACGTCCCCATTCCGTGGCGCTCATCAACGTCGGTTTATCCCCCATGAAATAGCGGTAGTAAGCGTCATAAGCCAGCACGTTCTTCACATAACCGCGCGTCTCGGAGAACGGAATACTCTCGACAAATGCCACAGCGTCGATACGCCCGGCGCTGTTGCCAAGCCAGGTTCGCACCCGTCCAGGTCCGGCGTTATAAGCTGCTGAGGAGAAAATACGGTTATTGCCAAACTGCTGATAAACATATTGCAGGTAACTGGTGCCAATGTTGATATTCGTTTCCGGATCCAGCAATTGCCCAGGGCTGCTATAACCAGGAATAGAGAACATCTTCACCGTATGGGTCGCTGTACCAGGCATAATCTGCATCAGGCCGCTGGCCCCTACCGGTGATTTCACTTTCGGATTCCAGGCGCTCTCCTGACGGGCAATCGCCATCGCATAGCTTTGCGGGATCTCTTTCCCACTGGTGTAACGTTTGAAAAGATCGTTGTAAGCCAGCGGGAATCGCTCTTCCAGATGATCCCACAGCTTCCCGGCGATCGTTGCCTGAACGCTAAGATCCCACCATTGGTTATTGAAAGCATACCGAGCCAGTTGAGCCTGCTCTGTTTTTGACTTGCTCTTCACCAGATTGGCCCACTCGCTACGCGCGGTGTTATCGAGATTCCAGTACATCAACTCGCGCACGCGCGCCATCTCCGGCCCCTGAGTCAGGGCGCTGTCAACATTCTGCGGCGCTTTATCAATCTTCAGCTCATACTCTTCTCCGATGCGTTGTGCTGCAACCATCGGGTAGAAACCACGCTGTTGCATGAGTTGATGCAAAATCTCTTTCGCTTCAGCTTCACGTCCGCGTTCCAGCAATAAATCCGCCTGCCAGTAACGCCATTCATCTTTCTCTTTTGCTTCCATCGGCAGACGCGCCAGCCAGGTATTCAGGCCGCGACGATCGCCGGTGCCAAGTGCCATTCGCACACGGCGTTCAATCAACGACGTGGATTGCGAGCGCATAATGGCGTCATCGCGCCATTTCGCCTGCTCGTCGGTGACATCGTTGCCCATCAAACGCCAGGCGACGATATCGCGCAGCTCCTGAATCTGATCTTCATTAAGCTGCTGCGCCTGGGCAAGCGATGGGATCATCAGCCGTGCATTTTCAGCATCCTGCCGCGCCACACTGGCAAACGCCACCGCCGCCATTTGACGGGTAAAATCGGTCGCTCCGGTTGTACGCGCGAAGGTCAGTACCGTATTAGGGTTGTTCGCCAGTGAAATGATTGCCGAGGCGATAGTCTGGTAATCGGCAGGCATCTGCCCTGCCAGCACTGTTACCAGGCCAGTGTTACCCGCTTTCATCGCCAGACGGATACGCTCTAAATACGCCAGCGGATCTTGTTTACCTGACGCACGCCAGACGCTAAATAACTTGTCACAGGCGTTAGGCTGGCTCTTGCCGGTTAGCCACAGCTCTTTCGCCCCTTGCCAGGCTTCTTCACTCTGCCCGGTGTTCCATTTCGCATAGTAGTAATTACATTGCGCTTCGGTAGTTCCGGGCTTTTCCGGGCTAAAGGCTAACAAGCCACGCCAGTCTTCACGCCGCGCCAGTTCATTGACGAAACGAGATTGCAGCGTGCGAGCGGGAGGAAGCGTGGGGTTAGCGCGAACAAAGTTAGTGACCGTCACCGCCGGTTGATTCATCAGATCATCGGTGATCTGGCGGTATTCCAGGTAGGGATAAAGCGGATAATCCTTCAGTCCAGGCATCATTTGTTCGACCACATCCATTTGTCGATTATCCCAGGCCTGCTTGATTTGCGCGTAACGGCTACGCTGCTCATCCAGTGAGTCGGCTCGCGCCACGCTGCTGACCGTCAGCAGACAGACACCGGCAGCCAACAGCCGCCAGGTAACTTGTTTGGCTTTTTCCACAAGCGCATCCTCTAAGTGTAAATACATCAATGCAGCGTCATGCCGCGTAATAGATTTATGCTAACCAGTCATTGCCGTTTACGCCACGTTACGGACACTTTTTTACTTTTACTGCGAAGGTGATCGACCAACTGGGATTAGGCGGGGAAAAAGGCTACACTTCGCCTTTGAAAACTCATCATCACGATAAACATAGAGGCGAAGTCCAACGTGGCTCAATTCGTTTATACCATGCATCGTGTCGGCAAAGTTGTTCCGCCGAAACGTCATATTTTGAAAAACATCTCTCTGAGTTTCTTCCCTGGGGCAAAAATTGGTGTCCTGGGTCTGAACGGCGCGGGTAAGTCTACCCTGCTGCGCATTATGGCGGGCATTGATAAAGACATCGAAGGTGAAGCGCGTCCGCAGCCAGACATCAAGATTGGTTACCTGCCGCAGGAACCGCAGCTGAACCCGGAACACACCGTGCGTGAGTCCATTGAAGAAGCGGTTTCTGAAGTGGTTAACGCCCTGAAACGCCTGGATGAAGTGTATGCGCTGTACGCCGATCCGGATGCCGATTTTGACAAGCTGGCCGCTGAACAAGGCCGTCTGGAAGAGATCATTCAGGCTCACGACGGTCATAACCTGAACGTACAGCTGGAGCGTGCGGCGGATGCGCTACGTCTGCCGGACTGGGACGCGAAAATCGCTAACCTCTCCGGTGGTGAGCGTCGTCGCGTAGCGTTGTGCCGCCTGCTGCTGGAAAAACCAGACATGCTGCTGCTCGACGAACCGACCAACCACCTGGATGCCGAATCCGTGGCCTGGCTGGAACGCTTCCTGCACGACTTCGAGGGCACCGTGGTGGCGATTACCCACGACCGTTACTTCCTCGATAACGTTGCAGGCTGGATCCTCGAACTTGACCGCGGTGAAGGTATTCCGTGGGAAGGCAACTACTCCTCCTGGCTGGAGCAGAAAGATCAGCGCCTGGCGCAGGAAGCTTCACAAGAAGCGGCGCGTCGTAAGTCGATCGAGAAAGAGCTGGAGTGGGTACGTCAGGGAACTAAAGGCCGCCAGTCGAAAGGTAAAGCACGTCTGGCACGCTTTGAAGAGCTGAACAGCACCGAATATCAGAAACGTAACGAAACCAACGAACTGTTTATTCCACCTGGACCGCGTCTGGGCGATAAAGTGCTGGAAGTCAGCAACCTGCGTAAATCCTACGGTGATCGCCTGCTGATTGATGACCTGAGCTTCTCGATCCCAAAAGGGGCAATCGTCGAGATCATCGGTCCGAACGGCGCGGGTAAATCGACCCTGTTCCGTATGATCTCTGGTCAGGAACAGCCGGACAGCGGCACCATCACTTTAGGTGAAACGGTGAAACTGGCATCGGTTGATCAGTTCCGTGACTCAATGGATAACAGCAAAACCGTTTGGGAAGAAGTTTCCGGCGGGCTGGATATTATGAAGATCGGCAACACCGAGATGCCAAGCCGCGCCTACGTTGGCCGCTTTAACTTTAAAGGGGTTGATCAGGGTAAACGCGTTGGTGAACTTTCCGGTGGTGAGCGCGGTCGTCTGCATCTGGCGAAGCTGCTGCAGGTTGGCGGCAACATGCTGCTGCTCGACGAACCAACCAACGACCTGGATATCGAAACCCTGCGCGCGCTGGAAAACGCCCTGCTGGAGTTCCCGGGCTGTGCGATGGTTATCTCGCACGACCGTTGGTTCCTCGACCGTATCGCCACGCACATCCTGGACTACCAGGATGAAGGTAAAGTTGAGTTCTTCGAAGGTAACTTTACTGAGTACGAAGAGTACAAGAAACGCACGCTGGGCGCAGACGCACTGGAGCCGAAGCGTATCAAGTACAAGCGTATTGCGAAGTAATGCGTAAAATGCCGGATGCGGCGTGAACGCCTTATCCGGCCTACAAACCAAGAAATTTCAATACGTTGTGAATCTCCAGGCCTGATAAGACGCGGTAAGCGTCGCATCAGGCATTGAGCACCGAATGCCGGATACGGCGTGAACGCCTTTTCCGGCCTACAACAGCCTTAGTATCCGCAATTTCGTAGCGGGTCACCCGTGCAGGTTTTTTCAAACCTTGTTTAATCTCGACAGCCTCTTCCAGAAAGGTTTTCAACTCATCAAAAAACTTATTTTATACCTCGCCTTTGAGCCGTTTCATCGCGGTTATCTCTGCTCCCCCATCATCTCCCGCACCAGCTCCACGCAGCGCAGGAAACGGCTGTCATAATCGTCCTCTTCAACCCGCACGAATTCGATATTGTTCTCTTCCAGCATCTCCACCAGCAAGTTCTGGAACTCTTTGCGATCCACCGAACTGCCGAGGCTGCGTAAACCATCCGCCACCCACGGCGTGTTGTTCTCCAGCAGGATCACCAGATCGAAACGGTATTCATCAATCAACGCCTGCACGAACGGATGCTCACGCCCTTCGTACTTTTTGCAGAACGCCTGGGTAGTGACAAAATCAGTGTCAATAAACGCCACTTTATTGGCGTATTTCACTGCAAAATCAATGTATTGTGCGTGGCCCAGCGCGATTTTATCGTAGTCGGAATACTGCAATGCGATCTCATCACCGCCGAGGTGTGAAAAGACATAATCGCGACCATATTCCCACGCACTGGTGGTATTGAAGATATTGGCAAGTTTGTTTACCAGGGTGGATTTACCGCTCGACTCGCCGCCAAGGATCGCCACGGTACGCACAAAGAACGGCTTCACTTCCGTAGGAATATATTCCCAGTAGCGGAACGGGTTTTCGCGGATCTGCGCACCGCTGATACTCATAAAGGTACGTTTCGGATCGACCAGCACCGTATCGATCCCCAGATGTTCCATATACTGTGGCGCATCGGCTTCTTCCGAGGTGTAGATCAGGTCCGGCTGAATCCCCTTTTCAGCCATAAACTTTTTGATGCCGTTGCTCCACACATCCCAGCCGTGCGGATACGGCTCCATGCCCTCTTCGTTGAAAGCATGAATGCGAATATTTTTCTGATATTTAAAAGTTTGTAATAACCAGCGCAGACGATCCGGCACCGTGGGCTGCTGCGACATGGCGCTGTCTTCAAACAACGCGCGGTCGCGGGTATCGTCAAAACCCATAATGATATGCAGCTCGTCAACCTGGCTACAGGCGCGCTGGATAAGGTAGATATGTCCGGTATGCAGCGGGTAGAACTTACCGAATACGACACCAATGGTTTTCTTCTGTCGGGGAAATTCAAGCCCCAAAAAACGGTGCAACGCCTCCAGCTTTTGCGCGCTGGGGCTTTTAATTTTGGCATTCAGTAACTGGCTTAAATACCCTTTGGTCATACCGCTGGCATCAGCTACCTGCTGTAGCGTGCAGCCCTGTTGCTTGATGGCAGTTTTCAGGTAATCAAATGACGACATATCTCCCTCCGTATCTCTCATTATAAATCGTCGAACACGCTAAGCGCGTCGGAGAGTTTTTTAACGCCAAAAATCTGCATCCCTTCCGGCGCTTTTTTCGGTACGTTAGCCGCCGGAACAATCGCCCGGCGAAAACCGTGTTTCGCCGCTTCTGAAATTCGTTCCTGACCGCTGGGCACCGGGCGGATCTCCCCTGCCAGCCCGACTTCACCAAACACCACCAGATCCTGTGGCAGCGGTCTGTCACGCAGGCTGGAAACCATCGCCAGCAGTAAAGCTAAATCGGCACTGGTTTCGGTTACCTTCACGCCGCCGACCACGTTCACAAATACATCCTGATCGGCCATTTGCAGACCACCGTGACGGTGCAAGACAGCCAGCAGGATTGCCAGACGGTTTTGTTCCAGCCCCACTGCCACGCGGCGCGGATTCGCCATCATCGAGTGATCGACCAGCGCCTGAATCTCCACCAGCAACGGACGCGTTCCTTCCCACACCACCATCACGGAGCTGCCGGAGGTCACTTCATCTCCGCGACTTAAGAAAATTGCCGAAGGGTTGCTGACTTCACGCAGCCCCTGTTCGGTCATCGCGAAGACGCCCAGCTCATTCACCGCGCCGAAGCGGTTTTTATGGCTGCGCAAGGTGCGAAAACGGGAGTCGGCATCACCATCCAGAAGCACCGAACAGTCGATACAGTGTTCCAGCACTTTAGGGCCAGCCAGCGAGCCATCTTTGGTTACGTGCCCAACCATGACAATCGCCACACCGCGCGTTTTGGCGAAGCGCGTCAGATAAGCCGCCGTTTCACGCACCTGCGCCACGCTGCCAGGCGATGACTGTACATCCGCCATATGCATCACCTGGATCGAGTCAATTACCATCAGCTTCGGTTGCTCTTCTTCGGCAATCAGGCAGATCTGCTCGATGCTGGTTTCCGACAACATATTGAGATTGTCAGTCGGCAGGCCAAGGCGATGAGCGCGCATTGCCACCTGTTGCAGCGACTCTTCGCCGGTGACATACAGCGTTTTCATCTGCTGGGCCAGTTTGCACAGCGTTTGCAGCAACAGCGTGGATTTCCCCGCACCAGGGTTACCGCCAATCAGAATGGCACTTCCTGGCACCACGCCGCCGCCTAGTACGCGGTCGAACTCTTTAAATCCGGTGGAAAAACGCGGCAGCTCTTCAAGGCTGATATCGGAGAGTTTCTGGACTTTTGCCACCCCGGCGCTACCGGCATAGCCGCTGAGACGCTCGTTACGCGCCACCGTTGGCGACGCAGCAAGACGCACCTCGGTGATGGTGTTCCAGGCATGACAGGCACTGCACTGCCCCTGCCAGCGCGGATAATCGGCCCCGCATTCATTACAAACAAAGGCGCGTTTTGGAGCTTTTGCCACGGTGTACCTCGTTAATGCTGTGCCGCTCGCAGGATGGCGGGCGAGCAATTACTTCTGATTCAGGCTGCCTGAGAGGATGCAGAATACCCCCATCAGGTCAGCGTGACGGATGGTGACTTCCGCCTTTTCATTCACTTTTGGCTTGGCATGGTAGGCAATCCCCAGCCCTGCCGCTTTGATCATCGGCAGGTCATTGGCTCCATCGCCAATCGCCACGGTCTGCGCCAGCGGGATTTCATACTCCTGCGCGAGGCGAGTCAGAGTTTTCGCTTTGTACTGCGCGTCTACGATGTCGCCGATCACATTGCCGGTAAATTTACCGTCCATGATCTCCAGTTCATTGGCTACCACGGCGGTCAGGCGCAACTTGTCGCGCAGATATTCAGCAAAGAAAGTAAAGCCGCCGGAGGCAATCGCCACTTTCCAGCCCAGCGTTTCCAGCTTGAGCACCAGTTGCGTTAAGCCTGGCATCAGCGGCAGATTTTCACGCACCTGTTGCAGAATATTGGCGTCAGCGCCTTTCAGCGTCGCCACGCGGCTGCGCAGGCTGGCGGTAAAATCGAGTTCGCCGCGCATCGCCCGTTCGGTTACTTCCGCCACCATCTCGCCCGTTCCGGCCAGTTTGGCAATTTCATCAATACATTCAATCTGGATGGCGGTGGAATCCATGTCCATCACCAGCAAACCCGGCGTGCGCAGGTGCGGGATTTTCCCCAGCGGGGCGACATCCAGTTGCGCTTCATGGGCCAGGCGCGTAGCCCGTGCGGTGAGTGAACCTGCCAGACGAATCACCTGATAATCTTCCACGCACCAGGCGGCAACAATCACCATCGCCGCACCCAGTTTGCTCTGGTATTGGGTCAGACGCTGTTTATCCAGCCCACGACCATACAGCAGCCAGCCGCTACGACCTGCGTGGTAATCCAGTGGCATCACTTCATCACCACTTAATGAAAGAGGCAGACCCGGCCATAAAGAGACATCTTCAGGCAGGTCGCACCAGGTAATGTTAGGCATTAAGGCTCCTGTAAAATCGTTCGAAGCAGGGAAAATAACGCATGAGGCTACCTTGTATCCATTGCTTCTGGCAACATTAAGTCTCAAATTTTCAAAGGGTGGAAGATGGCTCGCACAAAACTGAAATTCCGGCTGCATCGGGCAGTGATTGTCCTGTTCTGTCTTGCCTTGTTAGTGGCGCTGATGCAGGGAGCGTCATGGTTTAGTCAAAACCACCAGCGACAACGTAATCCACAGCTGGAAGAACTGGCCCGCACCCTGGCGCGTCAGGTAACGCTGAACGTTGCACCGCTGATGCGTACCGACTCGCCGGATGAAAAACGCATTCAGGCGATCCTCGATCAGTTAACGGATGAAAGCCGTATCCTCGACGCGGGCGTGTATGACGAACAAGGCGATCTTATCGCCCGTTCAGGCGAAAGCGTCGAAGTGCGCGACCGGCTGGCGCTCGACGGTAAAAAAGCGGGCGGCTATTTTAACCAGCAGATTGTCGAACCAATTGCCGGGAAAAACGGACCGCTCGGCTATCTGCGCCTGACGCTCGACACCCATACGCTCGCCACCGAAGCCCAACAGGTGGATAACACCACTAACATTTTACGCCTGATGTTGCTGCTCTCACTGGCAATCGGCGTAGTGCTGACCCGCACGCTGCTACAGGGTAAACGCACCCGCTGGCAGCAATCGCCCTTCCTGTTAACCGCCAGCAAACCGGTGCCGGAAGAGGAAGAAAGCGAGAAAAAAGAGTGACCCATTACTACAAGAAAGGAAATCGTTATGTCCACATTACGCCTGCTCATCTCTGACTCTTACGACCCGTGGTTTAACCTGGCGGTGGAAGAGTGTATTTTTCGCCAAATGCCCGCCACGCAGCGCGTTCTGTTTCTCTGGCGCAATGCCGACACGGTAGTGATTGGTCGCGCGCAGAACCCGTGGAAAGAGTGTAATACCCGGCGGATGGAAGAAGATAACGTCCGCCTGGCACGGCGCAGTAGCGGTGGCGGCGCGGTGTTCCACGATCTCGGCAATACCTGCTTTACCTTTATGGCTGGCAAGCCGGAGTACGATAAAACCATCTCCACGTCGATTGTGCTCAATGCGCTGAACGCGCTTGGCGTCAGCGCCGAAGCGTCCGGGCGTAACGATCTGGTGGTGAAAACCGCCGAAGGCGACCGCAAAGTCTCAGGATCGGCCTATCGCGAAACCAAAGATCGTGGCTTCCACCACGGCACCTTGCTGCTCAATGCCGACCTTAGCCGCCTGGCAAACTATCTCAATCCGGATAAAAAGAAACTGGCGGCGAAAGGCATTACCTCAGTGCGTTCCCGCGTGACCAACCTCACCGAGCTGCTGCCGGGGATCACCCATGAGCAGGTTTGCGAGGCCATAACCAAGGCCTTTTTCGCCCATTATGGCGAGCGTGTAGAAGCGGAAATCATCTCCCCGGACAAAACGCCAGACTTGCCAAACTTCGCCGAAACCTTTGCCCGTCAGAGTAGCTGGGAATGGAACTTCGGTCAGGCTCCGGCATTCTCGCATCTGCTGGATGAACGCTTTAGCTGGGGCGGCGTGGAACTGCATTTCGACGTTGAAAAAGGCCATATCACCCGCGCCCAGGTGTTTACCGACAGCCTCAACCCCGCGCCGCTGGAAGCCCTCGCCGGACGACTGCAAGGCTGCCTGTACCGCGCGGATATGCTGCAACAAGAGTGCGAAGCGCTGTTGGTTGACTTCCCGGACCAGGAAAAAGAGCTACGGGAGTTGTCGACGTGGATAGCGGTGGCGGTGCGGTAACTCGCTGATTAAAATATCCAAGGAAGGAAATATGATCGATCTGGAGAACCAGGAACGGGAGATTATCAATTTAATGTTCAGCCAGCGTATTTCCTGGCTAGCCGCCGTGCGTATCAGGCATAAATTATCGCTTGCTGAAGTAAGTAAAATGTTAGGTATCTCGATTAATTCTCTAAAACAGATCGAAAAGACGGAACGGCTTAGCTCAAACATCAAAAGCAAAATGGCAGAAATTTATGGTTGTCCATCAGAGTTGCTGATATGCCCTTCCTGGATGACGGCTGAACATAAATGAATAGATTCGTGAATAGATACTTGAATGGATTTTATTTTCTATCCATATGAAAAATAATAGTAAATCTATAAATCAGTTGCTATTGATGAATAGATACTAAAAAGCCGGAGCAGTCTCCCACTCCGGCTTCACACGACAATCGCCTTTCAGCGAAACACAATTACTCTTTATCGCCCAGCAGAACGGATTCCAGTGCGATTTTGATCATGTCGTTGAAGGTGGTCTGACGCTCAGCGGCAGTGGTCTGCTCGTGAGTGCGGATGTGGTCAGACACGGTGCAGATGGTCAGGGCTTTCGCGCCAAATTCTGCAGCGACGCCGTAGATACCAGCCGCTTCCATTTCCACGCCGAGGATGCCGTATTTTTCCATCACGTCGAACATTTCGCCGTCCGGAGAGTAGAACAGGTCAGCGGAGAACAGGTTACCCACGCGAGCATCAACGCCCAGTGCTTTAGCCGCGTCTACCGCGTTACGCACCATGTCAAAGTCAGCGATAGCGGCAAAGTCATGGTCTTTAAAACGGATACGGTTAACTTTGGAATCGGTGCAGGCACCCATACCGATAACGACGTCGCGCAGTTTTA
>OLQB01001249.1_pt1 | contig 18429 bp, 19 predicted proteins | sample 1672681 | NCBI WGS metagenome assembly OLQB01 (sample SAMEA3136713, study PRJEB25190) | human gut metagenome | reverse complement strand
CGCAGAGCCGATAACGCATTAGGTCAAAAAACCTATGTGTTATCGGCTTTTTTATTTAATATTGCGCAAAAGCCGCTGTTCCCTATTATAGAATGGATTGCGGGTAGTGTATTAAAGTCGCCCTTTTTTAAGGATACGGCGGTATCGGGGAGGTATCGCCGTGTCCATTTTTATTTACTGTAACCCGCCTAATGCTTTGCGGTCAAAAAAAGCTATGCTCCGCAAGCGGGATATTCCGGCTATGAGTATGAACTGTCAATACATCTAAATACTTCTTACATTTCCTTTGCGCTCGTCCGCGTCTTGCGGACGGGCGCATTTTGCTTTTTTCAACTTTTTTCTGAAAAACGCACTCAAGAGCCATCTCCCGAACGGGTACGGAGCGAAAGGGGCAGAGAGGACAAGCCCTTAACTCCCGTCCTCTACTCCACGCGGGAAGGAGGTGAACTCTATGGAGCTATCTTCTTCCGACAAGGAAAGAATACAACATCAGTACGACGCATTAGCAAAGAAAACTTTGGTCGGCGAAGCGAAAAGCCACCGCCGCACTCTTGCGAAACGCGCAGCACGCGAAGTTACTTTTTCGGATTTGAGCGAAAGCGAACTCGCGCAGCTTTTCACAACGGACGAATACGAAAGCGATTATTTCCGTTTTCAAGTGTCCGGCTTTGATGTACTCGTCAAAAATGAACTGCTTGCCGAAGCCCTTAACGCTTTGCCCGAAAGGAAACGCGACATTATCCTTTTGTCCTACTTCTTGGATATGAGCGACGCGGAAATTGGCGAACTGCTGAATGTTGTACGCACGACGGTTTTCCGGCACAGGAAATCCGCGCTTGCGAAAATCAAACAGTATTTGGAGGGAAAAGCAGATGATGAATACCGTTAGGAAATCTGAAAATCTGTTGCCGTTCCCTGTCATTTCCGCAGCGGCAAACGGCGACACAACCGCCATGTGCGCGATCTTGAAGCATTACGAGGGTTACATAGCGAAACTTTGTACCCGCACGCTGAAAGACGACGCGGGCAATACCTATTCCTATGTGGACGAGGAAATGCGTAACAGGCTGCAAGTGCGCCTTATTACCCGCACCCTTGCTTTTCATGTAGGATAATCTTTTAGCCCATGCGGGGAGCGTGTCCCCTTTCCACGCTTCCCGTTATGGGCTATTTGTCGTTCCGCAAAAGCATATCCGCTGTTGATGTGCTTTTGCAGGCCGACAAAGCCTATTGTTCCTTGACAAAGAAAGCGGCCTTTGGTGCGCAGCATAACAGGCAACGGGTACATTCCGTCTGTACCGAGCCGGGCGGCGGGTACGCCATGACCGCTTTTCCCCGTTGGGGAAAAGTCGAGCGAGAACTACCGCGCCGTAAAACAAGTTTAGCAGCTTGTGGGCGACGACATACAAGGCGGCACAATGATACTCCCGCGTTGAACACCCTCAAAGTATTGCGCGGCGCACCCATAAGCATGGGCCGGGGTGAAACTCCCGTGAGGTTGCAGCTAACAACCGCCCGTTTCAGCCTTATTTCTCATATCGTACAAGCCGGAGCGCATATTCTGTACTATGCCGCTAACCGGGAGGGAAAGAAGATGATTACCAAGTTACAACTTCAACAAATGAGAAATGTTGATATTACACAGGTTGACCGCAGCACTTTGGTTGATATTCGTAATATCCATATTGACAGTTCTTTGCCAGCAGCAAAGAAAATGCAAAGCTACTTTGAGCAGATTGTAAATCCATACTGTTTTCTTTGTGGTGATACACCCGTAAGAATACGGTTTGTCGCAGAGGATAGAACGCTAAAGCAATCATTGTGTGATTACTTTTTAAGTCTGAAATAACCGCCGACTTTCCCTAACTCTACGGGTAAAGACCTTGTGATTACGGGGCGAAAATGGTATAATTAACTCGTAATTATAGGGGGAAAGGAGGTATAATGCCCCGCATACGCAAAGACAAAATGGCACGCAGTTATGCAGAGCCGTTTTGGAAAATTGGGCTATACATTCGACTATCCAGAGAGGACGACAACGAGGACGAAAGCGAGAGTGTTATCAACCAAGAAAAGATACTCCGCGACTTTGTAGACAGCTATTTTGAGCCGGGAACCTATGTGATTGTAGACGTGTTTGCCGACGACGGATTGACAGGCACCGACACAGCGCGACCAAACTTCAAACGGCTTGAGGGCTGCATTGTCCGCAAAGAAGTAAACTGCATGATTATCAAATCCCTTGCACGCGGTTTCCGCAACCTTGCCGATCAACAAAAGTTTTTGGAGGAGTTCATACCCATTCACGGCGCAAGGTTTATTTGCACAGGCACGCCATTTATTGACACTTACGCTAACCCCCATTCTGCAAGCGGTCTTGAAGTACCTATTAGGGGAATGTTCAATGAGCAGTTTGCCGCGACCACTTCCGAAGAAATCCGCAAAACATTCAAGATGAAACGGGAGCGCGGCGAGTTCATAGGCGCGTTTGCCCCTTATGGCTACAAGAAAGACCCAAACGACAAAAACAGCTTGATTGTAGATGAAGAAGCAGCGGAAGTTGTCAAAAGCATTTACCATTGGTTTGTCAATGAGGGGTACAGTAAAATGGGGATTGCAAAGCGGCTTAACCAAATGGGAGAGCCGAACCCCGAAGCCTATAAGAAGAAAAAAGGCTTTAAGTATAACAACCCTAATTCCGACAAAAACGATGGTTTGTGGTCTGCCAGCACGATTGCAAGGATATTGCAAAATGAAGTTTATACGGGCGTAATGGTGCAAGGCCGTAACCGCGTAATAAGCTACAAAGTACACAAGCAGATCAACGTCCCCGAAGAAGAATGGTTTGTCGTCCCCAACACACACGAAGCGATTATTGACAGGGAAACATTCGAGAAAGCGCAAGCCCTACATAAGCGCGACACAAGGACAGCCCCCGGCAAACAGGAAGTCTATCTCATGTCCGGCTTTGTCCGTTGCGCGGATTGCAAAAAGGCCATGCGGCGCAAAACCGCCCGTGATATTGCCTACTACTCTTGCCGTAGCTACACCGATAAGAAGATTTGCAGCAAACATTCTATCCGGCAAGACAAGTTGGAAAACGCGGTATTGGCAGCGTTGCAAATGCAAATTGCCCTTGTAGATCGGCTTGCAGAAGAAATTGAACGGATTAACAACGCGCCTGTTATCAACCGGGAAAGCAAGAGATTATCCCATTCCTTGAAACAGGCAGAAAAGCAGCTAAAACAGTACAATGACGCTTCCGACAGCTTGTACCTTGATTGGAAAAGCGGTGAGATTACCAAAGAGGAATATCGCCGCTTGAAAGGCAAGATTGCAGAACAGATACAACAGCTTGAAGCGAACATCTCCTATCTGAAAGAGGAAATGCAGGTAATGGCTGATGGTATCGGAACCGACGACCCGTATCTAACCGCCTTTCTGAAATACAAAAACATTCAGAGCCTTAACCGCGGGATTATGGTTGAACTCGTAAAAGCGGTTTGGGTGCATGAGAACGGGGAAATAACGGTTGACTTCAATTTTGCCGACGAGTACCAGCGAATTATTGATTACATTGAGAATAACCACAACGTTATCCGAGTGATTGAGAACAAGGCAATCTAACGGCTTGCCTACTCAACACAAAGGAAAATCTAATGTTGTGCATAAATACACGGCTCTACTGCTCCGTCAATATATGCACAACACGGAAAATGCCGTAACCATGCGGCTTTCCACTATCTTAAAGACAATTAAACAGCCCCTATGATTACACCTAAAACGCCGTAGCAAGGTTGGACAAGCCTTGATATGGCGTTTTTAAGTGGGTAGGATATGCCGCCGCAGCTTCAAAGAAGTTGTGGCGTTTTTTTATGCCCACAGGAAAGGAGGTGCAGCCGGAATGTATTTCACAAAGGGCAAGCAGCGGGCGTTTGAATTGCTCATGCAGCAGAAGCCGGGATTTGACCGCTATCAATCCGGTTGTGCCGGAGATGATGAAGATTGCGGCACTTGCCGTTTCTACCGCCCCGGGTGGAAATATGAGTTTTGCGTTTTCAAAGAGTGTCCCTATTGCCCCGGCAAAAGGACGCGGAAAACGCACGCCAGCATGGACAAATAGACGGGCAAAAGCCCTTGTGCCATGCGGCTTTGCAGACGCGAAAACGGCAAAGGGCATATTGCAATACCAAAACAGCCGAAAACGGCTTTCTAATTGTCCACGCATACCAAGAGAGGAAGTGAGGAAATATGGCAGTTTTCAGAGTGGAGCGAAATACGGGATATACCGTTATGAGCAACCACCACTTGCGAAACAAGGAATTGTCCTTAAAGGCAAAGGGCTTGTTGTCGCAAATGCTTTCGCTGCCCGAAGATTGGGATTATACCCTTGCGGGCTTATCCCATATCAACCGGGAGAAGATCGACGCAATCCGCGAAGCGGTAAAGGAACTCGAAAAAGCCGGATATATCGTGCGCAGCCGGGAGCGCGACGAAAAGGGACGCTTGCGGGGCGCGGATTACGTCATATACGAGCAGCCGCAGCCGCGAGAGCCGGAAGCAGCTACCAGCGGCGAACAGCCGCCTATATTGGATTTACCTACATTGGAAAATCCAACATTGGATAATCCAACGTTGGAAAAACCTACGTTGGAAAATCCAACGCAATTAAATAAAGATATATTAAGTAAAGAACAATCAATTACTGATTTATCAAGTACCCATTCCTTTCCATTCCATTCCCTAAATCCCTTGCCCTTTGAGCAGGGCGAAGCGGCTACGCCGCCGGAAAGGAAAAGAACGGAAGCGAAAAGCAATAGCGCAGTAGAGATTTACAGGGAGATTATCAAGGACAATATCGAATACGACCATCTCATTCAAAACTGCAAAATTGACAAAGACCGTTTGGACGAGATTGTTGACCTTATGCTGGAAACCGTCTGCACAGCGCGAAAGACAATCCGTATTGCCGGGGACGACTACCCCGCCGAATTAGTGAAATCAAAGTTTTTGAAGCTGAACAGCAGCCATATTGAGTTTGTTTTGGATTGCATGAGGGAGAACACAACCAAAGTGCGCAACATCAAGCAGTATCTAAAAGCGGTGCTGTTCAACGCGCCGAGTACCATTGACAGCTACTATACCGCCCTTGTCAATCACGACTTATACGGCGGCGAATGAGCATAGCCGCATTTTACCGGGAAAGGAGTTGATACCTTGCAGGAGGAAGTAACCCAAAAAACGATTGCCCTATACGTCAAAGTGGGAAAAGGCGCGGCGCGGCTTACCGAACAGGCGTTACAGAAAGCAATCCAAAAGTTTTTGGAGCAGAAAAGCAAACCCGCGCATGGGAAACAGACCATGCGGCAGCTTATGAAGCAGAACGCGGGTGTTTCCAACATCGAGATCACCGACAGCAATATTAAAGCCTTTGAGAGTACGGCGAAGAAATACAACATAGATTTTTCGCTAAAAAAGGTTAAGGGCGAGCAGACCCGTTACCTTGTGTTTTTCAAAGGCCGGGACGCGGACGTTATGACCGCAGCGTTTCAAGAGTTTTCCGCAAAGAAGCTGAACCGGGAGAAAAAGCCCTCTATCCGCAAAGCCCTTGCCGCTGCAAAGGACAAGGCGAAGCAGCTTAACGCCGCCCGCGACAAGGTAAAGAAAATGGACAGGGGGCGCGAGATATGAAGCAGATCAACTACAAAAAGCTGATACTTCCGAATATCCCCTATGTGTTCTTTGTCTATCTCTTTGATAAAGTCGGACAGGCGGTGCGGCTTGCCCCCGGCGCAGATATTTCCGCAAAGATACTGAATATCACGCAGGGATTTTCCGCAGCCTTTGAAAGTGCCTTGCCGAGCATTTACCCGCTGGATTTGCTTGTCGGCATTGTAGGCGCGGTGATTATCCGCTTGATTGTCTATGTCAAAGGGAAAAATGCCCGTAAATACCGCAAGGGCGCGGAGTACGGCAGCGCACGCTGGGGAAACGCAGAAGATATTAAGCCCTACATAGACCCGGAGTTTCAAAACAACATCATTTTGACGCAGACGGAACGGCTTACCATGAACAGCCGCCCGAAGCAGCCGAAGTACGCAAGAAATAAGAACGTCGTCGTGATCGGCGGCAGCGGCAGCGGAAAGACAAGGTTTTTCGTCAAACCTAATTTAATGCAGCTTCATTCCTCTTATGTCTTGACAGACCCGAAAGGTACGGTTTTGATTGAGTGCGGGAAGCTGCTGCAACGGGCGGGCTACCGCATTAAGGTACTGAACACGATTAACTTCAAAAAATCCATGCACTACAACCCCTTTGTGTATATCCGCAGCGAAAAGGATATTTTGAAGCTGGTAAACACGTTGATAGCGAATACTAAAGGCGAGGGAGAAAAAAGCGCGGAGGATTTTTGGGTTAAAGCGGAAAGGTTATTGTATTGCGCATTGGTTGGTTACATCTGGTACGAAGCCCCCGCAGCGGAAAAGAACTTTATTACCCTGTTGGAACTTATCAACGCCAGCGAAGCCCGCGAGGACGACGAGGAATATCAAAGCCCCGTCGATTTGCTGTTTGCCGACTTGGAAGAACGCGACCCCGACCATTTCGCGGTGAAGCAGTACCGAAAATATAAATTGGCGGCGGGCAAAACCGCAAAATCAATCCTCATTTCTTGTGGGGCGCGGCTTGCGCCTTTTGATATTAAGGAATTGCGCGATCTCATGTCCTACGACGAATTAGAACTTGATACGTTAGGCGATAGAAAGAGCGCGCTTTTTCTCATAATGAGCGATACGGACAGCACTTTCAATTTTGTTATCGCTATGCTGCAATCGCAGCTTTTCAATTTGCTTTGCGACAAGGCCGACGACGAATACGGCGGCAAGCTGCCTGTTCATGTTCGCTGCCTGTTAGACGAGTTTGCGAACATTGGGCAAATCCCACAGTTTGAAAAATTGATTGCCACAATCCGCAGCCGGGAAATCTCGGCTTCTATCATTCTGCAATCGCAGAGCCAGCTAAAAGCCATTTACAAGGACGCGGCAGAAATCATACTTGATAATGCCGACAGCACCTTGTTTTTGGGAGGGCGCGGGAAAAATGCAAAGGATATTTCGGAGAACTTGGGACGGGAAACAATCGACAGTTTCAACACTTCCGAAAATCGCGGCACGCAGGTTTCTCATGGCCTCAATTATCAGAAATTGGGAAAGGAGTTGATGACACAGGACGAAATCGCAGTTATGGACGGAGGAAAATGTATTTTGCAGTTGCGCGGCGTGCGCCCCTTTTTCAGCGATAAGTACGATATAACGCAGCACCCCAACTACAAATACCTTTCCGACTTCGACAAGAAAAACGCTTTTGACGTTGAACGGTATATGTCCACCCGTCCGGCAATCGTAAAGCCCGACGAACCCTTTGACATATACGAAATAGATTTGTCCGACGAGGACGCAGCCGCCGAAACGTAACGGCGGCATTTTTATTTCCAACAACATTTTTTGAGCCGTTTTAGCGGCAGAAAGCGAGGTTTATATGGATTTTTTCAACAGCGCAGTTGACGTATTGCAGACTTTGGTAATCGCGCTTGGCGCAGGGCTTGGCATTTGGGGCGGCATTAACCTCATGGAGGGGTACGGCAACGATAACCCCGGCGCGAAGTCGCAGGGCATGAAACAGCTTATGGCGGGCGGCGGTGTCGCCTTGATTGGGCTTACCCTTGTCCCGCTGCTCTCCGGCCTGTTTGGATAATGCCACAACCTAACACTACCCGCCGCGCTCTCCCGCTTCACGCGGGAGGGCGCGGGAAAGGAGGGATTAGCTTTTGATATGGCAGATGATTGAAGATTGGTTCCGGGGCATTTTGACAGACGGAATACTCTCTAATCTCTCCGGGCTGTTCGACAGCGTAAATACAGAGGTTGGAGAAATCGCAACGCAAGTCGGCACAACCCCCGCCGGATGGAACGCGGGCATATTCAATATGATACGCAGCCTATCGGAAAACGTCATTGTGCCGATTGCGGGCGTTATCATTACCTTTGTCATGTGCTACGAACTAATCCAGCTTGTAATTGAGAAAAACAATCTGCACGATCTCGACACTTGGATTTTCTTCAAGTGGATTTTCAAAACCTTTGTCGCGGTGCTGCTGGTAACAAATACTTGGTCTATCGTTATGGGCGTATTTGACATTACGCAGAGCGTCGTCAACGACAGCGCGGGCGTTATCATATCCGACACAAGCATAGATATTGCAACCGTTATCACCGATATAGAAGCAAAGCTGGAAGCTATGAGCGTCGGCGGGCTTTTGGGACTATGGTTTCAATCGCTCTTTGTGGGGCTTACCATGAAAGCGTTGTCTATCTGCATCATGCTGGTGGTGTACGGGCGCATGATTGAAATATACCTTGTAACAAGTATTGCCCCTATCCCCGTTGCGACAATGGTAAATCGTGAATGGGGTGGCATGGGACAGAACTATCTGAAATCCTTGCTTGCTCTCGGTTTTCAGGCTTTTTTAATTCTCGTGTGCGTCGGCATTTACGCGGTTTTGATACAGACAATCGCAGCAACCGACGATATTTCCGGCGCAATCTGGTCTTGCATGGGCTATACCGTCCTTTTGTGTTTTACGCTTTTCAAGACGGGAAGCCTTGCAAAATCCGTATTCAGCGCGCATTAAGGGGGTGCAGATGAAGAAATACAAAATCATTTACGCCGATCCCCCGTGGAGATATGAAAGAAGCAAGGTACAGGGCGCAGCGGAAAAACACTATCCCACTATGAGCATAGAGGAACTTTGCGCTTTACCCGTCAATGAAATTGCGGATAAGGACTGCATTTTATTCCTATGGGCAACGTTCCCGCAGCTTAAAGAAGCGTTGCAGTTAATCAAGGCTTGGGGATTTACCTATAAATCCGTTGCCTTTGTATGGTTAAAGCAAAATCGGAAATCGCCCACTTGGTTTTATGGCTTGGGCTTTTGGACGCGAGGAAATGCAGAAATCTGCTTGCTTGCTACCAAAGGACACCCAAAGCGACAATCAAACAAGGTACATCAATTTATTATTTCCCCTGTTGAGCAGCACAGCAAAAAGCCGGATATAACGCGGGAAAAGATACTTGCCCTTATGGGCGATCTCCCGCGCATTGAACTGTTTGCAAGACAGCATACCCCCGGTTGGGACGTGTGGGGAAATGAAATTGCAAGCGACATACGGTTTGCCGGAAAGGAGGTTTGAAATGGCATATGTAACCGTCCCAAAGGATTTAACCAAAATCAAGAGCAAGGTAATGTTTAACCTTACCAAAAGACAGTTAATTTGTTTCGGCGCGGCGGTGGCTATCGGGCTACCGCTATTCTTTTTGACAAAGGACAGCGCGGGAACGACAACGGCGGCTTTGTGCATGGTGCTTGCCATGCTGCCTATGTTCCTACTCGCCATGTATGAGAAGAACGGGCAACCGCTGGAAGTGATTATACGGCAATTTGTGGAAGTGAAGTTTCTTCGCCCCAAAGAGCGACCTTATCAGACCAACAATTTTTATACCGCCCTTGCGCGGCAGGAGCGATTAGATAAGGAGGTACGGGCGATTGTCAAAGGAAAAGGGAAAGACCCAAAACGAAAAGCGTAAACTTACGCGGCAGGAAAAGAAACAGATCGACGCGCTTATCCGGCAGGCAAAGGGCGACGGGAAGCCCCATACGGCGCAGGGCAGCATACCTTTTGAGCGAATGTATAAGGACGGGATTTGCCGCCTTGCAAACGGGCGGTATTCCAAGTGCATTGAGTTTGAAGATATTAACTATCAGCTTGCGCAGCCGGATGATAAGACCGCCATTTTTGAAGCCCTTTGCGATATGTATAACTCTTTTGACGCTTCTATCAGTGTGCAGCTTTCCTTAATCAGCCGCCATGCGAACAAGGAGGATTTCAAGAGCAGTATCACGATTGCCCCGCAGAATGACGACTTTGATAGTATCAGAGCCGAGTACACCGAAATGCTGCAAACGCAGCTTGAACGCGGCAACAATGGGCTTATCAAGACCAAGTTTCTCACCTTTACCATTGAAGCAAAAGATATTAAATCGGCGCGGGCGCGGCTTGCCCGTATCGAAACGGACACGCTCAACCATTTTAAGGTAATCGGCGCGGCGGCGCGGGTACTGGACGGGAAGCAGCGGCTTGAAGTGCTGCATGGGCTTTTCCACCCGGACGGGGAACGCTTCAACTTTGCGTGGGAATGGCTACCCGCAAGCGGCCTTTCCGTCAAAGACTTTATTGCCCCGTCCTCTTTCCGTTTTGGCGACGGGCGAATGTTTCAAATGGGCGGCAAGTTTGGCGCGGTTTCCTTTTTGCAGATTGCCGCGCCGGAACTTTCAGACCGTATGCTTGCCGACTTCATGGAAGCGGAAAACGGGATTGTCGTCAATCTGCACATTCAGAGTATCGACCACAACGAAGCAATCAAGACCATCAAGCGGAAAATCACCGACCTTGACCGCATGAAGATTGAGGAGCAGAAAAAGGCAATCCGCAGCGGCTACGATATGGATATAATCCCGTCCGACCTTGCCACCTACGGCGGCGAAGCGAAAAACCTTTTGCGGGATTTGCAGAGCCGGAACGAGCGAATGTTTTTGCTTACGCTGTTAGTTTTGAATGTGGCAGACACAAAGCAGAAATTGGACAACGACGTATTCAGTGCCGCAAGTATCGCGCAGAAATACAACTGTATGCTCACCCGCCTTGACTACCGGCAGGAACAGGGGCTTATGTCCTCTATCCCATTGGGCGAAAACCTAATCCATATCCAGCGGGGCTTGACGACTTCCAGCACCGCTATTTTTGTCCCCTTTACGGTACAGGAACTATTCCAAAGCGGCGAAGCGTTGTATTACGGCTTAAACGCATTATCGAACAACATGATTTTGTGCGACAGAAAACGGCTGAAAAACCCAAACGGTCTTATCCTCGGCACACCGGGCAGCGGCAAGAGTTTTTCGGCAAAGCGCGAGATCACAAACGCTTTTCTCATTACCGCAGACGATATTATCATTTGCGACCCCGAAGCGGAGTATTACCCCCTTGTAGAACGGCTGAAAGGACAGGTTATCAAGGTTTCGCAGAACAGCACGCAATACATAAACCCGATGGATATAAACCTCAATTACAGTGAGGGCGACACGCCCATAGCCTTAAAGAGCGATTTTATCCTTTCCTTTTGCGAGTTGATTATGGGCGGCAAAAATGGGTTGGAAGCGGTTGAAAAGACTTTGATTGACCGCGCCGTTATCAGCGTGTACCGCAGCTACCTTGCAGACCCGAAGCCGGAGAATATGCCGATTTTGGGCGACCTCTACAATGAAATCAAGAAGCAGCCGGAGAAAGAAGCGCAGCGTATCGCGTCGGCATTGGAACTCTATGTAAACGGCAGCTTGAATGTGTTTAACCATAGGACAAACGTTGACATTCACAACCGCCTTGTCTGCTTTGATATTAAAGAACTCGGCACCCAGCTACGAAAACTCGGTATGCTCATTGTCCAAGACCAAGTTTGGAACAGAGTTACCATAAACCGCAGCGAGGGCAAGGCGACGCGGTACTACATCGACGAGTTTCATTTGTTGCTCAAAGAGGAACAGACCGCAGCATACAGCGTTGAGATTTGGAAGCGTTTTAGAAAGTGGGGAGGTAAACAGCGTTGTGCCTAAAATCTTGCAAACGGGTACAGCGTATGCCGTCTTAACCGGAGCCGAAGATAGACGGTTAAGAGTATCAGCGCGGAAGAAACCGGAAAGGGTTTTGCAATCCTAATCCGAGTGGAAGTCTTGTTATAACAGGCATGACACACGCAACGCATAGGACTTGAAACTGCTCTTACAGAATATAACAGTCCCACGAGGCCGCGCTATCGTTTCGGTATGTGGTAAAGCACCACAGGATAAAAAGATATGCTATGCCGGGTATGAATTGACATACCGCTGAAAATGGGCGAAAGCCCCGGAGGGATAGATAAAAAGCTATCTGTTAATCACAGCAGATACCCACAGGAATAACGCAGAATGTCAAAGATTTGTTATCGTCCCGCGAGGTGGAGAACATCTTTGAAAACTCGGATTTTGTGTATATGCTCAACCAAGCCCAGGGCGACAGGGAAATCCTTGCAAAGCAGCTTAACATTTCGCAGCAGCAAATGACCTATGTAACCCATTCCGACGCGGGCGAGGGGCTTATTTTCTATGGTAACGTGATTTTGCCCTTTATTGACCGTTTCCCGCAGGATACGGAACTGTACCGCGTCATGACGACCAAACCCGGCGAGGTGTCGGCATGAGGATAGAAACGGACAAAATCTATTGCGGCGACAGCTTGCAGGTGCTTCAAACCTTGCCGGAAAACGCAGTTGATTGTTGCGTAACGTCCCCGCCCTACTATGCCTTGCGGGACTACGGCGCAGACGGGCAGATCGGACGGGAAGCAACGCCGGAAGAATATGTTTCCCGCATTACGGCGGTATTCCATGAGGTAAAGCGGGTGCTTACGCCGGAGGGGACTTGTTGGCTGAATATCGCGGACACTTATTGCGGCACAGGCAGCAAAGCCGACCACCAAGACCCCAAATACCCCAAAGGCAGGAACGGGCAGCAAGTGGCGTTTAACCACCGCGCCCCCGGCTGCAAGCCCAAAGATTTAATCGGTATTCCGTGGCTTGTAGCCCTTGCCTTGCGGGGCGACGGTTGGTATTTGCGCAGTTCGATCATTTGGCACAAAACAAACCCCATGCCGGAAAGCACGCGGGACAGGCCGACCCGCTGCTATGAATATGTGTTTCTGCTTACCAAGTCAAAGAAGTATTACTACGATTGGCAAGCAGTAGCCGAGCCGATAGCCCCCACAACGGCGGGGCGGCTGAAAAGCGGAGTTGGCAAAGGAAACAAGTATAGCGTTACTGTTCCGGGACAAAACCAGCCGCAGAAAATCAACCGCCCCCGTGAAAAGGGCGCATACGCCGACGAGTTGATTTGTCCCGTCCGCAGCCGCCGCAACGTTTGGCAGATCAACAATGTCGCGTATCATGGCGGGCATTTCGCAGCATACCCGCCCAAACTTGCGGAAACGTGCATTTTGGCGGGCTGTCCCGTGGGCGGGATTGTCCTTGACCCTTTTTTCGGCAGCGGCACGACGGGCATGGTAGCAAAGCAGCTTAACCGCCGCTATATCGGCATTGAGTTAAACCCCGACTATTGCGAACTTGCAAAACAGCGGATTGGAGGTGATGAAGATTGAGCAAGGAACTGAAAGCCCCCGACAAGGTAACGCAGAAAATGACCCGCGACGGTGCGGTTGCAGAAAACCTTACAACGGGCGAAACGTCCAGTATCAGCGAAAGGCCGCAGGAGGAAAATTATTCAGCCCCCGCAGGGGAGGCAGCGGAAAAGGTTGTGCAGCATATCGGCGCAGAGGTTGAGCGACACGCAGCAAAAGGCGCGGAGAAAAAAGCCCTTGACGCGGCGCAGCCGAAAACCCATTCTTCCCGCTTGCAGTTTTCCGAAGCGGAACGGGCAACGCCGGAACTTCAAAAGGCGATCAAGAAATCCGATAAGGCGGCAGACCGTTTAGACGCAGCGCGGGCGGCTATCCCCAAGCAGACCAAAATCAAGAAAGAGCGCGTTTTTGACGAAGCGAAAGGCAAGGCAAAGACGCGCCTTTCCTTTGAAAAGACGGATAAGCCCCCAAACGGCAAGTTGCGGCATAACCCCTTATCCCGTCCGGCGCAGGAGTTAAACAGCACCGTACACGGGAAAATCTACGAGGTAGAGAAAGAAAACGTCGGTGTGGAAAGCGGGCACCGGGTAGAACTTGCCGGAGAGAAAGCGGGCGGCATGGCGACACGGGCAGTTAAGGGCGGCATACGCAGCCATAAGCTGAAACCCTACCGGGCAGCGGCGGCAGCGGAGAAAAAAGCTGTAAAGGCAAACGCCGATTTTCTCTATCAAAAGGCGCTGCACGATAACCCCGCGCTTGCGCACTCAAACCCCATTTCCCGCTTTTGGCAGAAGCAGCGCATTAAAAAGCAGTATGCAAAGACGCTGAAAGCGGGCGGCAAAGCGAAAAAGACCGCCGAAGCCACCGCAAAGGCGGCGAAGAAAACCGCGCAGGAAACCAAACGGGCGACGTTCTTTGTCGTCCGGCACTGGAAAGGCTGCTTGATTGTGGGCGGGATTGCCTTTATCGTGCTGCTGCTTTTCGGCGGGCTGTCCTCTTGCTCCCTGTTCGGCGGCAACAGCGGCAGCGGCTTGATTGCGTCGTCCTATCTCTCCGAGGACGCGGATATTACGGGCGCAGAAAGCGCGTATGCCGCTATGGAAGCCGAGTTACAAGATATGCTGGACAATATCGAAAGCGAATACCCCGGCTACGACGAATACCGGGTAAACGCAGACGAGATCGAGCATGACCCCTATGTGCTAATCTCTATCCTCTCCGCGCTGCATGAGGGCGTATTTACCCTTGACGAAGCGCAAAGCACCCTTGAAATGCTCTTTGAGAAACAGTATATCTTGACCGTCGAGGAAGAAGTACAGGTACGCTACCGCACCGAAACGAGGACGGACAGCGAGGGCAACGAATACAAAGTTGAAGTACCCTATAACTATTACATTCTTCATGTGGATTTGGAAAACTTCAACCTATCCCATGTCCCCGTCTACATCATGGGCGAAGAACAGCTATCCATGTACGCTATGTATATGTCGTCGCTGGGAAACAGACCCGATTTGTTCCCGCAATCCGGCTATGTGTCTAAATACTATGAAAACCCGCCCGCAGATTACGAAGTCCCCGCCGCGCTGCTCAATTCCGATGAAAAGTTTGCGCGGCTCATGGAGGAAGCGGAAAAATACGTCGGTTTTCCCTATGTGTGGGGCGGCAGCACCCCGGAAACCTCTTTTGATTGCAGCGGCTTTGTGAGCTATGTGTTGACGAACAGCGGCCTATACAATACGGGCAGACTTGGGGCGCAAGGGCTATATAACATTTCAACCCGCGTTTCCAACCCGCAGCCGGGGGATTTGGTTTTCTTTACGGGTACATACGATACCCCCGGCGTTTCCCATGTGGGGATTTATGTGGGCGAGGACGGGGACGGAAGCCCCGTCATGCTGCATTGTGGCGACCCTATCCAGTATTCAAAGCTGGACACCAGCTATTGGCAATCCCACTTTTACGCCTACGGGCGGTTAAATTACAATTAAAAGGAGTTGAAAAATGAATATTGTATCTTTTGGCGGCGGCACGAATAGTGCCGCCTTACTTATTGGCCTATACAAGCACAAAATCCCGATTGACCTTATCACCTTTGCCGATACGGGCGCGGAACACCCGCATACCTATCAATTTATCGAGATAATCAATCAATGGCTTGCGGAACACGGTATGCCGCAGATTACCGTTGTGCAGTATGTTGACCGCTACGGCAACCGCCTATCTCTTGAAACCGAGTGCTTGCGCTCTCATACGCTCCCGTCGATTGCCTACGGGCATAAGCGTTGTTCGCAGAAACACAAAATCGCACCGCAGGAAAAGTTTTGCAACCACTATGCGCCTTGCCGCGAAGTATGGCAGCGCGGCGAGAAAGTCAACCGCTATATCGGCTATGACGCGGGAGAAGTGAAACGGTATGAACATTCCCGCAAGTACAACGAAGCCGACAAAAAATATCATAACCGCTACCCCCTCATTGAAGAATGGGGCTGGAACAGGGACGATTGTATCCGGGAAATCAAAGCGGCAGGATTGCCGCAGCCGGGTAAATCGTCCTGTTTCTTTTGTCCGAGCATGAAGAAACAAGAGATTTTATATCTCAAAGAACACTATCCCGATCTATTTAACCGGGCGGCGACTTTGGAAGAAAACGCTATGCCCTATCTTAAAACCGTTAAGGGATTGGGGCGCAGCTATTCATGGAAAGAACAGTTTGGAAAGGAGTAAATGACTATGGCGAACACGAAACTTGACCGTATCGAAAGGGATATTGAGAAAACGAGGGCGAAAGTCCTTGAATACCAAAAGAAGCTGAAAGACCTTGAAGCGCAGAAAGTCGAGGAAGAAAACGCGCAGATCGTGCAAATGGTTAAGGCGGTACACCTTGACGGGACGCAGCTTGCCGCGTTCCTCTCCGCTTACGCCAGCGGCGAAATCACCTTGCCGCAGCCGGAAGCGGCCTACCCCGCCGAACAGGAGGACAGCGACGATGAAGAATAAAAAGCTAATCCGAAAGTTTACCGTACTGCTTGCCGCGCTGGTTATCATGTGCGGCTTTTCTGTTACCGCATACGCGGGCGGCGGCGATGAAAGCGACGACACGCCTACCCCCGTAACCGAAACCGAGGAAACGCCCGCGCCGGAAACCGAGCCGGAAGAAACGACGGGCGGCTATGAGCCGCAGCCTCTTACCCCAGACGGTAATATGTCCCTTGTGGACGATATATCGGGGGAAGCGTCCGGCGACAAGCAGTTTATCACCGTCGTTACCAAAAGCGGCAACTATTTTTACATCATCATTGACCGCGCCGAGGACGGGGAAAACACCGTCCATTTCCTTAACCAGGTGGACGAAGCGGATTTAACCGCCCTTATGGAGGACGGGCAGACCGAAGCCCCCGTTTGTAGCTGCACCGATAAATGCGCCCCCGGAAGCGTCAACACCGCTTGCCCCGTTTGCAGCGTCAATATGAGCGAGTGCGCGGGCGTGGAAGCCGAGCCGGAGCCGGAAGAAACCGAGCAGCCGCAGGAGGAAGAAAAAGGCGGCGGCATGGGTATTCTGCTTGTCGTGCTGCTTGTTGCCGCAGCGGGCGGCGGCGCGTTCTACTACTTTAAGATTTTGAAGCCCAAAAAGGACGCGGTGAAAGGCAGCAACAACCTTGACGACCTTGATTTTGACGAGGACGACGAGGAAACGGAAGAAGTCGAAACCGAACAGACCGAGCAGGAGGACGACAATCTATGAAACTTGTAATTGCAGAAAAACCGAGCGTCGGGGCGGCGATTGCCGCCGTTATTGGCGCAAATGAAAAGTGCAGCGGATATTATGAGGGCGGCGGCTACCTTGTGTCGTGGTGTATCGGGCATTTGATTAGCCTTGCAGACGCGGCGACCTACAACGAGCAGTACCGTAAATGGAAGTACGACGATCTCCCCATTGTCCCGCACGAGTGGCGGTTTATCGTTGCCAGCGGCAAGGAGCAGCAGTTTTCTATTCTCAAAGACCTTATGCACCGCAGCGACGTTACCGAGATTGTCAACGCTTGCGACAGCGGGCGCGAGGGAGAACTCATTTTCCGCTTTGTCTATGAACAGGCAAATTGCAAAAAGCCCTTTTCCCGCCTTTGGATTAGCAGCATGGAGGAGGGCGCAATCCGCGAGGGCTTTTCAAACCTCAAAGACGGGCGCGGCTATGACAACCTCTATCAATCCGCGCTTTGCAGAGCAAAGGCCGATTGGCTCATTGGCATTAACGCGACCCGCCTTTTTTCTATCCTCTACCATAAAACATTGAATGTCGGCAGAGTGCAAACGCCCACCCTTGCTATGCTTGTAAACCGCGACTATGCAATCAGCAGCTTTAAGAAAGAGAAATATCATGTCGTCCGGCTGGACGTTGGCGGCGTTGCCGCCCTTTCCGAAAGGCAGGACGACGAAGCGGCGGCGCGGCAGATGAAAGCGGCTTGCGAGAAATCGCAGGCCGTTTGCACTTCTCTTAAAAAAGAGAAAAAGACCGCAGCCCCGCCGAAACTGTTTGACCTTACTTCTTTGCAACGGGAAGCAAACCGCCTATTTGGATTTACGGCGAAACAGACCCTTGACTATGCGCAAGCCCTCTATGAAAAGCGGCTTTTAACCTATCCCCGCACCGACAGCAAATATATCACTTCCGATATGGAGGGCAGCACAAAGGAACTCATTACCGGCCTTTGCGCTGCTCTCCCCTTTATGCAGGACGTGAAGCTGCAAGCCGACCTTGCGAGGATTTGCGACAACAGCAAAGTAACCGACCATCACGCCATTTTGCCGACAGCGGAGTTTGTGAAAACGGGCTTTTCTTCCCTTGCCGAAAGCGAGAAAAAGCTAATGACCCTTGTATGCGCAAAACTGCTTTGCGCCGTTGCCGCGCCCTATGAGTATGAAGCAGTTGCGGCGGTTTTCACTTGCAGCGGCTATGCCTTTACCGCAAAGGGCAGGACAACGCTTTGCGAGGGTTGGCGCGAGATTGAAAGGCTATCCCGCGCCGCGTCCGGGGAACAGGACGAGGACGCAGAGCCGGAAGCGGTTTTACCCCCGCTTGCCGAGGGACAGACCTTTGAAAATCCGGCAGCGGAGATCTCCGAGCGTTACACGCAGCCCCCAAAGGCATTTACCG
>OLQB01001240.1_pt1 | contig 18484 bp, 9 predicted proteins | sample 1672681 | NCBI WGS metagenome assembly OLQB01 (sample SAMEA3136713, study PRJEB25190) | human gut metagenome | reverse complement strand
AAAGCGATACAGATTGTTTCTTTTCTGATGAAGAACTGATTGAGTGGTACAATGTCGGTGGTATAGAAGAAATTGAAAAAAGGGCAAGAGAAAAGGGATTAGATGTAGAACACATTCAGACCGATACGGTTTATGTGTCGGCAGAAGATATTGAACTTGGACTATATTCAGAATCAGTAAGAATTTAATTGAAAATGAAACAAAAAGGCAGTCAATTTGAACGTTTTTAATAAATATTTTAGAAAATACATTCAAAACCATTAAAACTGTCAAAAATTTGACAAAGGCTAAAATTCTGAATGTGCTATAATTTGTATGCTGAAATATTTATACATATTGAAAAGCACAGCTGAATGAAATAAATTCAACTGTGCTTTTTTTGATGGGCGAAACGCCCATGGACTTTTTTGAAAGGAGAAAGGTAACAAAATAACATGGAATTATATAACACAGAAGATATAAAAAAAGCTAAAGAATTATATGAAAAAAGCCTGAATGGAGTCTATACAATAGAGTTGTATGACAAAGCATCAAATACTTTAAATTCTGTACATATATGTCAGAATGAAAATCAGACGGAAGAACTGATTATGCAAGGAAAAGACTTGCCAGAACTTGCAGAAGGCCACTCTTATAGAGTATTTAAAACAAGGTATGACAGCAACGCTGAAATAATTGAGCACAGTCTCGTTAAGGAATATACAAAAGACGATATAGAAAACGCAGCAAAAGTGAAAAGAAATCCTTTACTGGAAAGACTGGATAAAGTTAGACAGCAGGAAGAATATGCAAAACAACTGCAGAAAGAGACAGAAAATAAGGAATTTAATCTTGTCTACGATAAAGTTAAACAAATTCTTCCAAGGGCAAAAGAATTGCATGAACTGCGAAAAGAATTTAACTATCCGCAGACAGCAATGATTCCGTTTTGGCAGGAATATCCAGAATTTTATCCTTATAGGGATGGTCCACGCCAGAGAGGAGAAAAAGGGGATGCCGATCATATTATCTGGACTAAAAGAGGAATTGGTTTAAAACCAGATAGTGAATATAGCTACTATGTATGCGTAAACTATTATGATGGTTCGCTTTCGGTAAGAAATGATTATAAATCAAGTAATGAACCAGCTTCTAATTGCAAGCAGGAATTTGTTAACAGTCAGCTAAAGGAAATTGCAGAAAAGTTTGATTTATTTTATCAATGCGAATATGCAAAGCTAGAATATGAGTTAAAAACACGCAGTCAGAGTTCAGATGCAATAATCGAAAAATACAAAGATAAAGATCAGAAACTGGATGAAATAAAAAAGGAAAACGAGGAGACAGCAGATCTGCATCTACTCAAATCTCTTACATTTGAGGATGCCGATGCAACTGTAGAATTTGAGAATATGATTCTATATCTTACTAGAACTGAACAAGACGAAGCAATGGTTGATTACTATATCAATGACAGAGAAACTGGATGCATGAAAGACTGTGGATCTTGGTTTGATGACTGCAACGTTACTGCAGATTTAAAAGAAGCAGTGAAAGCTGCCATGAAAGAAAAAGATATTTCAGAGCAAATTCTCTCAGTTAACAAAGGAGACAGATTTGAAGAAATCGCAGGAATTTCACCAGTACGTCAACGTGGCGGACAGTTTATGTGACTTTTTTGTATAATATTTCTAGAAAATACAGTAAAAACGTCAAAAATCCCAAAAATTTGGGAAAAAAATGAAAATCACATATGCTAAAATATGTATACTGAAATAAAAACATAGAGATGTGGCACAGCTGAACAAAACTCAACTGTGCTTTTTTTATTTCACGGGCGAAACGCCCATCAAAAATGAAATGTGGTGCAGATGAACAGAAGAAAGCTACTTATATGTGTTGCAGGACTGGTTGTTCTTGCTGATGGATTCTATTTAGGCAGATGGCTGATGGACCTGAATAGAGAAAAGAAGTCTGAAAAAGAAATTATGGATATCATCAGATCTGATAATGTTGGAAATGATGGCTATAAAATGACAAAAGAAAGTTATGAAAAACTCAGAGACAGATGTTCAGATGTTGCAGGCTATATTGAATTTCCAAATGATTTTCTGTCAGAACCTGTTGCTCAGAGTGATGACAATGATTATTATCTGTATCACTGGATTGATGATACTGAAACTACGCAAGGCTCAGTATTCATGGATTGTGACTGCAGCAAAGAAAATAAGAATATTACCATTTATGGACACAATGTCTATTATGATGCGAAAGCTAGATTTTCTCCTCTTGAGAATTTGACGGATCAGGAAGTTTTTGAACAGAACAGCCAGTTCAGGTTATGGATTGATGATGAAATGAGAACGTATGAAATAGCATATGTAACGATCTATGATACGAAACAGGATGCTGACTTTGATTTCAGAATCAAGAATTTCTATACAGATGAAATGTATACAGATTTTATTGACTGGATGAATGAGCATCAGCTGATTGAACCGTTAAATAAAACGTGCATTGACAAGACTGACAGCTGCGTTACTCTGCAGACATGTGTGAAATGGCATAGTGCAGAGAGATATCTGATAACAGCAAAAGAAATAGACAGAGAAAAAATTTAAAAAGATAGAAAGTGTGACAACAGAATAAAAATGATTAATAAATCAAAACAGTGATTATCTTTGAAGGGAGGTTAGAATGGAAAAAAGATGGAACAGGTTCTTTATTGGAATCCTGTCATCCTTTTGCATCATAGGCAGTCTGATACCTGTTTCGGCAAAGGGAGAAACAATTTATGAGGATTTTGACAAAGACAGAAAAGGAAGCATCACCTTATACAAGTATGTTAGCAATGACAATTCAACAGTAAAGACAGATGGATCGTCCTTTTCTAACAATGTTGATGAACAGCTTGAAGCTATTCAGAAAGCAACAGGAAATTATAAAATGCTTCCTGAAAAGGGAATTGAATTTTCCTATATAAAGATTGCTGATGCAGAACAGGTAAATCTGGAAACAAAATCAGGTGTCTACTATACAAATATGGAAGCAGATGTACTTAATAAACTGGTTGTATATGGTGGACTTCAGTCAGCAACAGATACAACAGCACTTGATGCTGATAAAAACGCTGCTGAAAAGCATTATGAGCCTGATCAGGTAGTTACTGCATTGTCCAAGCTGAATACATCAGTATTTGAAATGAACATTGCAGGGAATACAGTTACTGGGACTGGCGAAACATTTCTGAGACAGAAAGCTGCAGATACCAGTGTACCAGTGAATGGTTCATTTAAAGCTACCAATGCATATGGTAAAACAAAAGCAGACAATCTTGATACTGGTCTGTATCTGATAGCTGAAGTGAACTGGGAGCATAAGGCAATATCCAAACATGACGGATACTGGGAAACAGTAACAGTCAATCAGAATGGTACTGCTGATGCAGGTGAGGGCAGTGAGTATGCTGATATTGCTTCTCCATCTTCTCCTTTTATACTGCAGCTTCCAATGGTCAATATGAACAACACTGTTTCAGGTGATACAACATATGCCGCAGGACAGGGATGGCTGTATGATGTGTCTGCATATCCTAAGAATGGAACAATCAATATCCACAAGGACATCATTACAAACGATGCAGGAGCGGATACAAACAATACTGGAATGGATACAGTTGATACAGAAACACTTTGTGATTTCCATCAGACAAATTATCTGCAAGGTGGATCTTCTATTGACAGTGGATCACATTTAACACATCAGATTGATGCAAATATTGGAGATACTGTATCGCAGGTTATATCTGCTGATGTACCTGCATTAATGGATAACAAGAAAAATAAAGTATTCAGCATTACTGACAGAATGACAAAAGGTCTTGAATTTAAAAGTCTGGAATCTGTAACTTTAGGTACGGAAGGATGGAATGGTTCAAACAATACAGTTCTGAATACTGATGATTATGTATTAAGCATTGGAAGTGATAAAAAGAGTTTCAGTGTAACATTGTCTGCTAATGGACTGGCAAAACTGGACAGTCTGAACACAGCTTCCTTTCTGTATGTAAGATTTAATTCCTTTGTAACAAAAGATGCTTTAATCGGTACTGATCATTATGACTACACTACTGACAAAGGTGAAGTATCTTCTGCAGCAAATCAGAACACAGCCAAGCTGACATATGCTACAGATAGAACAATGGAACATGAATACTATTCAAATACTCCAAAAGTCTACACATATGAAATTGATCTGAATAAGAATGTAAAAAACAAAGGCAATGGTAAATATGAAGATGTTACATTTACAGTCAAGTCATACAGATCTCAGACAGTTGGTTCTTCTTTGACTGAAACAGATCTCAGATTTATAGAAGAATCCAGTGGTGTCTATAGAATCTACAATGAAAATTATGACGTGGGCGGAACGCCCGTGAGCAGTATTCATGCTGACGGAAACGGAAATATCAGGATCAAAGGTCTGGATTCCAGAGATTATGTTTTTACTGAAACAAAAACAATGAATGGACAGCAGCTGCTTGCCGAACCTTTTACTGTACGTCTTGTTGCAAACAAGATTGTTGATGAATATGACACTAAATACGAAACTGGAGCATTGTCACATGCCTATGTTTGGTCTGGAGAAGAGCCTGCTAAACTATCCAAGTATGATCTGCTGAATACAAATCAGGTCGGAGCATTGTCAAGCGGTATTGCAAAAGTAACAGTTATGAACAGCGGATTGAAATTATTGCGTACTGGCGGAAATGGAACCATTGGCTATATTGCCATAGGTGGTTTAATGATAGTCAGTGGATTGATTTTCATGAGAAGAAAGAAAGGAGAATTAAATGAATAAAAGAAAAAAAGCATCTATTCTCCTTGGACTGCTTGTTGGAAGCATGTGTCTGTCATTTCTTCCAGTACTGGCGGAAGGCAACGATACTGAAAAATATCCAATTATTGACAGAGATTATGCTAATCTGACAATCAGATATTTTGATGATTCAGAAGAAACTGTTCCATCAGCAGGAACAGAATTTACAGTAATGAAAGTTGCTGATATCGGCAGAGATATCAATGATGGAACCAATGGCAGGTATATGCCACTGGTCAGTGAACTTGATTTTACTGGCATTGAAGAAAACAATGGAAAAGAAGCATATGAGTATGAACAGACAGTCATTTCAGTTTATGAGCAGAAAGGAAAGGATTTTGGCTATCAGACAACAAAGACAGTTGGAAATGACGGAACCGCATCCTTTAAACTTCCTGTTGGTGCATATCTTGTAAGAGAGACAAAAACGATGCGATATCACATCCGCTCTAAACCGTTTCTTGTATCAGTTCCAGAAACGAACAAGGAAAGCAACAGCTGGAACTTTGATGTTGTCGCATATCCAAAACAGCAGCTGGCAGGAGATCTTTCAATAAGCAAGCAGATTATTGGAAGATCATCAAAAAGTGATGATGTATTCCATGTGCAGATTACATTGAACTGTGAAGGTACATATAAGGCAACACTGGCTGATGGAAGTACTGGTGAAGTTACAAATGGATCTGAGATTGCTATCAGAGGAAATCAGAAGATAACTGTCTATGATCTTCCTTCTGGAACAGAATACAAAGTTACAGAAAAGGAAGCTAACGCTGATCCATATAAGACAGGCTATAAAAATCAGACTGGAAAGATCGAAGCTAAAAAAGAAATCGAAGCTAAAGTTATAAATGATACAACTCAATGGGACAACGTACATACTGGAGAAGGAAGCAAGATCATCATAGCAATGATGGTTGGTGTTGGTGCGTTGGCATTATTACTCTTTCTGTTAGTGGGAAGAGACAAGAAGGAAACTACAGAATCATAGTGATTCTGTTTTTTCATATAGACATGTTGAACAAATAGGTTGACTAGAAAGGAATGATTATGAAATTCAACAAAAAAAAGATTTGCAACCGAGCCGTTGCGGTCACTTTGTCTGCATTGATGGCATTTCCTGCAGCAATGACTGGTGTTCATGCTGATGGGACTTCTACAATCGACACAACAAAGAAAGGTTCAATTACTCTTTACAAGTTTTTGGACAATAACGGTAAGACAGTGGATGCCACTGGTGTAAATGGCTATGGCACAACTGCACAGGATATCCTTGCAGGAATCCGACAGGAGGTAGACAGTGAAATCCTGCCTGAAAAGGGTGTAAAGTTCAGAACAATCAAAGTTGCTGATATTGAACAGGTTACAGAAGATACTGCAAATGGACTGAACACAACTGGTACATACTACACAAATATTGATGAAGGATTCTTCAATATTATGAATCAGTATCTAGGTGATGATGCACTTGTTGCTTCTGAATCAACAAAGGTTACAGATGGAAGAACAACTGATGTTTCTTCACACCCAGATGATCACTATGAATCTGATGAACTGAATGCAAAGATTCTTGAAGTAAACCGTGCAGGTGCAAAGGCTGATGGATCTGATTCTGTGACTGGTGAAGTTGCGTTGAACAGATACCTGAGAACTAATTCAAAGGCACAGGCATTTAATGATACAGATGAAGATGGATATACTCAGCTCAACGATCTTGATCTGGGACTTTATCTGATCTGTGAAGTTGACTGGGAACATTCTGCTCTTTCAAAACATGATACATACTGGGAATATGTTACAGACGATCAGGATGACAAGCTGACAAGCGGAAAAGGAAAGACATCTGATGCAGGAACAGAAAACAGCGGAATCCAAGCAGGCGGTAAAGATGCAGGCGGATCTGTCTATGCTGATATTGCATCTCCATCATCTCCATTCCTGTTATCTGTTCCTATGACAAACTTGGCAAATATTACTATTGATGGTAAAGAATACAAGCCTGGAACAGCTTGGCAGTATGATATCGTTGCTTTCCCTAAGAATGGAACAATCAATATCCACAAGGATATTGTGACAAATGAATATGCTGCTGCTAATTCTCCTGAAGGAACAGCAGGCACACCAACAAATGATGGTAATGATACAACTGACACAAAGACAACATGTAATTTGGTTCAGACAAATTACTTGGCAAATGGAACTTCCCTAGACAAGCAGTCTGGACTGGTACATCAGATTGACGCAAACATTGGAGATGTAATTACACAGCTTGTATCTGTTGATGTTCCAAGACTTACAGATGATATTGACAATGAACAGCCTGCTGATGTTGCAAATAGAGATACAGTAACACGCAAGCATAACAAGACTTTTATTGTTACAGACAGAATGACAAAAGGCTTGAAACTTATTGACAACAACTCATTCAAAGTAACTCTGACATCCAGTGCATGGAATGATCCAAATGCAACACAGTTTGTTGAAGGTACTGACTTTGATCTTACATTTGCAGATGACAAACAGTCTTATGTATTAACGGTTAAAGAAGAAGGATTAAAGAAGATGGATGATATTTCATCAGCATCTTATCTCTATGTTCTCTATAACTGTGAAGTTACAAAGGATGCCTTAGTTGGTACAGATACTTACGGAAATCAGAGACATGTTGTTAAAACAACAGCTTCAAATGCTGAAACATTAAAGAATGGAAATATCAATGATACATTAGAAATTGATGATTCTAAAACAGATACTTCTTATGATGTTACATACCCACAGGGAAGTTCTGACGGTGCAACTGACAAGCATCCAGAAGCTACTAACCAGAACACAGCTCAGTTGACATATGCAACAGATCGTACAATGGAACATGATTACTATTCCAATACAACAAAAGTATTTACATATGAATTGGATCTCACAAAGGTGTTTACAGACGGAACAGCAGGCTACGTTTCCAAGAATGATACAAATGACAAGAAGAACAGTTCTTCATTTGCCTATTCAAACGTAAAGTTCACAGTACGTGGATCTGTAAAGGATGGATCTGAACATGATGTACAGGCCAAGGCAGAAGGTGCTCCAAGCGGATGGGAAGATTTGACATTCATCCGTACTGGTGACGGTACATACCGTGTATGGGACAAGAGAACAGACGGTGGTGACTATAATGCTGATGCAGATACACTGGATCAGGCAGCTAACGAAAAATCAATCACAAGATATGTTACACCTAATTCTGAAACTGGCTTGCTTACAATCATTGGTCTTGATGCAAGAACATATGAATTGACTGAAAGAGCTACTGCCAAGGGAAGAAACCTTATGGCTGATCCATTCTATGTTGAACTTGCTGCTCCAGTGAAGAGTGGCAAGACACTTGAAGATGGATCCATTGAACACGCTTATGTATGGACTGGAACAAAGCCAACAGACAATTCAACTGGCATGAAGAATATTGACTTGGCTACTTATGATATAAACAAGGCAAGACTTGATGAAGGTAGAACTCCAGTTACGGTTCAGAACAATGAAGTTATCAAGGTATTGAGAACTGGTGGTGCAGGAACAATCATGTTCTATGTAGCAGGCGGTTCAATTATTACTGTTGCTTTATTATTCTTCCTGAAGAAAAAGAAGGAAGAAGAGGCTAATATTAATAGATAGTCAGTAAATTATTTACTAATATTTTATTCTATTTTTTTGAGCAGAGTCTAATACTGGATTCTGCTCTTTTTAAAGCAATGCATCATCACTGATGGTACGTTGCTTTAAGGAGATTGAAAGACAGTGGCAAAGAGAAAAAGGGAAAAAAAGGATCTCAGCACTATATTAATGACAGTTCTGATGATTGCAGGATGGTATGTAATGATGTTTCCAAAATCAGCTGATCTGCTGAACAGGATTTACAATCAGAACACGATTTTATCCTATAACAACACAATGGCTAGATACAGTGATGAAGAAATTGAAGTAATGCTAGAAAACTGCAAGAAATACAACAATGCAATATATGAAGAACAGCAGACAACTCAGTTTCGATACAGAGGACCGACAGCAACAGACAGTGTATACAAATCACTTCCAACAAAGTCATCAGAGATAGGTACACTGCGTATTCCATCAATTGATGTGAATGTTGGAATTGTTCATGGTACTACCGATAATGAACTGCAGTCAGAAGCAGGTCATCTGTATGGAACATCTCTACCAGTTGACGGAGAGAATGTTCATGCAGTAATAGCTGCACATTCTGCTTTATCCACTGCCAAGCTGTTTACAGATTTAGGGAAAGTCAAGAAAGATGACACATTCTATATAACTGTATTAAATCAGGAATATGAATACAAGGTCGTAGATATCAATGTAGTTCTTCCTACAGAGGAAGCTCCATATGAACAGATTGAAGAAGGAAAGAATTATGTAACGCTTTATACATGCACACCATATGGTGTAAATACACACAGACTGCTAGTGAAAGGGGAGTTAGCAGGATCTACAAAGGTTGAAGGAGAAGATGGCGGTTTCTCTCTCAGAGAATACGCAGATATCATTAAAAACTCTTCCATTTTTGCATTGATCATACTGGCACCATTTATTCTTATGCTTGTCTACAGTATAAAGATTAAGCATGAAAAAGAAAGCAGAAAAAAGCAAATATCAAAACAGACTGACAAGAGGAAGGAAAGGAATTCTATATGAAAAATACGAGGAAAGGCAGACATTTAAGAGGAAAAGCTTTATTAAAGCGGATAGTACTGTTTCTGACAGCCTTGCTGATTGCTCTTACCACTGAAATTACACCAAGCAATAACAGTGTAATAGCTGAAACATCTATTGATAAGGTAGCAACAGACTATATTCAATACATTCAGGGAGATAAAGAACTGTCTACTTCATTCAGATATCGTATGGCATTTTATCAGGGAAGACCTGCTTACTGCTTTCAGCCATATGAAGCAATGGCAGGAACCTTTGCAGGATCAGGAACCACTGCTGCGGTATATGGTGAATCAACTGCAGAAGCATGGAATGGATGGAATGAAGATACGAGACTGAAACTGCAGCTCATTACATATTATGGATATGGATATGAGAATCGTAATGATCAGTTGGATTATCTGGCAACTCAGGAAGCTATATGGGATGCCATAGCTCCATGTACAGTATTCTGGGATAGAGTCAATACATCTCACTCTGGTTCAATGAACAGTGAAGTTGACAGAAGAAAGAATGCAATTGTTGCTGATGTTGACAACTGGCTTAAAGCAAATTCCAAAACAGTAGTATGGCATGTCACTGATTCCAGTGGAAATGCTGTCTATAATCTGGATGGGACAAAAGTAGAAGATGGCAGAGAAATAAATTTTGACAATGCAATCATTGGAGAAACATATACATTTACAGATGTAAATGGAAATCTATCTTCTGATGGAAGCATCACAAAAAATGAATTTGACGGAGATGCAGAAAAGAACGGAAACACAGTTCAGATCACAATTGATAAAGATGATTACAATGTTACTAAATCAGTTGAAGTCAACTGTAAAGGTGCTCAGGATCTTCCAAATGTAGGAAATTCAATGGTATTGTATGCTGCTTCCTATCAGAATCTGATCACAAGAGGAACACCTAGAACATCTTCATACAGAAGTCTTGCAAAGATTACTGGTTCCAATGGAAATGTACTAATAGATAAAACGGACGAAAACGGAAATCCAGTATCAAATGCCAGTCTGACTTTATACAGATTAAATGCGAATGGAACCCGTTCTGATATTGAGTATTTCACTACTGATGGAAGTTCTCATACAGTAAAGAATGTTCAGCCTGGTAATTATGTACTGGTTGAAAATGAAGCACCTGCAGGATTCTATAAAACAGATCCAGTATCATTTGAAGTGAAAGCTCAAAAGGCTGATCAGAATGTCAGAATGACTGAGCCACAGATACTGTATAAGGTACTTAAAACAGATACAAATACTGGACAGCCACTGGCGGGAGTTACGTTACAACTCCAGAACGAAAACGGAGCAATCCTAGACGAATGGATCACAGATGGAGATTATCACTATATAGATTCTTCACTGTTGGAAGCGGGAAAAACATACAAGATTCATGAAGTAGCAGTTCCTTATGGCTATTATCTGAGAGAATCTGATGTCAGCTTTACTGTATCAGCATACAGACCAGATGACAGCGTTCTTGATAATGGATATGTAACAGTCACAGTCGATAATACAAGACTGGATTATGAAGTTACAAAAGTAGATTCTGAAACTGGGGAATATGTAGTTGGTGCCAGATTAAAACTTATTGATGAAAATGGAAATGAAATCGACTCTTGGATCACAGAAAAAGGACCACATAAGATTGATTATCAAAAGCTGATGCTAGGATGCACATATACTGTAGTGGAGACGGAAGCACCAGAGGGATATTATTTATCTGGAGAACCAAAATCATTTACTGTAAGCAACTATCTGGAAAATGTTGGATTGACTCAGACTGTAGAAATGACAGATCGACCAATCAAATATTCAGTACTTAAAGTAGATGAAAACAATGTTCCACTTGCAGGAGTGGAGCTTGGACTGTATTCAGACAAGGATTGTAAGAATTTAATTGAGAACTGGACTACAACGCAGAATGCACATGTAATTGAAGCAAATCTGCAGAATGGAAACACATATTATGTAAAGGAATTGAACACAGTTAAAGGGTATTATCTGAATGATGAAGTAGTATCCTTTAAAGTCAATACTGGTTCAAGTCTTGAACAGATGAATGAAAGAACTGTTGTTGTAGAAAATTTTGGAATCCATTACTATGTTGAAAAGCGTGATGAAAATGGAAACAGAATTGCAGGAGCAACGATACAGTTAAAAGATGAAAATGGAAGAGTATTAACTGAAATAGTTTCTTCTGATGCAGATAAAGTAGGAATTCCAAAGGAATATCTAGATGCAGGAAAGGGGTATACTCTGCACGAAAGCGTGAGTGTAGACGGTTACTACTATCCAAAAGACGATATAACATTTACTGTTCCTTCCACATATGGAGAAGCAAAGAAACGCAAGCAGGAATCATTTGTATTTACAGTAGTTGACAATACGATTCGTTACAGTGTTGTAAAGAAAGATAAAGATACTGGAGCTTATATTTCTGGAGTTACATTAGGTCTGTATGATCATGCTGATATAAATGTTGCAACTGATACACCATTGATTGCATGGGAAACAACAGATGAACCATATATGCTTTCTGATAATTTCAAATTGAAAGCAGGAGCTACATACTATGTAAAAGAAATCAAGAGCGTAGACGGTTACTATTTAAATACAGAAACTGTCAGTTTTACAGTTCCAAATACTGTATATGACAATACTGTTATGAAAGTAGAATATACAAACAAGAAGATTGAATGGCATGTCAGAAAAGTAGATGATCAGGGCAATCTACTCACTGTAAATGAACAGGGACAGCCTTTCAAACTTGAAATCTATGATTCAAATGGAACACAGGACAATACAGATGATGATGTTTTATTAACAACACTGGTTACTGATGATGCTGAATATAAAGCAAAAGGCTATTTTGATGTAACAAAATATACAACTCTGGTTGGTGGAATTGTATACAGAGTTCATGAAGCAGAAGCTGCAAATGGATATGACAAAGATACAGACAAGTATGTAACGCTTACTTATGACGGTGTAAATGATACCATTGAACTGACAACAGTTTCTGACAGACCTTTGAACATTCATTTAAAGAAGGTAGATGAGAATGGAAATCTTCTATCTACATACAGAGGTCCTGATGGTATTGAACAGGGATTTATACTAGCTATTTATGACAGGGACCTGTTGAATAATGGTGCATCTGAGGATGATGCTCTAGTTGCAACTGTTGATACAAGTTCACCTGAATATGTACAGAATGGATATGCAGATGTTTCCAGATATCTGAATTATTCAAAGAACTATCTATGCAGAGAAATTGGCTATCCATATGGCTACTACAGAGCAAAGGATTATGAATTTACTGTAAATTCATTAGTGGATGGAGAAATCATTATGACGGACCCAACTTTGAAAGCACAATTCAGAAAAGAAGATGAAAATGGAAATCCAATACTTGCGGAATACGCAGATAATGATATTTATTTCCAGTTCACACTTTATGATACTAACGGAACGGACGAAACGAGTGATGACACACCTATTGCTCTCTTTTCAACAAAAGATGCAGGCGAAAATGGGTGGATCTCTATCGGACAGTATATGCAGGAAGTACACTCATATAGAATTGCTGAAACATATGCACCAGACGGATTTGAATATGCAAAAGGCAATGTTTATATAAATACTCCGGGATACTATGTTGAATCTGAAGGAAACGTCATTAACGTAAAAATATAGACATAAAGACAGCTCATAGTAAGGTTCTATGAGCTTCTTTTTTGATAAATCTAACAAAAGGAAAGGGGTTATTGAATGATAAAGAATAGAAAACGATTTGCAATGTGTTTGATATTTGCGTTTGTGATGATCGTAACTGGACTTACTGGAAGTTCAGTTTTCTTGAATCAGCAGAAGACTTATCAGGATGCTATTGCAAATGCTACGCCATCTACGAAAGCAATCCTGTCTGTTTTAGATACGGAACAACTGGAAAATGATCTTGCGAATAATCAGATTGATTATACACGCATTGGAAATACGACATACGTTTTGAATTATGACAGTTCTGATTCTGCTCAGACAGCAGTGTATGAAACATATGCCAATAATGAGCAGATAATGGCAAATACAGATACAATATTTACTGTAAGCGGAACTGAAAAATATCGAGATACAAAAAAACTCACAATTTCAGAGAAAGAAAATATTCCAGATGGAATGATTTTAAAAGACTACTGTGAGCAGAATGGAAAGAAGCTAGTTGCAGTCATTGATACTGGAGTTAATGACTATGCAGCTGAATCTAAAAACTTTACTAATGAAAAGACAGCAAGTGATGAAAACGGTCATGGTACTGCAGTTGCCAGAACGATTCTAGACAACTCGAATGGAAAAGCAGTCATTCTTTCATTAAAGGCAATGAAGAATGATGGTACTGGCTATGCTTCAGATATTATCAAAGCAGTACAGTTTGCAAGAGAACAGCATGTTGATGTAATCAATATGTCTATTTCTGCATTGGATACTGGATCTTCTTCAATCATCAAACAGTTTGTGTCTCAGGCTGTAACTGATGGAATAACAGTAGTAGCTTCTGCAGGTAACTTTAACAGTTCTGCACAGTTATATGTACCTGCAAATGTTAATGGGGTAATATCTGTTGGTGCTATAGATGAAAAGTTGAATAAAATTGCAACATCTAACTATGCAGCTGCCTGTTATGAAATAGCAGACAGTACATCAATTGCTGCTGCAATTCATACAGGAAAAATTGTTTCAAATGCAGTAGAAGAGACAATAAAAGACTCTGATATAAATTACGATATATCTAAAGCTGATTCCTCATTGGTTTCTGAATGTGGTAGATTTGTAGCAACTAAAGACAACAATGAAAAAGCTGCAGTTGTAGAATACGGATTGAATTATTCTGATGATGTGAAAGCGAAAATTCAAAATAGCGGTGCAAAGTATATAATTTCTTCAGATAAAGAGCTAATGAAATATCTGGATGAAAGTACAACACAACTGTATGATCAGACATATAATGCTTATCATTATTTATTCAACAGTGAAAGTGAATATCAGTCTGCTCAGAAATCTTTATCAAACTTAAAGAATACGTTTGTATATGGAAATGCAGTCAATAATGCCTTTTCAATACAGTGGAATAAAGAAACTTATTCAGGATGGGTAAATGGAAGAGTTTGGCAGGATGGATCACATACTGGAGCATTTAGAATATGGTTTGCAGCATCAGCAAGCAACTGCAGTGTTTCATGGCAGGCTCAGTTAGCAACGAATGGATGGGTTGGAGCAGGTGTATCAGGTGGCGAACATATCAATGTTTCGATCAAAAGAGGAAACTCAACCAAACAGTCAATAAATACAACCAGTTATAATGGACTGGGTGGAGACGGTAAAAGTGGCACTGAATCTTGGGCAGTGCTTGCAACCAATTCATTTACAGATTACGCACATAACGCAACGTATTCATGTTCTGTAGATTTCAGAAATGCAGGACTTTCAGGAGATATTGGAAGTCGTGTAATAACAGTCAGTTTAAGTGGACTGACTCCTGGATACTATCTGGATTTAAACTTTTTTGATCCATCAGGAACTCATAGAGATGATGGATCTATTGGTACTGCAAATTTTACAGTTAATGGATCTGCAAACAATAATGTAAAAGACTATTATGGAACAGGTTTATCAAATTACTCCTATTCATTATCGAATATTTCTCTGAACGCAGGACTTAAATTATCTTCTGTTAATTCGTACAGTGGAGCAGGTGTCTATGAGAATAGAGGAGTTGAAATAAAAACAGCGTGGTCTAGGGTTACTGTAAATCCAAATGGTGGATCATGGAATGGAAAGAAAGATAATACTACATTGACTGCTTCAAAAGTGAATGATTCTTTTGACTTGGGTACTCCAACAAGAGCAGGTTATATTTTTACTGGGTGGTCACAGTCTGGTGGCGGATCCTTGAATGGAAATAGATATTCCTATGGAAATTCAGACGGAAGCATAACAGCAAACTGGAAGAGAGGAACATTTACTTTAACGGTTGATGGAAACGGTGGAACTGTTGAAAATATCTCTTCTAAACAGTACACTATGACGCTTGAGGAAACTGCTAATAACTCTATAGCAAGTTCAAAGTTCACTAAGACTGGATATACATTTACTGGTTTGTATACATCCAAAGACGGTGGAGTGCAGGTATATGATGCGAATGGAAACTGCATCAGAAACTCTTCCTACTGGAATAATGATGGAAAATGGATATATACAAGTGATCTGACTCTGTATGCACACTGGAATGCTAACAACTATACTTTGACAGCACATGCAAATGGATCTAATGCATCTTTAGTTGGCGGTAATTTCAATAACAGTACTGATTCATCGGTAACAGTAACCTATGACAGTCCAAACTATTATATTTTAGGAACTGCTTCCAGAACTGGATATACTTTTGAAGGATTCTATACTGGAAAATCAAAAGACGGTTCTAAAGTATTTGATGCCAACGGTGCAGCAACAAATGAAGGTACATACTGGAAAGACAACAAATGGCATTCAACAAATAATCTTGATGTCTACTCTGGATGGACAGCTCATACATACACAATTAAGTTTGACGGAAACCAAGGATATGTTCCTGCAGGTGCGATTGAAACTGTTCAGGGAAGCATGAATGATCAGGGAAGAACGTATGATGATGGAGTGTCATTGCCAGATGCAGGCTTCACATGGCAAGGTCATACATTCTTGGGATGGTCTACTAATGCAGATGCAACTGTTCCGACATGGGATAACAAGTCAACTGCAAATATTACTGCTGATGACAATGCTGTTGTAACACTGTATGCTGTGTGGTCAACAAATCTGTATACTGTATCAGTTAATCCTGCTGATGGAACTTGGAATGGGACTGCAGAAGTTCAGAAAAACACACAGCCTTGGGGTACAGAAATTGATCTAGGACAGCCTGTTCCAAATGACAAGACAGCTGTTATTACATATACAAATATTGATGGTGCAGAAAATGCTCGTGAAAGTGATACGATATCATGGGTTTTCAAGAACTGGAGCCTTGCAGATGATGATCATGGCTTCTTTGAACAGACATTTGGAATGCACGCAAGTGAAAATGGTAAATATACTTTCCAGTCAAGCAATGATACTATTACTGCTAATTACTACTACACATCAGTTACACTGCCAAATCCAACAAAAGAAGGACTGACATTCTTAGGATGGTATAAGGATGCTGATTTCACAAAGAAGGCAGGCAACGGTGGCGAACTGTATAGAGCAGCTGAATCAGAAACACTGTATGCAAGATGGGAAAAGAATACATTCAGCTATTCTGATACTATTCAGGCATTCATGCAGGACAAGAGTGGAACAACAGAAGGTGTATTTATCCGCAAGGTAAATGGTTACACTGGACAGCAGTTGAAGGATGTAGATGGTGTAGGATTTGTGATTGGATTGTATAAAAATTCTGTATCACAAAGCACTCTGACATTAACTGTTGATACTTCAAAAGGTGTCTTTAACAGGCAGAATAATTTGATTATCGGTCTTAATGAAGCTAATGAAAATGGCTACTATAAAATAGATGGCCTGCTGGAAAAAGGAGCTACATATGTAGTGCATGAAATTTCTGCACCAAAGGGGTACGGAAAGGATACTGATCAGACATTTAAATACACAGGAGACAAGAGACAGTCAATAACTGTTATGGACTATCCATTCAAAGTACCAAACACAGATTTAAAAGAATATGTGAAGTATGATAAATATAACAGACCAATCAGTGGAGCGGAATTTCTTCTGACAGATACAAATACTGGGGAATCATTTACTGAGAAGATAACAATCACTTCCAGTGGAAAATTAGATACAAAGGCAATTTTTGAAAAGTGTATTGCAGGTCATAGATATAAACTTGAAGAAGTAGTTATCCCAGATGGGTATACAAAAGCTGACCCATTCTACTTTACAATGCCAGAAACAAACGGAGAAAAGATGCCAACCATTCAAATTGAGGAAGGTATCAAGCAGGCAGGTAAACTGAAAATCAGAAAAGTAGATTCAGATAACAATCCACTGGCAGGAGCAACATTTGATCTGTACATGAAGGATGATCAGGGAAATATGGTTGCCTGCATGATGGATAAGAATACTGGGGACTGGGTAAATGAGACGGTTGAATCAGAAAATGTTGTCAGGATGAGTCTTACAACAGATTCCAATGGAGAAATTACTTTTACAAATCTACCTCTGAGAGCTTCATATACTGGATCCGAACCAGATTTCACTAAATCATACTATCTGGTTGAAACGAAATCACCTGACGGATACAGTCTGCTGACAGAACCAGTTGAAATCAGACTGCCAGATGATGGAAATACGGAATTTACATATACTGTAAAAGATGATTCAGTTGTATTAACACTTGAAGCAGGCGGTAAAGGATCAACAATGATCTACTGCTGTGGTGCAGTGTTATTGATTGGTGCTTTTGTTTCATTGAGCTTAAGAAAAAGAAAGGCATAAAAAGACATAATGATAAAGAGTCCTGAACAGGACTCTTTATTTATCTAGGCTATTCTGTTTTAAATCACTCAGATCGAATGAAATAACTATATTATCATTTTCATCAGTGAAAGACAGTTTGCAATGATTCATTTCTGCAAGTTTTAACAGATCAGACAGCTTGAATGCATCATTTACATATTTCGTATGAAGTGATTGAGGGGCAATATTTAAATATCTTGCATAATCACTTGACTTATAGCCATTTAAAGACAGTAAGGATACGATTTTATTTTTTATCATAGTCACCTCTAAATAACTATAGCACATTTCTTTGTGTTAATGCTATAGCCTTATTCTCTATAAAAATATTTTAGAAAGATTCTTTG